>Ga0315540_10001802_pt1 | contig 12184 bp, 15 predicted proteins | sample SalMarSW160110MG_FD_203677 | JGI IMG/M metagenome (GOLD analysis project Ga0315540, IMG submission 203677) | Salt marsh sediment microbial communities from the Plum Island Ecosystem LTER, Massachusetts, United States - Salt Marsh Sediment SW1601-10 ... | reverse complement strand
CCGCGATCAGCGCCTGCGCCAGCATGCGGCGGGCGCCTTCACGAGCAAGCTCGGTCAGCGGATCGTCGATCGCGTCAGGCTGACGGAATGGAATGACAGTGCTATCTCTCGACATGGCGTATCGCTCCTTTCGGGAGGTTCTGGCAGGCTCGACACCCGCCTCGATACGCCGCCTTCATTCAGCCGTCGTCACCCAGATTCACGCATAGCTCCGAGAAGCAGTGGGGAAGCAATGCGTCTGGAAAAAAAGCTTCGGGCAAGGATCGTTACCAGCTTCGCGATCAGCCAAGTAACGACAATAATGACGACTGCAAGCGCCACCAGCGGCCACGCCTGGAGCGCTTGCCGATAAAGCCTTGCGAATTCATCCCCTGCGCGGCCGAACGTCGAGCGAACATCTGCGTGAACCTCAATCCGATTGACAACTGCGACTGTGCCCTGAACCTTCTCCGCAAGCACGCCAGCCCAATTCCGATGTTCTTGCGTCCCTGTCCTGCCGTCGAGATATACAACCCCGTCGCGCACTGACACGCGTGGCGTCTCAAACCATCCGGTCGATTGCAGTATTCGTTGCAGGCGATTCGCGATCTCCGCATCGCCAACAGCGGGAACGACCATGACGGGTTGCTTTGGAGCCGCAGACGGGCCTTCTTGTGCAGCTGCCGGAGCAGCGCAGGCAAGAAGAAACAAAGCAACGCCAGCGGCTGGCAAAAGGCGCTTCGAGATACCAAATCTAGGTCTATTGGGCTGGTCTCTTTGCATCTCTTGACACGCGGCGGAGCTAGGCGGGGTTATGGGTGATGGCGCGGTTAAGACGGCGCCCCGGTCTGACGTCTCGGTGATCTCCGCCGTTACGGACGGTGACACCCATGATCACCCTCGGCAACTGGTTTTCGGCGTTGAGCAAGGACAATCGCTTCAGGTTGACGCCTTCGCTGTAGAGCATTTGCCCTGTGATCCGTGGTCGCGATCCCTCCGACGCCCGATATCTCCTCACTGCAAACCGTCCTTCTACCGATATTGTAGGTCCGGATCTCAAGAAAGAAAGTCTGACAATGGTTTCAATAACAGTGCCTGATCGCTTGATGCAGTTGGGCCAGCGGCGTGGTGGCTTGGGGATCGATGACATCCGGCAAGCTTTGCCGGTCGATACCATGACCACCGAGGAACTTGCCGACGTGTTGGCGCGCCTCGAGGAAGCCGGCATCTCGGTCGAGATTGAGCCGACTTTGCTAACCCCTCGCCACCGAAAAATGATTCCGCACGAGGCACAACCTGCAACAATGCCCTCGGGACACAGCGAGCGAGCGACAACGGCTCATGACCGCCTGTCAGTTCTAGCATCGTCGATCAAGGCGGCGAGAGAGAATTTGTCCCGAACACGTGGGCCGGCACAGCCATACGCCAAAGTGTCCGGCACAATCTTTGTCATCGCGGCAGTATTGATTCTGGCTCTTCTGACGTTGGTTGTTTGGCGCTTCGCTTGAGTTGTATGCCGACGGACCGGAACTCGCGGATTGGATGAGGAAGCGCCTTCCAATCCGCCACAATGTCTTTCTGGTTCATGGGGAAATGCCCGCACTTTCTGGCCTCCAGGCGCGACTACGCTCGTTATTGGTGGCATTCTGGCTCTCTCAGCGGCTTACTTGGCCTACGAATGCAAAGGGCTTCTCACCGGCGAGAGCGCGAGTCGTGTCGTCGTCTCCGAGATCGAGCGGATCATTGCCGAGGACTCGGATATCTATCGGTTGAACGAACTGCTGACCATGCATTTCGGACCGCATGACATCCTTCTGAATGTCAGCCTCAATTTCGCTGACCGACTGTCGTCGACCGAGGTTGAGAACAACGTGTCCTCGCTGGAACAGCGCATCAAGAAGCGATTCCCAGACGTCAAACGCATCTTCATTGAGGCGCAACACTCATCGGCTCTCACTAATCACGCGCCACCCATGGGCAAAGGCAGTCGTCCGATCAGAAAACACCGCGAAAAAAACTCTTGACTCGGGGGGCCTCATATAAGCCTCCGGCTCTGCCGGAGGATACTTACTTTCTCTACTGTAAAGTCGTGATCAACAATGCTGTCGGCCTTCGATCTCATCGCCATCCTGCTGGTCCTGACGGCTGCATTTGGCTGGATCAATCATCGTTTCATCCGCCTGCCGCCCACGATCGGCTTGCTCGTCATGGGGCTCGGCGCCTCGCTCTTGCTCATCGGTATCGAGCTCGCCGTCCCCGATGTTCGCGTCTATGAGGACCTTGCTGGAATCATTCGGCAGATCGACTTTCAGGCGACGGTGCTCAATGGCATGCTCGCCTTCCTGCTTTTTGCTGGCGCCCTGCATGTGAACCTGTCGGTCTTGCGCGACCGCGCCTTGGCGGTTGGCTCCATGGCAACCGTCGGCATAGTCATCTCGAGCGCAATCGTCGGCATTGGCTTCTGGCTCGCAGCGGGTGCTCTTGGGGTACCGATGCCCTTCGCATGGGCTCTGGTATTTGGCGCACTCATCAGTCCGACCGATCCAATAGCCGTTCTCTCGACGTTGAAGGCGGTTCGTGTGCCGGAGACGCTCGAGATCGACATGACCGGAGAATCGCTCTTCAACGACGGCGTCGGCGTCGTGATCTTCACCGTGCTGATGGCGGCCGCGGCCGGCGCTGCAGGCGGCGGCATCGACCTTCTTCACATCGGCGAACTCTTTTTTATCGAGGCGCTCGGGGGCGCGGTGTTCGGCCTCTTCAGCGGCTATGTGGCTTACAGAGCGATGCGTGCGATCGACGACTATCCGATCGAGGTGCTGATCTCGCTTGCGCTGGTAACCGGCACCTACACGCTTGCCGCCAAGCTCCACATGAGCGGTCCTATCGCTGTGGTCGTCGCAGGACTCTTGATCGGCAATCGCGGGCCGCACGATGCGCTGAGCGACGAGACGCAGCGGTACCTCTTCGGCTTCTGGACGCTCATCGACGAGATACTGAATTCGGTGCTTTTCCTTCTCATCGGTCTTGAAGTGCTTGTTCTCCGCCTCGACCCATCCTTTGGCTGGCTGGCGGCGATTGCCGTGCCGCTCGTCCTCTGCGCCCGCCTGTTTGCCGTCTCGGTTCCCGTGCTGGCTCTGCGCGCGACCCACACCTTCGTGCGTGGGACGATCCCGGTTCTGACATGGGGCGGATTGCGCGGAGGCATCTCCGTGGCTCTTGCGCTTTCGCTTCCGGAAGTTGCCGAGAAATCCACCATCCTCGCCGCTACTTATGCGGTCGTTCTTTTCACCATCATCGTTCAGGGACTGAGCCTGCGAGCCTTGGTCGAACGTGTCGTCAAGTGATAGGCCTGCTTCCCGAGGCGGCGCGCGATGCGGGCGACGGGACAGACTCCATCTCGCGAAAAGAAACGAGCTTATGCCGGCCCTCATCCCAAAGAGCCTTGCGCAAACAGCGAAGACTCTGGAACAGCGTCAGCCGTCGGACGGCAGAGAGCTGCGGGTGATCCCGTAACACCTGTGGCAGCCGATAATAAGGAATCCGGCGGCACAGATGGTGGACATGGTGTATTCCGATATTGGCGGTAAACCAGCGCAAGACGCTTGGCAGGTCATAATGCGAACTGCCGCGCAGCCCGGCTTCGTTAAAATTCCAGCCCTCATCATGGGCCCAGAACGTATCCTCGAACTGGTGCTGGACATAGAACAGCCAGACGCCGATCGAGGCGGCGATAAGCGTGATCGGCAACTGCACAAGCAGGAATGGACCAGCGCCGACCAGCCAGATCATGGTCGCGACCAGAACCGCAATTGCAACATTCGTCGCCATCGCGCTGAGCCAAGGCTGCCAGCCACTGTGCATCAGTCCCATCGGCAAGCGGTGCCGCAAGATGAATACATACGCCGGGCCGACGCCGAACATCACGATCGGATTCCGGTACAAGCGATACAAGAGCCGGCGCCCCTTGCGTAGCGCCAGGAACTCGCGCACGGTCAACGTATCGATGTCGCCGATTCCGCGCCGATCGAGATTGCCTGAATTGGCATGGTGGAGAGCATGCGCGCGCCGCCAGAAATCATACGGCGTCAGTGTCAGCACGCCGATGACACGTCCGACCCAATCGTTCGCGAGGCGATGGCGGAAGAATGATCCGTGGCCGCAGTCGTGCTGGATCATGAAGAGACGCACGAGGAAACCTGCGGCGGGCACAGCGAGCAACAGGCATATCCAATACCCGGCATCGAGGCCCGCCCATATCAGAACCCACGTGAGGGCAAACGGTCCTGCCGTTGTCACGACCTCGAAAACGCTCCGCGTGCAATCCGGCTCGCGATAGCGGCTCAGTGCATGCGTTAGGAGTCGGGGATCGGACGTGGTATGAGCATTGTTCGCGTGTTGATCCATGCGCAAATCTCGCCGGCTTGCTTCCCGCGCCGCATTGCCGCGTATGACGCTGCGGCGAGCGCGTACTGGTGAAGCGGGCCGCAGCGCTATTGCTTCGAGCAAAGAACCGTAGAGCTCAATCCGGGCGCAGTCACTTGTCGTTCACAACCGCTCCACCAAAGCGGGGCAGACCGAGCTTGTTTTTCGGCCGGCGGCCGGGTAGCCGGCGATCACCGCTGTTCTCTGACGCATCATCTCCCAGCCCTAAACCGGAGCCAGCCGTAGCGTCGGTCACGGCGCCGCCCAGGTCAAAACCTGGCCGGTCCTTAGCGCCAGGACCAGGAAAACGCGCAGCGGCTTTTGCATTGAGCCGTTGTTGATTGTTTTCCTCACCCGCGGCCGGTTCGTCGTGTTTGGCGTCAGTTGATTTGGCCATATTCTTTCCCTCCACAAGGGAGCGTGCGGACGTGGTCGTGCAGGCTATGCGCGCGAAACGGGGTGGATGGGCTTGTGGTCTGGAAAATGCTGGTCAACGATTCCAAAGTCGAACGCGGGCGCACTGGCAAGCTGCGCTTCTGTAAGGTCGGTCATGAAGCTTGCCTCGCTGCCAACCTTGATTTGACTCACCGGCACAGCAACAAGTTTTTTCCCGATACCGAGGAGGCCGCCGCCCAGCGAAAGGATAAATGCTGTTGAAGTGCTATGGTCAAGATCAACCAGAACATCTTCGATCTGGCCGATGGACGTGTCGCCCTTGTAGACCTTGCTGCCGATGAGCTTGCTGGCTCTCGCGCTCCCGGCCAATGCGGCCTCGTCGATACCCGCTATCGGCGTCGTCGGTTGGCCGTTCTGCTGAGCTTCATGGCCTGAGGGGGTTTTGAGAGGATCGGTATGGGAGGTGTCGTTGGTCATGATTTCGGTCATAATTCCCTCCTGGGAACGAGGAAGCAAAATTGCGCCAGCAAGGCCCACGCGATCTTTCGATCGCTACTAACTCTCTAAACGTATTGCTCTCAGCAAACTTGCCTTCACTCAGTTCGCGATCACCACCAGCGTCCACGGCCGTACCAGCCGCCGCCGCCAAGCAAAAGTATGACAACCACGATGATGAGAAGAGTGGTGATATCCATTGTGTCCCCCATTGGCAGTGCATATCGCATTTCCGCGTAATCCGCTTGATACACTCCAACACTAACCAACGTTCCATATAGCTTTTCGTTCCATAAATACGGAACACGCGGGCGAACACCAGGAGCTGGTGCAAATTCTGTCGCTGATGAAGGGAGCCATTTTGAAAGGGTTGGAGCACCGGACGGCATCGCAATCCTGCATTGGACCGGCGCCAAAATATCCGTCGGCATCCACACTCACATGGCACCACCCGTGCGGATGGAAGTGACTCCCTTGTGATCGCTCGTACGTCCGAGGGTGCTCTCAAGCAAACTCCTCAATTTCTTTGCGGCTCCGCTGTAGGCCTCCTCTAAGGTCGCCCCTTCGTGGCTGACTGCGATCGGCTGACGGCCGGCCGGCCGAGCCTCCATGAGGCAACGCTTGTCGGCGCTGCCGGACTTCCCAGCGTTCGGATCTTGAGACTGCGGACTTGCGGCTGGTCGGCTTGCTCAGAGCTGAACTAGGCTCGGAACAACCGATGTCACATACGCAACCAAGAGAGGGCCAGGACGACGCTGTGCGCGAGCGGCCTTGCAAATGCGTTGATCGGCCCTCAAAGGATGCTTGTGAGCAATATTGCTCAGTAACGGACTGCGCCGCAGAATAAGATGAAGAGCAGAATCTTGATCAGCGCGGCAACCTAACCGCGCGCATCAAAATAGAAGGCGTGTACGCTGCGTTCGGCAAACAGCGGCCCACACCCAAACCGAGCAGGGGATGAGACATGCGGGGATACGGACACGATTGGGGCATGATGGGTGGATGGGGCGGCGGAGGATTTATGATCTTTTGGTCCTTGGTTCTCGTCGCGCTGGTCGCGGGTGTGATTTGGTTCTTACGGTCGCGATCGTATGCCGGCCCGGGGCGGGGAGAACTGCCGCGCCGCTCATCAGGCCTCGACATTCTCGAAGAGCGCTATGGGCGCGGAGAGATCAATCGCGAGGAATTTCTGCAAAAGAAACAAGAAATGGGCGGTTGAGAACGCTATTCCACGGAATTTGCACCGTCACGACCAAGGAGCTGAGACATGTCGAAGCGAACTATTTTTGCAGTCGGACTTGCCAGCGTCATCACGTTGGCAATTTTGACGATCTCTCCTCCGGCGAGCGCCCAATCGGACACGAGAGGTGGATACGGTCCTGGAATGATGCGCGGCCCCGGCATGATGGGTCCTGGCTATGGCCCCGGCATGATGGGGAATTACGGTCCTGGCATGATGGGCGGCTGTCCAATGATGGGCGTGACGACCGACGGTCGGACGTTGACCTTCGCGGACGGGCGGATCGCCTTCCTCAAAGCCGAGTTGGGCATTACCGACGCTCAAAAGAGCGTGTGGGATCCCTATGCGGAGGCGATCAAGCGCAATCTGCAAAACATGCAAGGCATGTGGCAGACAATGAAGACCGTGTTGGAAGCCAAGACCCCTGGAGATCGCCTTGATGCGCAAATAGCCGCAATGGATAGCCGGCTCGCGGCGCTCAAGGAAATCAAGCCGGTTCTTTCGAAGCTCTACGCTGCACTGAGTGACGAACAAAAGAAGAAGGCCGACGATGTGCTCACCGGCATGGGTTGCATGATGTAATGCGACTCTGTTCAGAGCAGGATGTGAATTGGCGCGCGGGATCGCACCGGGATTTAAGAAATCAGATGCTTGCCGCGCCTATCGGAGTCGGGCCTTGGCGGGAAGACATGGGGCATCTAGACGACTCAAAGGTCATTTGACCATCTCACATACGCTGATGCGTGAACTGAGGTGGCCCCGGTTGTCTGAACAGATTCTCCGCGTCGATAAGTGGAGCGTCTGCCGGGGTTAGGCTGCCAAGCGGAGTGGCAGCGGCTTGAAGTAGGCTCTAACCATTGGAGAATGGAACCTTTAAACATCCGACACGTTTGCATAGGCGGGATACTCGAAAATCGCAGTTGAAATGACAACGCCCTGCCGGGGCGATCATTGCGAAATCAGTCTGCCCGCCTTTTGGGAGATCATTGCGATGACCAAGACATTCAGAACTGCATTGTTCGTTTCTACCGCCGTGGCTCTTGCCGCCGCGAGTCTATCCGCGAACGCACAGTCCAACGGTCCCGGTACGGGTGGGATGATGGGCGGCAGTGACGGCTGGGGATGGGGCATGGGCGGCGGCATGGGTTGGGGAATGGGTGGCTTCGGAGGAATCGGCCTGCTTGTGGTCGTTCTGTTCGTCGTGGGTTTCGCTTTCCTGGCAGTCCGTCGCCGAAATTCGTGATCCGAGTCTTGGCGGGTCCGGGCAATCTTTCGCATCGAGTGACGAGTGACCTGACCCTCGGATTTCGACGTGTTTGAGGATCGGCGCATTACTCAGGTTCTGATGAGGGTATTCACGTGAAATATTATATAGCCAAGACCGCAAGCGGGAATTTCGCCGCCGTAGTGGAGCGCGCCATCGAGTCGCTCAAGGCCGAGGGGTTTGGCGTTCTAACCGATATCGACATCAAAGCGACGATGAAGAAAAAGCTGGACATCGATTTTCGAGACTATCGAATACTCGGTGCGTGCAATCCCCCGCTGGCGCACCAAGCGCTGACCGCCGATGACAAGATCGGAACGATGCTGCCGTGTAACGTCATCGTGCAGGACCTTGGTGGCGGCAAGATCGAGGTGGCCGCCATTAACCCCGCTATCTCCATGGAACATGTCGGAAATCCAACCCTCCAGGCTATTGCCAAGTCCGTCACTGACAAGCTCAGGCGCGTTGTCGCCGGAATTTAATAGAGCCGCCATCAAGAAGGATGACGTCGTGCTCGTGGACCAGAAGCCCGCCGACGTGTCCGCTGACCGGGACAAGCGGCGACTTGCCAACCAACATCCTGACCGCGCCAGTCACGGCTCGACGACATCCGGCGCAGACAAGTCCGAGACCGACCCGGTCTGCGGCATGACCGTTAACCCAGCGACGACACTGCATCGTCACCAGCACCGGGACCACACCTATTACTTCTGTTCCGCGGGCTGCCGGACCAATTTTGCTGCAGAGCCGGCGCGCTATCTCAAGGACAAGGCTGCGCCAGCGCAGGCCGTCCCCGAGGGCACAATCTTTACCTGTCCGATGCACCCGGAGATCCGGCAGACGGGTCCTGGCTCTTGCCCGATCTGCGGCATGGCTCTCGAACCGGCAATGGCGGCCGCCGACACAGGGCCCAACGCCGAACTCGTCGATATGACGCGGCGGTTCTGGATCGGGGTCGTGCTGACGCTGCCGGTGTTCGTGCTGGAGATGGGAAGTCACCTCGTCGATATCCATGCTCTCATCGATCCAAGCGTGTCGGGCTATATCCAATTTGCCTTCGCGACGCCCGTTGTGTTGTGGGCCGGGTGGCCATTCTTCGTGCGGGGCGCCCAGTCACTCGTCACGCGCAATCTGAACATGTTCACGTTGATCGCGATGGGCACTGGCGTGGCTTACGTCTACAGCCTGGTGGCAACGTTCGCGCCCAATGTGTTTCCTGCGGCATTTCGTGCTCATGGCGGATCGGTTGCCGCTTATTTTGAGGCCGCTGCCGTCATCACGGTGCTGGTGCTGCTCGGCCAGGTGCTGGAGCTACGGGCGCGGGCGCAAACGTCGGGCGCGATCCGTGCGCTCCTGAATCTCGCCCCAAAGGTGGCGAGGCGTTTGAAAGACGACAAGTCCGAGGAAGAAGTGCCGCTCGATGCGATCGCCGTGGGTGACCGTTTGCGCGTGCGTCCGGGCGAAAAAGTCCCCGTCGACGGTGTGGTGGTCGATGGAAGATCGTCGTTCGACGAATCGATGGTGACCGGTGAGTCGATGCCGGTGACCAAGGGTGAGAACGCAAAGATTGTCGCTGGTACATTGAACCAGAGCGGCAGCGTCGTGATGCGCGCGGAAAAGGTCGGAAGCGACACTCTGCTTGCGCGGATCGTCCTGATGGTTGCGCAAGCGCAGCGCTCGCGCGCACCTATCCAGCGGCTGGCGGATCAGGTCTCTACCTGGTTCGTTCCGCTGGTTATACTTTGCGCTCTGCTTGCCTTTGGCGCATGGGCGACGTTCGGGCCCGAGCCACGCTACGCCTACGGCCTCATTGCCGCAGTGACAGTGCTCATCATCGCCTGCCCTTGCGCACTGGGCTTGGCCACCCCGATGTCGATCATGGTTGGCATTGGGCGTGGCGCGCAGGCCGGCGTGCTGATCAAGAATGCCGAGGCGCTGGAGCGCATGGAGAAGGTCGACACGCTCGTCGTCGACAAGACGGGAACGCTCACTGAGGGCAAGCCGAAAGTTGTCGCCGTCGTGCCGGCAGATGGGTTCGACGATAAAGACGTGTTGCGTTTTGCGGCAAGTGTTGAGCACGCCAGCGAACATCCCCTGGCGGCTGCCATCGTAGCCGTGGCAGCCGAGCGCAACATTGCACTGGCCGAGGTTCAGGACTTCGATTCCCCAACCGGCAAGGGCGTGACAGGGATGGTAGAACGCCGCCGCGTGACGCTCGGAAATGCAAAATATCTCGCTGAACTCAACATCGCGACCGCATCACTTGAGGGCGAGGCCGAGCGACTGCGCCAGGATGGCGCCACTGCTATCTTCCTTGCCATCAACAATAAACTGGCCGGCATGATCGCCATCGCCGATCCCGTCAAGACAACGACGCCGGACGCGCTCAAGGCTCTCATCGCCGATGGCATACGTATCGTCATGCTGACCGGCGACAACCGCACAACGGCTGAGGCCGTGGCGCGACGTCTTGGGATAGTGGAAATCGAGGCCGAAGTATTGCCGGATCAGAAGAGCGCGGTTGTTGAAAAACTGCGAAAGGAAGGTCGGGTCGTGGCGATGGCAGGCGACGGCGTGAACGATGCGCCGGCACTCGCTGCCGCCGAAGTCGGAATTGCCATGGGAACCGGAACTGACGTGGCGATCGAGAGCGCCGGCGTGACGCTCTTGAAAGGCGATCTGACTGGCATCGTTCGGGCGCGACGACTGTCGCACGCAACAATGAATAATATCCGGCAGAATCTATTTTTTGCCTTTATCTACAATTCGGCTGGCGTGCCGATCGCGGCGGGGGCGTTGTACCCCTTCTTCGGCATTCTACTTTCGCCGGTCATAGGTGCCGCAGCAATGGCCATGTCTTCCGTGAGTGTTATCGTCAATGCGTTGCGTTTGAGGCGCGTAAAACTTGGAGACGGCGCCTGATGAGACAATATGAAATGTTATGTGCGAACTTCCCGCGCTTAGGCTCGGCCCGCACCCTGGGCCGATTTAGCCGGCGCGCGTCCGCCGAACATAGCGGCTGGGAAAGGGCGGCCCATAGCGCAGCTCGGCCGCCAATTATTCGATGCAGCCTATGGATTATTGACGGCTGTCATCGCGACTCAGAGAAATCGATAGCGATCATACAAATAAAAACGCCGCTGTTGCGCCGGGCAGGTTTTTACTTTTGAAGCGCCTCAAGTATTCTCTTGAGAGCGCCCACTTTGTCGTCACTCGTGTATATGGGACGGCCGCATACGCCCTCGACATTTTCCATACCCGCTATGACCTCGGGTTGGTACTCGTGCTTGTGGCGCGTATCCTGGAACCACTTCGGACGCGCGCCCGGGAGGATTTTCTTCAGCGAGATGTCTTCGACCGCGTGGAGCAGTGCCGGCATGATGACGCCATCCGCTGCGGCTTCCGATGCTTCGAGACACATCGCTCTTATCTGCAAGTGTATCGACATTCCGAAGTGACGTCGGCAGTATCTATCTGCATAGTGCGTGGGAACGGTCATCGCGTGTATCTGCAGACCGGTTGTGCCGACGAGGTCTTTGAATGAAGCTATCGCGCTTTTGAGCTCGGCCCCTTTCTCTTCAACCGTCCTTCCGCCTGCAAGCGCATAGGCGCTCACCGCTGCAAAGCCTGCGTAATGACCGAAGACGCGCGTCATCGTTGAGGCCTCGTGCCACATCTCGAGATCAACAAAAGCGGGACGGTCGGGCAACGATGTCCGTGCTTGCCTGAGTGACGCGCGTTCCCGCCTTCCTCGAGAAACAGGGCTCCCAGAACATCGGCCAGAGCTTGCGCGTCGATGACACGCAAGGTTGCGGTCAGCGTCGCATGACAAGGCGTCGTCCCGCGGATAAAGCCGAGTTCCGCCTTTTGACGCCGGCTCAGGCTCCGCCCAAGAAGAAAGGCCGCCTTCATTCCGCGCCGTCCACACAAGAGCGATACGACGATCAGGCTCAGGATCGACCACAGCATGTAGTCTTGCCCTTGCTTGCCGCGCGGGTCCGGAACCTGCCGCAAAATCGTTTTCAACTGCAATGCCGCGGCCTCCTAGTGTTCTGACCCATTTATAGGATTCCCAAGGGCCTGCAAATCAGATTGAACGGCGGCATGCGAAACATCGATGCATGCCTGTACGTCAGGCCCAGTGACCGGACGACACTGGAGCGGCTCGTCGCTGATGGCAAGACGCCGCAGAAAATCGTTGCACGCGTACGCATTGTGCTGCTGTCGGGTCGCGGGTTCGGCACGAATAGCATCCAGCGCGAGGCTCGGGTATCGAAGCCGACGGTTTGGCGCTGGCAGAAAGCCTACATGGATGGTGGCGTCGAGCGCTTGCTCAAGGACAGGGGCAAGGGCGCGCGCGCCGGCAAGAAGCCGATCAGTGCCGA
>Ga0315540_10001801_pt1 | contig 12188 bp, 13 predicted proteins | sample SalMarSW160110MG_FD_203677 | JGI IMG/M metagenome (GOLD analysis project Ga0315540, IMG submission 203677) | Salt marsh sediment microbial communities from the Plum Island Ecosystem LTER, Massachusetts, United States - Salt Marsh Sediment SW1601-10 ... | reverse complement strand
CACCCGTTTGTTGGGGTCGACCGGTGCGCCCACCGTCGGCTTGGCGGCGGGATCGGGCGGCACCAGCGAGGGCCACAGGTAAGCGAGGTCGACGCGCGCCTGCGTGCCGGGGTGGCGCTCGATCGCCTCGCGGATTGCCGCGGGCTCGACGTTGAAATTCACGCCGGACACGACGATCGGCAGCGACGGCGCATTGAGCGAAACCTGCGCTTCCGGCCAGCGCGGCCACAGCACATAGGTGACGTAGAGGGCGGCGATGACGACCACCGCGCCGAACATCAGCAGCGGCGCGGCAAGCGGATTGTGGCCGGCATGACGCTTGCGGTGGGCGCGGCGCTGATGGGCGAGATAGGCCATGGCATCCCCGAATCGATTGCGATTATGCCACGCGCGGCGCGGCCTTCAGGTTTTCGGCGTTAACCAATCGTTAAGGATTGGCTGGCGGGCACACGGGGCCTTTGCCACAAAGGGCCTCTGTCTTGCGTTGAGGCCGAAATGCCGCCGGAATCCGTGCAGATGTTGCTTGCGCTTGCGCTCGGTTTTGCCGTCGCCGGCCTTTGCTGCTCCGCCTATCAGCTTGCCACCAGCCGGCTGCCGAGTTTCGGCCTGCTCAGCGCTGGTCCCAGCGCGGCCGCGATCGCGGCGGTGCCGCTGTTGATGCTGTCGGCGCCGTTCCTGATCATGCGCAACACTGTGCTCGGCCGCCGCCAGGAAGCCCGCCGCTTTGAATTTGTATTTCTGGCCACGTTGATCGTCGGCTTCTGGAGCCTGATGTCGGGCCTGGTGCTGGTAATGACGTTGCAGGCCTGCGGATTGCTGGTGGCCTAAGCCACTTCCAATTTTCCTTTTTCATTGCGATGGTCGAGCCCGCAAGGAGACGCGGAAATGCCGATCTATGAGCTCGACGGCCAGGCGCCGGAATTTCCCGGCGAAGACAATTATTGGGTTGCCGAAACGGCGACACTGATCGGCCGCGTGCGGCTGAAAAAAGATGCCAGCGTCTGGTTCGGCGCGCTGCTGCGCGGCGACAACGAATGGATCGAGCTCGGCGAACGCTCGCAGATCCAGGACAACGCCACGCTGCATACCGATCCGGGATTTCCGCTCACCATCGGGGCCAATTGCGTGATCGGCCACAACGTCATCCTGCACGGCTGCACGGTCGGCGACGAAAGCCTGATCGGCATGGGCGCCATCATGCTCAACGGCTCACAAGTCGGGCGCAATTGCCTGGTCGGCGCGGGCGCGATGATCACCGAGGGCAAGAATTTCCCGGACAATTCGCTGATCGTCGGCGCGCCCGCGCGCGTCATCCGCACGCTCGACGACAAAGCCGCCGCCATGATCCGCGCCGGCGCCGACATCTATGTGCGGCGCTGGCAGCAATACGCCAAGGGCTTGAAGCGGATCGGCTGAGCGGGCAGCTCACGCCTGAAGCGCCGGCAATCGCAGCGCATGCCGCACCCCCAAAACTGGGTGCGGCCGGCTCTTGGGGGAGAGCCGGCCGCTCGCGAACCCGGTCTGGGGACGGGGAGGGGTGGGGACGTGACCGGGAACGCGATTTCGATATTCGCTTCCTCAGCGGGCCGAGACAGTGGACGGCGCGACGTGCGGCTCGCCCAACGTGACCCACTTATTCGGATCGGACTGCGACTGACGCTTTACGAAGCGGTAGCCGGACTCTTCCCAAGGCAGGACGAGGGCCTCCTGGTTGTCGAGAACGAACTCGCCGCGGGTGGTCCTGACCGTGAGCACGGCGTGGCCGGCACCCTTTTTGTCGCGCACCACGGTGATCAGCAGTGCCGAACGCGGCCAGCCGGCCTTGATCAGCATGCGCCGCTTGAGCAGCACGTAGTCCTCGCAATCGCCGTAGCCGTCGTCGGGATAGTTCCAGCGCTCGACCACGCCCCAGTGATCGAGGTCGGTGAGCGGCTTGACGTGGTGGTTCACCCAGTCGTTGACCTTGACGAGGTCGGCCCAGGCTTTGGACGTCAGCACGACGTCGCGCGCCGCCGCCGGTTTGACGTGGCACTCCTGCTTGTACTCGACGCAAAACTCGAGCCAGCCGATCGGCGCGCGTGTGGTCGCGCCGATTTCGGCATAAACCGCGTGGCCGCGCGGTGCGTAGCTATAGGCAAGTTTGCGCTCGCCCGCCGCGGTGCTGCCCGCGGAGGCGGCCAATGCGGCCGCGCAGGCCATGATCAACATGCCGCCGGCCGAAACGTGTTTGGTGCGCCAACCCATCTGTTGCGGTCCCTTCCCGTCTTGTTGGGACCACAATTCGCACAAAGCTTTTGCGCCACGGCTAAGTCAGGCAAGTCATTTTAAGAAGAACTGAAATAAAAGAAGAGGCGAATACAGTAAAACTTGAAGTCAAATTTGCTTAAAATCTTATCGAATACTATTTAGCTAAAATTGTCTGCATTAACCAGACAAACGCAGCATTGGCGGGCCCGCGCGTCGCTTGCGCGCGCGCTGCTTTACCTTGCGAGGACGATGCGGAAAGTTCCGATGATACCGGCGCGCGGCCGCGCCAGCCCCGCCGAGCGGGTTCACGGCACGCGCAATTTTACCCGGCCGGTTTACCAACCAGTCACCCTAGCAAGTGATTGCGAAAATAGGCGGTCAAGGATGGGTTGCGGTTTGCGGAAAAGACCACGCGCAAACGCTATTGGCCGGTGACGTTTTCTTCGAGGAAATCGGGATGCTGCAGGCGGGTGAATTCGATGGCGAAGCCGTCATCGATGTGACGGACCACGCGCCCCTGCGTCTTGCCGATGGTGACCACGGCGCCGACGTCAGGCCGCAGCTCCGGCGCGACCGCGATCGCCGCGCCCGACTGCGACAGGTCGATGATGCGGCACGAGACGTTGTTGCCGTTCGGCAGGATCAGTCGCGCCACCGGATTACGCGGCGCGAAGCGGCCGTGGCGGCGGTCTTCCGGCAGGTTGAGGATGTGCCGGTTTGCAAGCCAGGTAAGCTGGGCGGCGAGCTTGTCGCGCTTGCGTGCGCTGGCCGCGATCGTCATGGCGAAGCCGTTTTCGAACGTGCGCGCGATTTTACCTTCGATCCGCCCCAGGTGATCGATATAGGAGATGACCCGTTCGCCCGGCTTACCGGTGACAGGCGCGATAAGCGCCATGCCGCCCGGCGACATGTTGATGACTTGGCACGGGAATTCGCTCCGGTCAGCCAGCATATAGCGGCCGAGAAGGTTGATTTTGACGCGCTGGAAGCGCCGGCGCTCTTCGGCCAGCGGCAAATATTTACGCTTTACCTGCGGCATTGACATAGCGGGGCTGGGCCTTCGGGCGCATTCGCCCACCGGCACCAACCCTATGGCGGTATCGTTAACGTGGCGTTAGCCGGTCCGCTCGCCGGGCGGGGTTTCGAGCCCGCCGCTATAGACCACGAAACCATGCCGCTGGCGGCTTACCGCCGCTGCCCGCCCGAAGCGGGGAGCGCTGCGGCTTTGCACCTGCGGCCCAATATGGCGCAAGCCGACGAGCTCGAGCGCGGTGACGGGTACGGCGCCCAGCCAATAGGGCGGAACCGTCGGCACCAGCACGCCGAGCGCGCGGACGCGGGCGCGGCCATTATGTGCAAGCGGCAGCAGCAGCATTTCGATTTCGGTTCCGGCGCCGTCTTCGGTGCGCCCGGTGAGGCCGGCCACCGCGGCGCCGGCCTCGCCGGTCACGATGCTTACCAGTTCCTCGATCGCCTGGCTGCTCGGCGCGTCCCAAAGCGCCGTGAAGGCTTCGCCCTTGATCTCGCGACCGAACAGCGCGCAGACGCGCGTGCCGGCAAGACGAAAACGCAACTGGTCGGCGAAGTCCGCCGCCAGCATGAAGGTGTCGCCGAGCGCGTGGCGGATCGCGGCCGGATCGATATCGCCGCGATTAGGGGCGGGGCGATTTGCCCGTAGCCTGTTCCAGTATTCGAACACCGTGCGCGTGGATACATGTTTCATGGACGCCCGCCTGTTCCGTCGCGGGACGCCGTCGGCGTTCACGTTGTCTCCGATCGGGACATCGGCGCCGGCTTTTGGCCGCGACGGTGCAGACGGAGCAGGGGGCGTGCCGCGTGAGCGCGCTGGCGCCCGCCAACGCGCGTTAGTGTTAAAAGCGGAAGCGAATTGGCAGCGCGCCGGCCATCGCCTATGGTTTTTGGCAATCCACACCGGCGCCGCTTTGAACCTTCAGGCGCAACTCGAATTAAGAGCCACGGGGAGAGGTGGGGACGTGACCGGCGCCGCGCAGGCGCCAAAACGACCCCGCAGAGCGCGGCTCAAGGGAGGGCGAAAGCCCTCCTTTTTTCTTGTCCACTGCGGCGATCTGTGACTTGTGGCGGGCGGGCCGGCAGCGTAACTGGCCTGCTACCGGACTGGCCGATTAGTGAAACGCGAACCCGCCCTCAATATCCCTCCCGTCGTCGTGGCCGTGCTCGCCGTGCTGGCGCTCGTCCATGTCGTGCGCGTTTTCGTTCTGACACCGGATCAGAACAACGATGTGCTTTGGCTGTTTGCATTCGATCCGGTGCGTTACGGGACAGGACTTCTGCCGCCGGAAGCTTTGCCCGGCGGGCGGGGCGCGCAGATCTGGACATTCGTGACCTACGCGCTGCTGCATGCCAGCTGGATTCATCTTGGCGTCAACGCCATCTGGTTTCTGCCGTTCGGCTCGGCGATAGCGCGCCGCTTCGGCGCGGTGCGGTTTTTAATATTCTTCGCGGTCACGGCGGCAGCCGGCGCCTTCGCGCATCTGCTCGCCTATGGCGGACAGAATGCACCGGTGATCGGCGCTTCGGCCGCCATCTCCGGTACCATGGCGGGGGCAATGCGTTTTGCATTCCAGCGCGGCGGGCCGCTGAGCTTCTGGCGCACCGGTGGAGAGGGCGACTTTCGCGTTCCCGCGGCTCCGCTGTCCGATACGCTGCGCCAGCCGGCCGTGCTGGTCTTCCTCGTGGTGTGGTTCGGGATCAATCTATTGTTCGGTCTAATCTCGCTGCCGATCAGCGGCATCGGCAGCGGCGAGGTTGTCGCCTGGCAGGCGCATATCGGCGGCTTTCTGGCCGGTCTGTTGCTTTTTCCCTGGTTCGATCCGGTCGCCCATTTTCGGCAATTCGGCGGTGGTGGTGCAACGCGGCATTAGCCAATGCGGTAGCGGGGGCCTCCCGTATGCGATCCCCTCTTGACGGAACCGGTTGTACGGCAGGATCGTTCTCTCCAGTCCGGATTCTCCGGTCCCCCGGTGAGCACGGGCGCTAGGGAGGCTGCCATGAACGTCAAGACGATTCTGGCCGCCAAGAAACGCAACTTGGGCGGCGACCTCATTGATATCGAGCCTGCGGCGGATCTCGCGGCGGCGGCAAAACTGTTGGCCGCGCACCGCATCGGCGCAGTCGTGATCCGCGGCGCGGGAGGGCGCCTCGCCGGCATATTGTCCGAGCGAGACATCGTGCGCGCCCTCGCCGAACACGGCGCCGGCGCGCTCGCGCTGCCGGTCGCACAGATGATGACCCGCGAGGTCGAAACCTGTAGCGAGGACGACTCCGTGGCCGCGATCATGGAGCGGATGACGGCGGGAAAATTCCGCCACCTGCCGGTGACGAGCGACGGCAAGCTGGTCGGGCTGATCTCGATCGGCGACGTGGTCAAGGAGCGCGTCCGCGAGATCGAGCAGGAAACCGAAGCGATGCGGGACTATATCCGCAGCGCTTGAATTTCGAGATTATTTTGCTGGCCCCTCGGGGTCGCATGGCTGCGACAGCGCGGTGACCGCCTCGGTCACCGCGTCGATCGCTTTTTCCGCGGCTTCCGCGCCGATCTTGATGGCTTCCTCGCCGCGATGGAAGTCAAACCAGCCGACTTGACCGAGGCGCGGGCTGATCAGCACGTCGGGCGGATCGCCGGCCAGCCGCGCCCGCGTAATGCGGTCCTGCATCACATTGAAGGCCTCGATCATGACGGCCGGAATGCTCGGGCGGCCGCGCCGGCCGATAAACTGGCGGCGAAGCATGCGCTCGCGGCTGAACATGCCGAGCAGCCCATTGGGCTTGCCCGGCATGTGGGCCGCATCGTCGTCGTCGTCGGAGCCGTGGCTGGCGATGATGGTGCCGCGGCCGAACAGGTCGGAATTGAGGTTGACCGCGATCACCAGGCGGGCGCCGAGCGCGCGCGCGGCCGAAACCGGCACCGGATTGACCAGCGCGCCGTCGACTAGCCAGCGTCCGCCGATCAGCACCGGCGGGAAAATTCCCGGCAGCGCATAGGAGGCGCGTAGCGCATCGGACAGCCGGCCGCGCGTGAGCCAGATCTCGTGGCCGGTGTTGAATTCGGTGGCGATGGCCGCAAAGCGCAGCGGCAGATCGTCGATGCGGCTGTCGGCGAGGGCGGTTTCCAGCTTATTGGCAAGATGTCCGCCGCGGATCAGGCCGGAGCCGGACAGGCTAATGTCAAGGTGGCCGAGCACGCCGCGCACGGTGAGGCTGCGCGCCCAGGTTTCCAGGGTATCGAGCTGGCGCGCCGCATAACAGCCGATGACGTCCGGGACGATGCCGTGGGCGACGAGGGTGCGGATCACGCCGATATGGGCGAAGCCGCGCGCGGCGCCGCCGCCGAGCGCGAGCCCAATGGTTGGACGCGTAGCCACCGGTACGATCGGCGTAGGGGTGGCTTCGGCAGAACGATCGCCGTTGCGGGTGCGCGCGAAAAGACCCTCAAACACCAAACTATCTCTCCCCGGGCCCGATGATCGTATCGGGCCCGCCTCCCGACAAGTATTTCACCCCGATATGGTGAAAACTGCTGGCGGAGTCTTGTGACCGAAACGTGACAGGGAGCGTGCGCTTCGGTGATTACATTATGGTTAAACGCGGCAGGGGCGCGCAAAGCTCAAGAGGTCGGCCGCTGCATGGAGAACACGCTTTCGACCACGGCGTATTGGTCGTAGCCACAGCGGGCAATCGGTTTCATGGCGGCAGTGTCGAGCTTGCCATCGACGATGAAGCGGTCGTCGATATGCACGCCGATCACATGACCGATGACCACGTGGCAATCGACCGCCATGCCGCCGGCGCTCTCGATCGGCACGAACTTGATCAGTTTGCATTCGAGCACACAGGGGCTTGCGGCGACGCGCGGGGGCTTGACCAGCCGCGACGGCGCTTGCGCCAGCCCTGCGCGCTCCATCTCGTTGACCCCGCGCGGCAGCGGCGCCGAGGTGGCATTCATCTGCGTGCGCAGATCCCACGTCGCTAGATTGCAGACAAATTCGCCAGTCTCGCGGATGAAACTCACCGAATCCTTGAGGCCTTCGCTGGAGAACATCACCAGCGCCGGCCGGCTGGAGATACCGTTGAAGAACGAATAGGGCGCGAGGTTGATGTCACCCTGGCCGTTCATGGTGGTGACCCAGCCGATCGGGCGGGGCGCCACGATCGCTTTGAAGGGATCGTAGCGCAGGCCATGATCGTTCTTGACCGCGTCGTAGAACATGGAGGATCAGGCGCCAAACCGTGTGACGATGTCGGTGAGCTTGGGCCGCTCGCGTTCCTCGGGCGGCTTGGCCGGGCGGCCGATATGGACGAAGCCGGCGATGCGCTCGTTGGCCGCGACGCCAAGCTTGTCGAGCACGCGCCGGTCATAGGCGTACCACTCGGTGATCCAGCTTGCGGCGTAGCCCATGGCGTGGGCGGCCATGACCAGACTCATGGCGGCGGCGCCGGCCGACAAATGCTGTTCCCATTCCGGAATTTTCACATGCGCTCCAGCCCGGCTGACCACCGCGATCACCAGCGGCGCGCGCGCGAGCCGCTGGCGCTCGAACGCGATCTGGTCGGGCGTGGCTTCGGGGTGGTCGGCGCGAAACACGGAAGCGATGGTCTCGCCGGCTTTGAGCCGCGCGTCGCCCTCGAACACAATGAAGCGCCAGGGCGTCAGCTTGCCGTGGTCGGGCACGCGCGTCGCGATGGTAAGCAGTGTCTCGATTTCGGACGCAGTCGGGCCGGGCCCACCCAATTCGATCGGTTTCACCGAACGGCGGGTCTTGAGCAGTTCGAGGGCGTCAGGCATGGCGACCTTGCCGGCTTTCGAAAGAAGGCGTGCGTGAAAATCGTGCGCTTGCGCCTAGCATAGGGCCGAAAGCGTGACAAACCTGGCCGCCTGGCTTGAAATCGCCGCGATTTGAGCCGAAAACTGCCCGGTCATGCGCGTCGCACCCGCAAACGCCGCCGCCCGCGGCCGGCTATGGCCGGGGCTTGCGCTCATCCTCTTCTTGCTGATCCCGGGCGCGGCATTGGGACAGTCGGCCGGGCAGAACTCGTTGTTTTCGGCAACGCCGTCGACCGGCTTGATCTCGCCGCAGCCGGTCACGCGCGGTGAGGTCTTTGGCCCCGGTGGCGCGCTGACATCGCCCTCGCAATGGCCGCAGATCGCTCCACCGCGTACGGCGCCGAATTCCCCCACGCTGATGGTGCCGGCCGGCAAAGTGGCGCTCGCGCTCAGCGCCCGCTTCGGCAAGACCGCGCCGGTCATCGAAGGCGGCCTCACCTGGCGGGTCTATGCCGCCAAGCCCGACGCCAAGGGAATATTCCGCCTCGTCAAGGAAGACAAATCGCCGACGCCGACGGTGGTCCTGCCGGCGGGCTCGTATATCGTGCATGTCGGCTTCGGGCTTGCCACCGCGGTGCGGCCGGTGACGTTGCGCGGCCCGACCGTGCGCGAGCAATTCGACCTTCCGGCGGGGGGCCTGCGCATGGAGGGCCGCGTCGGCGACGCGCGCATACCGACCGGGCAGATTTCGTTCAACGTGTTCAAAGGCAGTCAGTTCGAGCCTGGCGACCGCCGCCCGATCGCCGAGCACGTAATGACCGGCGACGTGGTGGTGGTGCCGGCAGGCACCTATTACATCGTGTCTAAATACGGCGACGCGAACGCCGTGGTGCGCTCCGACATCCGCGTGCAGGCCGGCAAGCTCACCGACGTCACCATCACCCACCGCGCCGCCGCCATCACCCTCAAACTGGTGACCGAGAAGGGCGGGGAAGCGCTCGCCAACACCGCCTGGTCGGTGCTCACACCGGGTGGCGACGTGATCAAGGAATCGATCGGTGCCTTTCCGCGCGTGATCCTCGCCGAGGGCGACTACCGCGCCATCGCGCGCAACGAGGGCAACGTCTTTGAGCGCGAGTTCAAGGTCTCCACCGGTGTGGACGGCGACGTCGAGGTATTGGCGCGCTGACGGCGCGACTCTGTTAGACCTCCAGGCATCGGAAGGACGACGGTGACGCAGCCCCTCGCGAAACACGCGGCTATCGACGATTTCGCCGGCCTCGATACACGGTCGATCGCGCTGCTGCTCGACGTCGACGGCACGCTGGTCGATATTGCGCCGTCGCCGCACGAGGTGCACGTGCCGGACGAATTGTGCCGGTCGTTGGCGCGCCTGCTCGAACTTGCCGGCGGGGCGCTGGCGCTGGTCAGCGGGCGCCCGATCGCCGATCTCGACCGGCTGTTCTCGCCGCTGAAGCTGCCCGAAATCGGCGGCCATGGCGCCGAGATGCGCGTGCGCGCCGGCGAAGTGATCCCCGCCGCCAAAGCGCTGCCGCAGGCGTTGCGCAAGCTGCTGGCGGAGGCGGCGACGCCGGGCTCCGGCATCGTAGTCGAGGACAAGGGCTATTCGCTCGCGCTGCATTTCCGCAACGCGCCGCAGCAGGAGGGCCCCTTGCGCGCGCACATCGCGGCTGGCCGCGCCGCCTTTCCGGGCGAAGCGTTGGAAGTTCTGCCGGGTAAGGCCATGTTCGAGGTCAAGCGTCCGGGCGTGAGCAAGGGCGAGGCGGTGCGCGCGCTGATGACGCACGCGCCCTTTGCCGGCCGCATGCCGGTGTTCATCGGCGATGACGTCACCGATGAATCGGTGTTCGCGCTGCTGCCCGAACTGGGCGGCAAGGGCTTTTCGGTCGGCCGCCATTTCGCCAACGTCACCGGGATATTCGAATCCCCCGATGAAGTGCGCGACGCCTTGCGGCGGCTGGCTTCCAAGGGGCGGGCGCGCGGCCCATGACCGACTACGGCCTTGACCTTGCGGTCATCGGCAACGGGCGCACGGCGGCGCTGCTCGATCCATCCGCGCGCATCGTCTGGTGGTGCCTGCCGCGCTACGACGGCGATCCGGTGTTCTGCCGGCTGATTTCGGGCGATGAGGAAAAAGGCTTCACCGACGTGGTGCTCGGCGGCATGGCCGAGACCCGCTCGGACTACGTGCGCAACACCGCCATCGTGGTGACCGAGCTGATTGACGACGGCGGCAACGCGGTGCGCATCACCGATTTTGCGCCGCGCTTCCAGATTTACGGCCGCACCTTCCGTCCGCCGCAGCTGGTGCGCATCATCGAGCCGATCGGCGGCATGCCGCGCATCACCATCCGCTTCCGCACCACGCACCATTACGGCGTGCCGGTGGCTTCGCGTGCCTCCGGCAGCAATCATATCCGCTACTGGCGCGACGACGTGCCGGTGCGCCTGACTACCGACGCGCCGCTCTCTTACGTCGAGAACGAAGCCTCGTTCGTGCTTACCCGGCCGGTGCACATGGTGTTCGGCACCGACGAGCCGTTCGAAGGCGCGCTCGAAGCTACCTGCCGGGAATTCTGCGACCGCACGCACAATTACTGGCTGGAATGGGTGCGCCGGCTCGCTTTCTCGTTCGACTGGCAGGACGAAATCATCCGCGCCGGCATCACGCTCAAGCTTTCCAATTTCGAGGAGACTGGCGCGATCGTCGCCGCACTCACCACCTCGATCCCCGAGGGCCCGGGATCGGGGCGCACCTGGGATTATCGCTATTGCTGGATGCGTGACGCCTTCTTCGTCGTGCGCGCGCTCAACCGTATGGGCGCCACGCGCACGATGGAGGATTTCATCTCCTACATTCTGAGCATCGCCGCCGGCCACGCCGGAGCGATCCGCCCGTTTTACGGGGTGGTACCGACCAACCCGGTCGAGGAAAGCCAAGCTGAAGCGCTCGCCGGCTACGGCGGCGACGGGCCGGTGCGTATCGGCAATGCCGCGGCGCTTCAGGAGCAGCACGACGTCTACGGCAGCATCATCATGGCGGCGACGCCGATGTTCTTCGATCGCCGGCTGCCGCGGCCCGGCGATTCCGCTCTGTTTCATGTGATCGAGCCGCTTGGCGAGCAGGCGGCGCGGCTGGCGCTGGAGCCGGATTCTGGGATTTGGGAGTACCGCGGCAAAAAGCGCGTGCATACGCATTCTGCGGCGATGAGCTGGGCCGGCTGCCAACGGCTGGAGGCAATCGCCAACCGCCTCAATCTCACCGAACGGGCGCGCTATTGGGGCGAAACGGCCACGCGGATCGGCGAGGAGGTGCTCAAACGCGCATGGAATCCCAAGCTCAACGCCTTTGCCGCCGCCTTCGATAGCGACGATCTCGACGCCAGCGCGTTGCTTTTGCCCGAACTGGGGCTGATCGCGCCCGAGGACCCACGGTTTGTCTCCACGATCGCGGCAATCGAGCGCGAACTTCGGCGCGATTTCCACGTTATGCGTTATGCAACCGCGGACGATTTCGGCCTGCCGGAGACGGCTTTTTTGATTTGCCGATTCTGGTTGGTCGATGCATTGTGGGATAGTGGGCGCTGTGAAGAGGCCCGAGATATGTTCATCGACGCCCTTCGGTTACGAAACCGTTATGGCCTGTTGTCGGAGGACGTGCACCCCGCCACCGGCAAGCTGTGGGGCAATTTTCCGCAGACCTATTCGATGTCGGGCTTGATTTTGACCGCGATTAAGTTGTCGCGGAGCTGGGGAGATCGGTATTGGCGCGGCTCGTCGTAGTGTCGAACAGAGTTGGCGTGCCTGACGGCAGCGCGCGAGCCGGCGGGCTCGAAGTGGCAATCCGTGCCGCGCTCAAACGCCGCGGCGGGCTTTGGTTTGGCTGGAGCGGGCGCGCGACCGACAATGAACCCTCCGGTCCGGCCAAGGCAGTCACGCAAGAAAACATCTCTTACGTCACCCTCGATCTGCGCAAGGATGACTACGACGAATTCTACAACGGCTTCGCCAACCGCGTACTGTGGCCGATCCTGCATTACCGGCTCGATCTGGCGGAGTTTACGCGGCGCGATCTCGGCGGTTATTTCCGTGTCAACGAGTTTTTCGCCACGCATCT
>Ga0315540_10001800_pt1 | contig 12193 bp, 6 predicted proteins | sample SalMarSW160110MG_FD_203677 | JGI IMG/M metagenome (GOLD analysis project Ga0315540, IMG submission 203677) | Salt marsh sediment microbial communities from the Plum Island Ecosystem LTER, Massachusetts, United States - Salt Marsh Sediment SW1601-10 ... | reverse complement strand
TGGGAGGTGCTCCAGGTCTTGGGTCAGTTTCGCCTATCCAACCGAATCCTGACGCCTAGCAGCAAACCAGCCGCATGTTGTTCGGTGGTTGCTCCGCAAGAAGATTGGGCTGCCCCACGGATGGCGGATCTCCGCCCCCTAACCGCTGTCCTCGACGATCGCGCCGTCCTCCATCCTGATGCGCCGCCGCGCCCGCCCTCCGATCTGGGGGTCATGGGTGACCACGAGGAGGGTGAGCCCGCGGGCATTCAGGGACTCGAGGGTGCGCAGGACATCCCGGCCCGACGCCCGGTCCAGATTGCCCGTAGGCTCGTCGGCCAGGATCAGGCGGGGCTCCATGACGGTGGCCCGGGCGATGGCGACCCGCTGGCGCTGACCGCCGGACAGCTGATCCGGGCGGTGCCCGGCACGATCGCCGAGACCGAAGATCTGCAGGATGCTGGCAACCCGCTCCCGGCGCTCCCGGGGCGGTGTACCCGCGAGGACCAGAGGCAGCTCCACATTCTCGCTTGCGCTCAGCCGGGGAACGAGATGGAACGACTGGAACACGAACCCGATCTGCTCCCGCCGGAGCGCCGCGCGGCGCTCCTCCCCGAGGGTCGTGGTCTCCACGCCGTCGAGCTGATAGCTCCCCCCATTGGGCCGGTCCAGCAGGCCCATGATATTGAGCAGCGTGCTCTTCCCGGACCCAGAGGGGCCCATGATGGCGCCGTAATCGCCTGCCTGGAAGGTCAGGTGAATATCCCGCAGGGCATGCACCGGCTGCCCGCCGACGGGAAAGGTGCGCGCGATGCCTGCGAGGCGGATCATCTGCACCGGATCAGCCCGCGGCTGACGATCCACCTCCGGCCCTGTTACCCTCATATGTTCCCACAGTCCATCCGTCACCTGGGAGACGCCGCATCGGCCATATCATTCCGGCGCCGGGCGTTGCCCTCGGTCTGCTGGTGGCGGATGGCTGGAGCCTGACCGCGCCTGCCCGGATCATGGCTTCGACCGCCCCTTCTCCGCCCGCGCCGGCGCACCGGCCTTGACGCCGTCCCGGTCCAGGGACAGGACGACGAGCTCCCCCTCCTCGAGCCCGGACACGACCTCGGTCTCCTCCCAGTTGCCCAGCCCCTTTCGAATCTCCCGGGCTTCGAGGCGACCGGTCGAGGGATCGAGCACCAGGACACCGCCTTCGGCCTTGACCGAGGATGTGGGGATGCGAAGCACACTGGGTCTGCGGTCCACGATGATCTCCACGTCGGCACTGTACCCGGCGAGCAAGGGTGCGTCTTTGGGGCGCCGCAGGATGTCGACTTCGACCTCGACGGTGCGGGCCTGCTTTTCGACGTCGAGCACATAAGGGGCGATACGCCGCACCTTGCCCGGGAAGGGGTGATTCCCGAAGGCGTCGAGGGTCACCCGTGCCTCGGCGGCCACTCGCACTTTGGGGGCGTCGACCTCGTCGATCGGGGCGGAGATGTAAAAGCAGCTGTCGTCAATCAGATCGACCGCAGGCGGGGTGGGAATGCCGGGGGGCGAAGGCGTGACAAACTCATTCAGCTCCCCCGAGATCTGCGCAATCACCCCTGCGAAGGGGGCTTCCAGCCGGGTCTTGGCGAGGTTTGCCCGGGCAACCCCCAGCCGCGCCACCTGGACCCGGGCGGTGGCTTCGGCGGCCTCACAGTCCGCCCGACCCGCCTGGGCGCCGGTGAGCGCCCGGTCCACTGCTTCCAGGGACGCCATATTGCGCTTGCTGAGCTTCACCTGCCGCTCCGCTTCCCGCCCGGCATTCTCCGCATTCAGACAGGCCGCCCGGGCTCGGGCGGCGCCCGCATCGGCCTCCCGCTCCGCCAGGGTGACCTGAGCCTTCAGGTCCTGGTTCCACAGCTCCAGGAGGAGCTGGCCCGCCTTTACCCGGTCACCTTCACGGACATCGAGGGTCGCGATCTGACCGCCGATGCTCGGAGCGAGGCGCGCCCGCCGGCAGGCCTTGACGGTGCCTGCCCGGGTGTTGGCAACCGTCGCCTCCACCAAGCCGCGCTCTACCGGCTGGACTCGCACCAGCACCGGCTTCGGCCGCGTCAGATACCACCAAAGGCCGACGACGGAGCCAACCAGAGCGATCGAGATCAGGGCTCGGGCGCGGAGACGCATGAGGCAGGTTCAATAGCGCGACATCGGCTGCCATTGTATCCCCTGGGCGGGGCAACACAGGCCGAAGCTTCGTCGGCATAACGGAAGGCAGGCCCTGCGCGGCAGGGCTTTCGGCTCTTCGGAGGGCTGGTTCCGGTTCCCCAAGGGCGAGCACCCTATCCCTGTTGAATAGGCCCCGCTGCCTCGAGGTGCTCCCAGCATCAGGCCAGCCGGCTTGGAGGTGTCTCCCTAGACCCGGAGCAGTATCCTTGCGGGGTCCTCCAGGGTCTCCTTGATGGTGACCAGGAACTGGACCGCCTCACGGCCGTCGATCAGGCGATGGTCATAGGACAGGGCCAGGTACATCATGGGGCGCACCACGATCTGACCCTGCTCCGCCATGGGCCGCTCTTGAATCTTGTGCATCCCCAGGATCGCGCTCTGCGGGGGGTTCAGAATGGGCGTGGAGAGCAGCGAGCCGAATACCCCACCGTTGGTGATCGAGAAGGTACCGCCGGTGAGCTCCTCAAAGCTCAGGGTTCCGTCCTTCGCCTTTCGGCCAAACTCCATCACCCCTTGCTCGATGTCCGCCATCGTCAGCTGATCGCAGTTACGCAGGATGGGCACCACCAGTCCGCGGGGGGAGCTGACGGCAATGCCGATGTCGTAATAGCCGTGATAGATGATGTCGCTCTCGTCGATGGACGCGTTGACCACCGGAAACCGCCGCAGGGCCTCCACCGCCGCCTTGACGAAGAAGGACATGAAGCCGAGACGCACGCCGTGGGTCGTCTCGAACTGCTCCCGGTAGCTCTGGCGCAGGTCCATGACGGCCTGCATGTTGACCTCGTTGAAGGTTGTCAGGACGGCGGCGGTCTGTTGGGCCTGGACGAGCCGCTCCGCCACCCGCGCCCGCAGGCGTGTCATGGTCACCCGCTGCTCCGGGCGGCCCGCCTCCCCGCTCAATCGGGGTTGCTCAAGGCCCGGCACCGGCCGGCCCCCTTCTGGATCCACCTCCGGCTGGGACCCCTCGCGGGCATCGAGAAACGCCACCACATCCGCCTTCTGAATGCGGCCGTCCCGGCCGCTGCCCGGGATCTGGGATGGATCGAGATCGAGCTCCTTGACCAGACGCCGCGCCGCCGGGGCAAGCACGGGTTCAGCGGCCGCCTGGGCGGTGGGGGATGGGGCACCGCGTCCCTCGGCCACTGCCAGGCGCGACCCAGCGGGTGCTGGAGCCGGCTCGATCAGCCCGAGGACTGCATCCGCCTGCACCACATCCCCCTCCGGGCTGCGGATCTCCCCCAGCACGCCGTCAGCAGGTGCGGGAACCTCCAGCACCACCTTGTCCGTCTCCAGGTCCACCAGGTTCTCGTCCTTGGTGACGCCTTCCCCCGGCCGTTTGTGCCAGGAAAGGACGGTGGCATCCGCGACAGACTCGGGAAGGGCGGGGACACGGACCTCGTGGCTCATGCTGGGATCCTTCGGTTCTGAACCGGGTTGACGCGCCCTGTGAGGGCCTCGTCGATGAGGCGCTCCTGCTGCTCGACATGGGCCGAACGGTGACCCACGGCGGGCGCCGCCGATGCGTAGCGGCCGGCGAAGTACACGCCGCTGCTCTCGGGGATGATGGTGTGGAATCGATGCTTGACCAGGTCCCAGGCGCCCTGGTTCTGCGGCTCCTCCTGGCACCAGACGATCTGCTCCGCCGCCTCGAACGGGGACAGGGCCTCCACGAACTGCTGCTTGGGGAAGGGGTAGAGCTGCTCGATGCGCAGGATGGCGACATTGGACAGGCCGCGGGCCCGCCGTGCCTCGCGCAGGTCATAGAAGACCTTGCCGCTGCAGATCACCACCCGCTCCACGTCGGACGGATGCACACCATCGAGTTCCCCAATCACAGGCTGAAAGTGCCCGCCGGCGAGCTGATCCAGAGTCGAGGTGGCGAGCCGATGCCGCAGCAGGCTCTTGGGGGTCATGACGACCAAAGGCCGGCGGTAGGGACGCAGCATCTGGCGACGCAGGAGGTGGAACAGCTGGGCCGGGTTCGTCGGGACGCAGACCTGGATGTTCTGTTCCGCGCACAGCTGCAGGTAGCGTTCCACCCGCGCCGAGGAATGCTCGGCCCCTTGCCCCTCGAGCCCGTGAGGCAGCAGCATCACCAGCCCGCAGTCAAGGCCCCACTTGGTTCCTGCCGAGGTGATGAACTGATCGATCACGACCTGGGCGCCGTTGGCAAAGTCACCGAATTGGGCCTCCCAAAGCGTCAGGGCGTTCGGCTCCGCCGTAGCGTACCCGTACTCGTATCCGAGAACGGCCTCCTCGGAGAGGATGGAGTCAATGACCACGAAGTTTGCCTGATCCGGGCCGATGTGCTGCAGCGGCGTATAGCCATCCCCGTTGAGCTGGTTGTGGATGACCGCGTGCCGGTGAAAGAAGGTCCCGCGGCCGCTGTCCTGACCCGAAAGCCGCACCGGATAGCCCGCCTCCACCAGGGTCGCGTAGGCGAGGTTCTCCGCGAACCCCCAGTCGGCCATCTGATCCCCGCTCGCCATCTTGCGCCGCTCGCCCCAGATCTTGCTCACCCGGGGATGCAGCTCGAACTCATCAGGCACCACGAGCATCCGCTCAGCAATCCCCTGGAGCCTTTCCCGTGGGACCGTCGTGTCGGTGGGGGTGTCCCATTGGACCTCACGAAACACCTTCCAATCGACCTTGAAGGTGCGGTCCAGGCTGCAGAGGACCGGGCGCGCCACGACCACGCCTTGCTCGATCGAGGAACGGTAGTGCTCCACCATGCCCTCGGCGTCCTCCTTGGAGACCACCCCTGCCGCGATCAGCCGATCCGCATAGAGTGCCCGGGCCGTGGGGCGGCTGCGGATCTTCTTGTACATCATGGGCTGGGTCACGGCGGGCTCGTCGGCCTCGTTATGCCCCAAGCGCCGGTAGCAGACCAGGTCGACAATCACGTCCTTGTGAAACTGATTCCGGAAATCCAGGGCCATTCGGGTGACGAAGATCACGGCCTCCGGATCCTCCCCGTTGACGTGAAAGACGGGGGCCTGGACCATCTTGGCCACGTCGGTGCAGTAGAGGGTCGAGCGGGTGTCCAGAGGATTGCTCGTCGTGAAGCCGATCTGGTTGTTGATGACGACGTGCACCGTGCCGCCGGTGCCGAAGCCGCGCACCTGGGAGAGCTGGAGGGTCTCCGCCACCACCCCCTGACCCGCGAAGGCGGCATCCCCATGGATCAGCAGTGCCAGCACCTGGTCACCGGTCCGGTCCTGGCGCCGCTGCTGTCGGGCCCGCACGGAGCCTTGGATGACGGGATCGATGATCTCCAGGTGGGACGGATTGAAGCCAAGCGCCAGATGCAGGATGCCCCCGGGGGTCTCGATGTCGGTGGAGAAGCCCATGTGGTACTTCACGTCCCCGGCCAGCTCTCGCCAATGGACCTGAGCCCGCCCCTCGAACTCGTCGAAGATCTCCTGAGGCGGCTTACCAAGGATGTTCGTGAGCACATTGAGGCGACCCCGGTGGGCCATGCCGATGACGATCTCTCTGATACCTTTACGGCCCGCCCGCTGGATCAGCTCATCAAGCAGCGGGATCAGGGTCTCGCCTCCCTCCAGGGAAAAACGCTTCTGCCCCACGTAGCGCGCGTGGAGGTATTTCTCTATCCCCTCGGCGGCCGTGAGCAGGGTCAGCAGCCAGCGGCGATCCGCGTCGTCGATCTCCGGCTGCCCCCGATAGCCCTCCAGCCGCTTCTGTATCCAGCGCTTCTCCGCCGTGTTGGTGATGTGCATGTACTCAGAGCCCACCGACCCGCAGTAGATCTGCTGAACCAGGGCAATGATGTCGCGCAGGGTCATACGGTCGGGGGCATAGAGTGAGCCCGTGTGGAAGACCTGATCCAGATCGTCTTCGTCCAGATGCTGGTAAGCGGGATCCAGATCGGCGATCTTCGGCGTCTCGCGCAGCGTCAGAGGATCCAGCCTCGCGATCTGATGGCCGCGGTAGCGATAGGCGTTGATCAGCCGCAGCACGGCCGCCTGCTTCTCCGCGGCGGCGGGCTCCAGGCGGTTGGTGGAGCGGGTCAGGGGCCGGGTCCGGCTCTCCTTGGCAAGGCGCAGGAAGTTTTCCCGCACGGGGCCGTGCGGCACCTCGTTGGCGGCCTCACGGTGAATGGCGTCGAACCGCTCACGCCATGCGAGATCGACGCTCTCCGGATCCTGCAGGTAACGCTCGTAGAGGTCTTCGATGAAGGCCGCGTTACCGCCGTACAAGGGGGTGGAGGCTCGGAACAGATCGAGAAGGGCGCTCATGATGGTATGTTGACGAGAAAACGCTGTCGGGGCAGACGCTGATGCCCGCACTGTATAGCACATCGCCGCTGGGTCCGGGCAACGGCCGTTGGCGCGCTGGTCGCCGGTTGGAGCCGGGCGATACCCAGTTGCGCCGCCATCCGATGTCCGCGGCGGATCACCGCGACAGATGAGCGAATCTGAGCAGAATGAGCTCGCTGCACGAGCACGCAGGCGCGCACGGGCCAGGCTGGCCCGCCTCGAGGCTGATCTCGCCTACTTCCAGGCCCGCATCGAGATCCTAAGGGATCCGGTGACCATGAACCAGCAGGCCCAGCGAAAGGCGTTCACGGCTCTGTATGCCCTCTTCGCGAAGGTAGCCGGAGCATATGGGAGGGAAGCCGCCCGACCTTGAGTGAGGACAGTTAGCACGGGTCATGCTTGGCGGGCCGGGAGGCGGTCCTCCCTCGAGTCACGCGTTCGGCGGCGGGCGACTCCCCGTGGCGACCTGCTTCTCCCGCAGCAGGGCGCTGATTGCCTCCGCCGGTAATGGCCGACTCAGGTGATAGCCCTGGATCTCGTTGCAGTGCCTCCCCTGCAGGAAATCCTGCTGCTCCTGATTCTCAACCCCTTCGGCGACCACCTTCAAGTCCATGCTCTTGGCCATCGCGATCACGGCCATCGCGATCGCAACATCGTCCTGATTGCTGGGGACCTCCCGCACGAAGCTCCGGTCGATCTTTAGGCGGTTGATCGGGAACTGCTTGAGACGGCTCAGGCTCGAGTAGCCCGTGCCGAAATCGTCGATCGCGAGCTGAACACCGAGGGCCTTGAGCCGGTCGAGCGCCGTAACCGCCCCCTCCGGATCCGACATGAGCAGACTCTCGGTCACCTCGAGCTCGAGCGCGCCCGGCGGCAGCCCAGTCTCTGTCAGGACCTGAGCCACCTGCTTCGTGAAGCCGTGCTGGATGAACTGAAGCGGCGATATATTGACCGCAATGCGCTCTAGGGCGAAGCCCGCCAGCTGCCAGGCCCTTGCCTGCGCGCACGCGGTGCGCAGCACCCATTCCCCGATCGGCACGATAAGGCCGGCGTCCTCGGCAAGAGGAATGAACTCTGCGGGGGGCACGCTGCCGAGCGCCGGGCTGTTCCAGCGCACCAGGGCCTCCAACGCGCATATGCGTCCGGTGGCGAGGTCAAGCTGGGGCTGATAATGGACATCGAGCTCCTGCTGCGCGACCGCCTTGCGCAGCAGGCCCTCCATCTTCAGCCGCCGCAATGCCAGATCGTTCAGGCTTCCCTCGAAGAAGCAGTAAGTATTCTTCCCATTGCGCTTGGCCAGATACATCGCCCCGTCCGCATTCTTCAAGAGGGCGTCCGGCCCTTCCCCGTCATGCGGGTAAACGGCGATGCCGATGCTTGGCGTGATGACGATCTCGTGCTCGGCGAGGTTCAACGGCCGGGAAACTGCGTGCCGGATGCGTTCCGCCACAGCAGCGGCGTCCTCACTTTGCCTAAGCTCAGGTAGAAGCACGGTAAATTCATCACCGCCGAGGCGGGCCGCGTAATCTGCCGGGTCGGCCGGACTACCGTGGATGACGGTGTCGCTCTGCCGCAGGGCCGTGACCAGGCGCCTGGCTGTCGCCTGCAGCAGCTTGTCCCCGACGGCATGCCCGAGCGTATCGTTGATGCGCTTGAAGTTGTCCAGGTCGAGAAAGAGCAGCGCCAGCCGCCGCCCGTGTCGGCTGGCGAGCTGGATCGCCTGGCACATCCGGTCCATGAACAGCGTCCGGTTCGGGAGGCCCGTGAGACCGTCGATGAATGCCAGCTGTCGGATCCGCCGCTCGGCCTGCCGCAGCTCCGTGATGTCCTGCAGCGTCCCGTAGATATGCTTCGGACGCCCGTCCCCCGCTCGTACCACCTCCACCTGGTGGCGGACGTACCGCGGCTTCCCTTCCGCCGCCAGCACCTGATGGGTGGCGGACAGCTGCTCCGCATCCTGCCCGAGCTCCGCAAACCAGAGGCGAACCTTCTCCCGCTCCTCCTCGGGGACACGCTCGATGAAGGCCGAAAGGGCGATCTCCTGATATCGAGGATCCAACCCCAGGATACGGCAGACCTCGTCGGACAGGATCAAGGTATCGTTGCCGCACTGCCAATCCCAATGGCCCAGGCGGGCGATGCGTTGGGCCATCGCGAGACGGCGCTCACCGCTCGCCACCCGATTCATCGCCTCGCTCGCCCGCATCAGATAATGAACGCGGTGCCCGAGCAGCGCGTAGTTGATAGGCTTGGTGATGAAATCGGTGGCACCGGTCGCAAAGGCCCTGGCGATCGACTTGTGGTCTTCAAGCCCCGTGAGTATCAGGATCGGCAGCTGGGCCCCGTCCGGGTGTCCCCTGAGGGCCTTGCAGAGGGCGAACCCGTCCACCTCCGGCATCATGACGTCAGTCAACACAATTTGCGGCCGTGCCCGCTCGAAGTGCTGAATGGCCTCTTTTCCATTGGCAGCCGCGTCGACGATGAAGCCCGCGCCAGCCAGCGACTCGGCCACCAGAAATCGTGTCGTGGCGTCGTCCTCGGCGACCAGAACGCGGGGACGCGCCGCCTCGTCGGCGGCTGCCGCGTCCGCAACTGGCCACTGCTGCTCAGCAAGGGTCATGCAATCGCCTCCGTTCGGTCGGTGGGCGACGCCGAAGACGGCCCGAGGGCATGGGTGACCGCCCGAAACTCTTCAACAACCGCACGGGCGCGTGTCTCAGCTCCATCGAGCCGGCCGGCACGGCTGTCCATCTCGAGCGACCTGCAGAGGGCCGAGAGCCGGGTCGCACCCACGTTTGCGCTGGCGGACTTCAGGCTGTGGGCGCTCGAGGTTAGGGCTTCAGCGTCTCGCCTTGCGGCCGCCTTCTGCAGGTCGAGGATCAGCTTTTCAGCGCTCTCCAGATAGAGCGACACAACCTTTCGGACCAGATCCGGCGCGCCCGGCCGCTGTAACGCCCGCACCGCCTCGAGTGCCTCGGGATCCAGCCTGGGCTCCTGTGGCTCGGGCTCAGACCGGGTCATCGCCTCGGGCGAGGTCTGAGCAGAGACCGCCTCCCCGGCGGGCGCAAATGGCAGCCAGCGGCGGAGTGTCTCAGCAAGTTGCCCCATCGTGAAAGGCTTGCTCAGGTAGTCGTCCATACCGGCCTCGAGACACGCCTCCCGGTCACCGCTCAGCGCATTTGCCGTGAGGGCAATCACAGGCACGTGCGCTCCTTGGCCCGCAGTCCGCTCGGCCGCCCGCAGTCGCCCCGTGGCCTCGAAGCCGTCGACGACCGGCATCTGGCAATCCATCAAGACCAGGGCATAGGAGTCAGCCTGAAGGGCCCCGAGTGCCTGTGCTCCGTCCTCGGCCACATCGACCCGCAGGCCGAACGAGGACAGCATCTCGCGACCGAGCTCCTGGCTCACCGGATTGTCCTCCACCAGGAGGATTCGCTGACCGGTCGCGGTCGGAGACAAGGCATTGTGGGCCGCGGGCCTGGGCATCCCCGGCTCCGGCTCGACGGCATGATCAGTGCGCATAGTCCGAAGCAGGGTGTTATAGAGCTGAGATTGACGCACCGGCTTTGTGAGATAGGCGCAGATCCCGAGCGCCCGCATGGCACCATCGTCGAGGTCGCGCCAGATGGAGCTCAACATCACGATGGGCAGCTGCTCGACCCCGACATCAAGACGGATCTGCCGGGCGAGATCGATTCCGTCCATGCCGGGCATCTCCTTATCGAGAAGGACGAGGCCGAACGGCCGACCGGAGACCTCTGCCTCCCGAAGCCAATCGAAGGCACTCGCCGCGCCGTCTGCACTGGCGTGGGCGATGCCCCAGGCAGCGAGCTGCTCTTCGAGGATCGAGCGGTTGGTGGCATTATCGTCCACTACAAGCACCCGCAGAGTGCGCAGGGCGTCCAGGATCTGCGCACTGGTACGCTCCACGCACGTCTCCTTGAGAAGACGGGCGGTGAAGCGAAAAGTGGCGCCAGCTCCTAGGCTGCTCTCCACATGGATCTCTCCGCCGAGCAGGTGTACCAGGCGCTTACAGATCGCGAGCCCGAGACCGGTGCCGCCATGGCGGCGGGTGGTGGAGCCATCCGCTTGGGCGAATGCGTCGAAGATGCGCTCCTGGGACTCGACGGGAATGCCGATCCCCGTGTCGCGGACTTCGAAGCTGAGCAGGCACTGGAGCTCGTCCTCCTCCGTACAGGTGACCCGGAGACTCACCTCCCCGGTCTCGGTGAACTTGATCGCGTTGCCGAGGAGATTGGCGAACACCTGACGCAGCCGACCGAAGTCGCCCCGCAGGGCTGTGTGGACGTTGGGAGCCACCGCGCAAACGAGCTCGAGCCCCTTGCGCTGGGAGCGCTCCGCGAAGAGCTCCGCGACCTCGTCCACCAGCTCCCTTAGGTCGAACGGGGCGTCGTCGAGCTCGATCATGTCGGCTTCCATCTTCGAGAAGTCCAACACGTCGTTGATGATCGTCAGCAAGGTGTCGGCGGAGCGGCGCACGTTGTCCACGAAGCGCCGCTGTCGTCGGGACAGCTCAGTATCGGCGAGCAGCTCCGCCATCCCCACCACCCCGTTCATGGGCGTGCGAATCTCGTGGCTCATTGTGGCAAGAAAGCGCGACTTGGCCTCCGCGGCGGCCTGCGCCTCGACAGCCATACGGCGCGCCTCCTCCGTGCGCGCGCTGAGCTCCTCGTTTAGCTTGCGAAGCTCCAGCTCCGCCCGCTTGCGGCCGCCGATTTCGCGCGCCACGGCGAACATTCGGCGCTCGCCGCCGATCACCCCCTCGCGCAGGCCGATCTCGGCCCAGATCACCTCGCCGGATTTGGCCTTGAACCGCCATTCGAGCAGATGGGAGTCGCCCCCGCGCAGGTGCTCGATCCAGCCCTCCGCGGACATGGGGCGGCCGTCAGCATCCCGCGCGCTCAAGCCCTCGATCCCGAGGACTTTGACCTCGTCGGGCGTATAGCCGAACTGCCACATCGCTTGACCGTTGACGTCGACAACCCGTCCAGTGTCGACATCGAGGACGAAGATGACGTCGTTCGCCGATTCGAAGATCGAGCGATAGGTGGCCGCGGCCTCGGCCAGCGTCCGGGTTCGCTCCGCCTCGATTTGTCGTCGGCGCATCCAGAAACGGACAACTACCATCACGGCGAGCGTCACGACAACGCCCGGCGATACGACCGAGAGCAGCACCGTCGCCTGGTTACCGAAGACCTCAACCCTAGGCTGGATGGTGAGCAGGCTGAGCGGTGTTCCGGCAATCGGGGTCCGCATAGCCACGACGGGCAGCTCACCGCCCTCCCGATTTGGGATAACGGTGGAGAGCACGGTCGCCGGAGGCTGCCCCGCCAGGCCCTCGACGACCTGCCCCACCGTCGGGGGGTCCATATGACCCAACAGAAGGTGCCCCCCCGGGTCCCGGAGGATCGCCTCGCGATGCACGAGAGCGGAATGGGGATGCTCCACCAGATGGGCGGCAATGCGCTGCAGCGACACCCAGGCGACCAGCTCCCCGACGTACGCCCCCTTGAACCAGTAAGGGGAGACGATGGTGACCTGAGGGTCCGTCTCCCCCTGCAAGAGGCGAGGCCCTCCGCGGTCCTTCACTTGGTAAGTTGACCAGTCTCTGGGCCTATGATCGTGACGCGGGCCACCGGCATCCGCCAAGACTTGGCCATCGACCGAAACGAACACCAGGCGATCAAACACCGGCTTTCCCTGGA
>Ga0315540_10001799_pt1 | contig 12199 bp, 16 predicted proteins | sample SalMarSW160110MG_FD_203677 | JGI IMG/M metagenome (GOLD analysis project Ga0315540, IMG submission 203677) | Salt marsh sediment microbial communities from the Plum Island Ecosystem LTER, Massachusetts, United States - Salt Marsh Sediment SW1601-10 ... | reverse complement strand
TGCAAGGGCGCGCCGGAGCCCATACGCGCATGCGCTATACACTCTACGGATCGCGGCAATCGGGGCCGACCTACAAGGTCGCGCTGCTCTTGAACCTGGCCCACAAGCCCTTTGGCTATGTCGAGGTCTCACTCGCCGCGGGCGAGCACAAGGTGCCGGGTTTTCTCGCCAAGAATCGCTATGGCCAGGTTCCCTGCCTGCGGGATGCCAACCTCTATCTATGCCAGTCGGCAGCGATCCTCGACCACGTCGCCTCGACAACCCACCGCTATAACGGCCGCACCTCTGGTGAAGTCGCGCGCGTGCGTGAATGGATGTTCTGGGACTTCGACAAGCTCGCTGCCCCCGTCTATCGCCTCAGGGCCCACAGGCTCGGCTTCCGGCCGATCGGCGAAGAACTGGCCGCTTGGTTCGGCGCCGAAGTCAACGCCGCACTGGCGGTTCTCGACACCGCACTGGGTCCCAGCGCTTGGCTCGCCAGCCGGCGCCCCACTGTCGCCGATATCGACATCTATGGCGTTGTGCGCTATGCGCCCGAGGCGGGCTTCGACCTTTCAGGGTATCGCCATCTGATCGCCTGGATGCAGCGGATCGAAGAGCTTGCCGGGTTTTGTCACCCGCAAGACGCTCTGCCTGTGGAGGATAGCCACCGTTGAGGCCCCGGCATTGACCGAAGCGATCGAAACTGAAGCAACAGCCGAAGCTGGCGCCGGCGATGCCGGGCGGGCGTCCAGGCGCTCGCGCACCCGCTGCCTGATCATGCTGGGGGTTGCCATCACCGGCCTGGTGCTGGGCCGCATGGCCGGTCTGTGGATCGCCTTCGACATCTTCAACCATTTCGTCTGGCATCTGGCGATCCTGGCAGGGGCAGCGCTCGTCGGCTGCCTTCTGCCGCGCTGGCGGACCCGAACGGCACTCTTGCTGGCGCTGGCGGGCTTCCTGAGCATCTCGGCATGGGCGCTGACGGCCGGTCGCGACGCCGGGCCCGTGGGCCAGCCGCTCAGCGGCGAGCGGTCGCTGCGGATCATGTCGTTCAATACCTGGCTGCGCAACGACGACTGGCGCGCGGTTGCCGACGAAGTCACCCGTCAGGACCCCGACGTGGCCATCCTGGTGGAGTTCGGCGCCGAAAAGGCGGCGCTGCTCGACGCGTTGGCGAAGACCTATCCCTACCGCATCAATTGCCTGAATATTTCCTATTGCCATATGGCGCTGATCTCGAAATTTTCCTTTTCGAAGAGCGAGGCACGCACCCGCTGGCGCGGGCCCCCCTTCATCCGCGTGCGGCTCGGTCCCGAGTTCGGCGGCCTCACGATATTTGGCGTGCATACCATCCGGCCGCCTTATTTCCGTTCGCAGCTCAAGCAGATGACCGCCATGGCCAAGGTCATCGCCAAGACCTCCGGGCCTCGCCTCGCGGCCGGTGATTTCAACGCCACACCGGCCTCCTTCATGCTGGCGACGTTTGCCAAGGACTCCGGTCTCAAGCGCCTCACTTGGCTGCCCTCATGGCCGGCCCGATTTGGGCCGTTTCCGCAGATCGCCATCGACCATCTGTTCGTGTCGCCGGAAATTCGCGCCCTAACACGCCCGGTCATCGGCGACAATGCCGGCTCCGATCATTATCCGGTGATCACCACCGTCGCGGTGAAGACCGGCAAGGAGCCATGACGCACGCCGACCCGGCCCGCCTGCGCATGGCCTACCTATATCTGGTGCTGGCGCCGCTGTTCTGGTCGGGCAACTGGGTGGCCGGCAGGGCCTTGCGCGACACCCTCAGCCCGATCACTCTGAACACGCTCAGATGGAGCCTGGCACTGGTCATCCTGGGGCTTCTGACGCGGGGCCGCTGGGGGGTGATCGCTGAGGCCATGCGCCGCGAATGGCGCCCGCTGGCGGCACTGGGGCTCATCGGCATCGTAGGCTTCCAGTTGCTGCTCTACTACGGGCTGAGGTCGACGACGGCGATCAACGGGCTGGCGCTCAACTCCACCATGCCGGTGTGGATGGTGGCCGGCGGCGTGATCTGGCTCGGTGAGCGGGCGGGGCTTCGCCAGGTTACCGGGGGAGGGATATCGATCCTCGGCATCGGCGTGATCATCGGGCGCGGCGATCCCTCGATCATTGCCCATATCGACTTTAATGCCGGCGATCTGTTGCTGTTGCTGGCGATGCCCACCTGGACACTCTATTCCATCGTCCTTAAGCGTTCCGCCACCACATTGACCGGCCTCGAACACCTGACGGCGCTGACGGTCTTCGCGGTTGCCGCCATGGTGCCCTTTGCGCTCTTCGACGTGGCAACAGGTGGCTCGCTGCCCCACACTTGGCCGGCCTGGGCGGCAATTGCCTATGTGGGCTCACTGGCCTCGGTGGGGGCGCTGTTCTTCTGGAACGAGGGCATGAAGCGGGCCGGGGTCGGGGTATCGAGCTTTTTCTATCACCTCATGCCGGTGTTCGGCACCGTTTGGAGCATCGTCTTCCTTGACGAGCGTCCCGCGCTCTATCACCTGGCCGGCTTTGCGCTCATTCTCGCGGGTGTGTGGCTGGCGACCGCCCGGCGCGTGCGATAAACTCGCGCCCGATCACCTCTGCAAGAAAGCAGGTACACCATGGCCGGCAGCGCCAAAAAGCCCATCGACCTCTATTACTGGCCGACGCCCAATGGCTGGAAGATCACCCTTATGCTGGAGGAATGCCGTTACCCTTACGTGGTCAAATATGTCGATATCGGCCGCGGCGAGCAGTTCGACCCGGCCTTTCTGGCCATTTCGCCCAACAACCGCATGCCGGCCATCGTCGACCCCGATGGTCCGGGGGGCAAACCGATTTCGATCTTCGAATCGGGCGCCATCCTGCAGTACCTCGGCAACAAGACCGGAAAATTCTATCCCAGGCGGACGCGCGAGCGGGTCGAGGTCGAGCAATGGCTGTTCTGGCAGATGTGTGGCCTCGGACCGATGTGCGGGCAGGCGCATCATTTCCGCAGCTACGCCCGCGAGACCATCCCCTATGCCATCGAACGCTACACCAACGAGGTGACGCGCCTGTATGGCGTGATGAACCGGCGCCTGGCGGACCGTGAGTTCCTGGCTGGCAAGTATTCCATCGCCGACATGGCCTGCTACGGCTGGGTCAGGCCGTGGAAGCGTCAGGGCCAGGACCTCGACCGGTTTGCCCACCTGAAACGCTGGTTCGAGGCGATAGGGGCGCGGCCCGCCACCAAACGCGCCATTGCGGTGGGTGAAGAGCGCCGCGGCAGGCCGGAAGATCTAAAGACCAACGCCAAGGCCTGGGAGATCCTGTTCGGGGCCGGGCAGCAGCGCTGAGTGCCATCCAGAGGCTTGCGATCTGCCGGCTTGGTTAGCAAATGGTCAAGCGCGGGTCCCTCGAAGTTACTCAAGCTTTCCCATATCTCATTGATATAAAAATAGAAATAAAGAAGCGTCAGGATCTGGAGGCGGCCGATCCTGGTGGCCGGTCACTTCGTATTAAGCCTCTGTCTTAACCGCCTTTGGAAACTTGCACGGCACGATCAGGTTAACCGGACGGGGCGCAGATCCCGCTGGATATTGACAGTGAGTAGCGTTGAACAAAGGGAAGAATAGAGATGGCTAAGATCGATATGAGCATGGCCTCGCCGGGCGAAGGATCGCTGAGTGGCGCCGCCGCGGAAGCCCTCTTCAATCTCGGCATGATGTATTGCGTCGGCCGCAAGGTTGAGCGCGACCTCGTCGCCGCCCACAAGTGGTTCAACCTGGCGGCGTTGCGTGGTTCCGAAGAAGCGCGCACCTGTCGGGTGGAAATATCTCAGGAAATGTCGCCCGACGAGATCGCCGAGGCGCAGCGCCAGGCGCGCCAGTGGCTCACCCTGCACTGACAGCGCCAAGATCGGCCGGTTCGGGCAAGTCTAGTAGATCGGTCCGTTGTGGCGGGTCGGGGACGTATCGCGGTTGTTCAGCCGCTGCCAGTCGCTCTCGAACTGCTTTTGCTGAACCTGCGAGTGCCATATCTGCGACTGATAGATGTCGACCTGACTGTTGATTTTGTCCTGCGGGCTGTTCAATGGGGGCAGGGGGCCGGCATATGGGGCGTAGGTGTGGCCGGAGGGAATGAAATTTTCCACCGCCATTGCGCCGCTGGCGCTCATGACAAGGCCGGTCAAGGCTGCCAAAAACCCAACGCTGTATCTCGACATAGCTACATACTCCCTGATCAATTCCAGCCCCGGTATCATCATTTCTTCGGGGCCGTTTATACACCACAATAACGTCGAAAACACGCTAACATTCCTTTAACTATGTTCTCGACGGTGCATTCCAAGAGCCGGTTCTGCTGGAATCGGCTGCCGCTGTTGCAGCCACACCACACCGAATGGGCCTTGCGGGCAACGGCAAAGACCATATTGTGGGGCGCCACAAGGAGCGTTGTCGATGATGAAGCTGCATTTCAACCCCGCCTCGCCGTTTGTCCGTTTCGTGCGCATCGTGGCCAGCGAAGTGGAGTTGGACGCGCAGATCGAACTGGTTGCAACCGGCGCCCTGACACCGATCGACGTGAACCGGGTCGTGGCGGCGACCAACCCGCTCGGCAAACTGCCGGCCCTGATCACCGACCATGGTCATCCGCTGCACGACAGCCGGGTGATTGTCGAGTATCTCGCCCATCGCAGCGGCCGCGGCGACCTCCTCCCCGACGAACCGGTACGGCGTTTCAGGGTGCTCACGCTCGAATCCCAGGCCCTCGGCATCGCCGATGCCGCGGTCGCCTGGCGCTACGAGATGGTCATGCGGCCCGAAGCCTTGCGCTGGGACAAGTGGGCCGACCGGCAGAAGACGCGGGTGATGATGGGGCTCGACGATATCGAGGCCAACTGGGCCGATGACCTGGGCGCTGTCGATGTCGCAACCATGGCCCTGGCAGCGACGCTCGGTTACCTCGACTTTCGCTTCCCCGACTGGGACTGGCGCACCGGCCGGCCGGCGCTGGTGGCGTTTTACGAGGAATTCTGCAAACGCCCGTCGATGCAGGCGACCCAGTACGCCAATCCGGCGTAGCCCGAATGCAGCGCAGCGAAATCCGGGTCTTCATCTCCGGTGTGGGTCGATACCGAGTTGCGCTGCGCTCCATCCGGGCTCCGATCGAGCTCAAGCGACGGGTTAGCGATTATGAAGAAGACATAGACCGGCGCGAAGGAAGGCAGGTTGAAAATGGGTCGCGACTTAGATGAATTACAAGAAGCGTTAGAAGAAATCATGTCGGAGATTGAAATGGCGCTTTTCACTGGTGTTGTCATGGCGATGTTTAGCGCTATCGCCGTGGGGGCAAAGCCTGATGCTCTCATTCAATTTTTGGAGACTCACAGACAGAACTATATGGCGCGAAACCAAGCTAATGCCGCACTTATCATGGAGGGGTTCATTGGCACGGTGCGCAGTACTATCAGATAAAAGCAAGCGTAGCCCGGATGGAGCGCGGCGTAATCCGGGTCTTCGTCTCCAGAGTGGGCGTAGCCCGGATTTCGCCGCGCTCCATCCGGGCTACGCCGACCTCACATCAACCCGGTGATGATGTTGGACCTTTCCTCGTAAATCTGCCGCCCCGAACGCCAGAAGTCGCGGCCTTGCCATTTGGGGGCGTTGCGCTGGAGCCAGGCCTTGTCGATGGGGGAAGCGCGGAAATAGGTATCGAAATATTCGTGCGCGTAATAGCGCTGCTCGAAGCGCGGGGTTTTTACGTCCTTGCCACTGAAATAGTCGACGCTGCGCGGGGCATGGAACAGCCAGTGCGAGGTCGCTGAAGCCATGCGCCGTTGGCCTTGCAGGAAGATCGGCACGCACATCGACAGGCAATCGTGGCCGGCGGTCACGCGGGTGTCGACTTCGCGAGTCTTCTTTATCGCATCGATGGCGGCGATGACCGCGCTGCCTTCATCGAGCGATCCGCCGGGTGAATCGAGATCGATGATGAAGCGTTTGACCTTGGCCTTGTTGGCCGCAAAGGCATCGGCGATCAGCTTGGCCATGGGCAGCTTGATTTCGTGATGCCACTCCAGCACCAGCGTGTCCGGCGCGGCGGCATCGCGGATGACGACAAGCTGTCCCCGGTTGGCATAAAGACGATCATACAGATGCCAGGCAAGCACGGCCGCAATGGCGATGAGGCCGATGAGCAATGCGCGGCTGACGCGGGCGGACATGGGGCGGTTAGGCCGCCTTCCACTTGATCGAGCAGCCCATGGAGGCAACCTGTTCGGCCGGGCCCTTGCCGGTCCGGGCGATCGCCATCATGGCCTCGTGAAGCTCGCGCCGCGCATCCGGCAGCAGGGTGGTTTTGGAAGCATCGAGGCGGCCGCGGTATTGCAGTTCGAGATTGCCATTGAAGCCGAAGAAGTCGGGTGTGCAGACGGCGTCCCAGGCCCGCGCGACCGCCTGGCTCTCGTCGTGCAGGTAAGGGAATGGGAAGTGATGGCGGGCCGCGAACAGCAACATGTTATCGAACGAATCTTCCGGGTAGTTGGCGGCATCGTTGGCGCAGATGGCGGCAACCCCGATGCCGGCCGCCTGCAACTCGACGGATTCCGCCACGAGACGGTCGATGATCGACTTCACATAGGGGCAGTGGTTGCAGATGAAGGCGATGAGGGTGCCCTTTTCGCCCCTGATGTCGTCAAGCGCATAGGTGTTGCCGTCGGTCGCCGGCAGGCGAAAGGCGGGCGGGCGCCAGCCGAAATCGCACAGGGGAGGGATGGCTGCCATGGGGTCGGCCTTTCTTCAATGGTATCGCCGTGCCGGCGCTTTCGGCAACTCTGGTTTTCGCTGGCGGCGTCTTGTGGCAGGCCTTCAACATGGGGACGTCGTCGTGGACTTGTCAATGTCCGCTCACCGTGTGATAGCCTCGCAAGGGTCATGCGCAAGGAGACGAGACAAGGTGACGACGATTTCCGGTTATCACGTCCATGTCTATTTCGATATCGACAGCATCGACAAGGCGCGGGCCTTGTGCGAGGCAGCGCGCGACCGTTTCGGTGTGGTCATGGGCAGGATGCACGAAAAGCCCGTTGGGCCGCATCCGCGCTGGTCGTGCCAGCTCGCCTTCGGTCCCGAGGCCTTTGCCGAGGTGGTGCCGTGGCTGGCGCTCAACCGGTCGGGTCTGACGGTGTTCCTGCATCCCGAGACCGGCGATGTTATTGCCGATCACACCGAACATGCTCTTTGGATGGGCGAGATGTTGCCTCTCAACATCGACGCCCTGCGCTGACGGCCGGCGGTCTTGACCGGCCAAGGCCAAGCAGTGGATGCTTGCGCCATGCAGGCCATGCCCGACAGAACTGAAGCCGAAAGCCTCTACCGCATGGTCGATGCGGCGCGAAATGTGGTTGCCTTCACCGGCGCCGGCATTTCGACGGAATGCGGCATCCCCGACTTTCGCTCCCCCGGCGGGGTGTGGAGCCGCTTCAAACCCATCGACTTCGAAACCTTCATGTCATCCGAGGAAGCGCGGCGCGAGGGCCTCACCCGCTTTTTGAAGGTCCGTGCCGAGGTGGGCGAGGTGAGGCCGGGCAGGGGGCACCGGGCGATTGCCGCTCTGGTGGAGGCCGGCAAGGCAAGCCTCGTCATCACCCAGAACATCGACGGACTGCACCAGGCTTCCGGCGTTCCCGCCGACAAGGTCGTCGAACTGCATGGCAATGGCACCTATGCCCACTGTCTTGGCTGCCGGACCCGCCACGAACTCGACTGGGTGGCGCATCAACTCGAGACCAAGGTCGGCGCCCCCGCCTGCACGGTGTGCGGCGGGATCATCAAGACGGCCACCATTTCCTTCGGCCAGCCGATGCCGCCCGAAGCCATGCGGCAGGCGCAAGACGCGGCACAATCCTGCGATCTCTTCCTCGCCATCGGTTCCTCGTTGCAGGTCTATCCCGCAGCCGGCATTCCGCTCATCGCACGGCGCAGTGGCGCCCGCCTCATCATCATCAATGGCGAGCCGACCAGCTTCGACGAGGTGGCCGACCTGGTCATCCGCGCCGACATCGGCAGTACTCTCGACCGTTTCAATTATTGATTGAAGGGCCTGGATCGAATCACCTGATGCAACCAATCGCCGCCATGACGCGCACCGGATGGCCGTCCGGCTGGGCCCTGCCGCCGGCGCAGAGCGGATTGTTGCCGCAAGTGTTGCATTGAGGCAACGCCTGCTGCTGAAAGTGGCGCGAATGAAAAACCGGCTATTACAATCGATTACCGGCAGGCGGCTGGTGTATCCGGGCGGCTGTAGGCGACGAGTGGCCGAAAGCCCGAGAATTTCCACATATTGCGAACAACTGGGTCTGTACAAACCTCCGGTTCATGCGGCAGACTACGGATGGTGGCAGTAGAGGCAAATTTGCTGTCCAGGTTGGTCGATTGGGGACGTCGGGAAGCGATCATGGCGGGGAGCGACTCCCACGACGGGGGCATTGAACAGAGGCCAGGTGTCGAGACGGAAGCACCGGCTGAGGCCAACGTCAAAATTTATCAGATTTCAGGCTTCGTGAAGTGGTTCGACGTGGCTAGGGGCTATGGCTTCGTCATTCCCGACAACGGCATGCCGGATGTCCTGTTACACCTGTCGTGCCTGAAGCGCGACGGCTATGAGGCACCGCTCGAAGGGACCCGGGTGGTGTGCGATGCCGTCGAGCGCCAGAAGGGCTATCAGTGCCTCCGGGTGCTGGAGGTCGACACCTCGACCGCCATCCATCCGGTAGAGCGCCCGGTTCGCACCCATGTCAGCGTCACGGCAACCAGCGAATGGGTGCGGGTGCGGGTCAAATGGTTCAACCGGGTGCGTGGTTTCGGCTTCCTGACCGAGGGCGACGACCGGCCGGATATTTTCGTGCACATGGAAACCCTCCGCAAGACGGCGATCGCCGAGTTGCAGCCCGATCAGTATGTCTATGTGCGCTTCGGCGACGGCCCCAAGGGCCGCATGGCGGCGGAAGTCCGCACCAGTCTGACAGAAGGGCCGCCCCACACCAACTGAGTGCGGCAGGGGCTGGCACGCTCAGAGCATCCGCCGATCAAATGGTTCTATCTGATTGGCGGACGCTCTAGACCTAAAGAAAAGTCGCCGCGATATCCGCGCTCGAGCGCTCACCCAGATGCTCGAAGTTGTCCTCGATCCATGCCGCGGCATAGTCCCGGCCGGCATCGCGCAGATGGGTGAGGAACGTCCAGTCGGCATTGAACTTGCTGGCCACCCCGAGCTTCAGCATGACGTCGTCGGCCGAGATCGAATGCACCAGCATCTTCTTCAGTCTCGACCTCAGCTCCTCGTGCTCGTCAATCAGCGAGGTAACGAAGGCGATGGCCCGCATCTCGCGCATCAATGACGAGTTGAAGCTGATCTCGCTGATGCGGTTGAAGATGCCGGTCGCTGTGGTCGGCACTTCCGTCCGGTTGAGTGGGTTGATGTGGATGATCAGCACGTCGCGGCTGTCGCAGTTGTAGATCAGCGGGAAGATGGCGGGGTTGCCCATGTAGCCGCCGTCCCAATAGGCCTCACCGTCGATCTCGACCGCCTGGAAGAGGAACGGTAGGCAGGCTGAAGCCAGCACCGCGTCGGCGCTGAGTTCGGCATTGTCAAACACCTTGACCTTGCCGGTCCGAACATTGGTCGCGCAAAGGAAAATCTTGACCGGGCAGGTCGATTGGTGGATCGCCTCGAAATCGACCGAGCGCTCGAGCACGCTGCGCAGCGGGTTGTGGTTCATGGGGTTGAACTGGTAGGGCGAGAAGACCCGTGTCATCATGTCGAACATCATGAAGACCGGCGAATTGTCCATGCCGTGATTGCCGCTCATCCGATCGAGAAAGCTCGGCTGCAACGGGCTCATCCTGGCGGATTCGCTGATGCGCCGCCAGAAGGTGGCGAGGGCCTCGCGCGCGCCCCGGGCGCCGCCCACCGCCATGCCGGATACCATGACCGCAGCGTTCATGGCCCCGGCGCTGGTCGCCACGATGCCATCGTAGGCAATGCGCTCGTCTTCGAGCAGGCGATCAAGGACGCCCCATGTGAAAGCCCCATGGGCGCCGCCGCCCTGCAGTGCCAGATTGATGGTCTTGATGGCGGCGCCCGCCGGCGCCCTGGTGCCACGTGACAACGGCTTTCCTGCATTGGCGGTCATGGCGTTTTCCCTCGGCTCTTCAATTCTCTCGCCCGGTCAGCACACGCCCGCGCTCGCGGTGGTCCCAGCCGGGCGCCGGAAAGCGGCGACCTCTACCAAATTCCCCAAAGACGGCGTACCGCGTGTCGAGGTGCCGCGCCAGTGGAATTTGCCAATTCGCCAGCCGCGGTATTTCCCGAATAACCGATCCGGACAACTTTTGGTCTGGCATAAGCCGCCGCTGGCCTTGTCGGGTCTCGATGCCGATCATTGCCGAAATGTTCTCTTGACGGGTTGCGCGAAACAGGCCAAGTCCCCATGAATTCAACCTGCGGGGCGTAGCGCAGTCTGGTAGCGCATCTGCTTTGGGAGCAGAGGGTCGCTGGTTCAAATCCGGCCGCCCCGACCACGTTCCGGCACTCGATGAAGGGGTGAATGACCATGACCGCTCGGATTTTCCAGCCCGCCCGCAACGCCATGCAGTCCGGCAAGGCCAGAAAGGACTGGGTTCTGGTCTACGACGCCGAAGCCCCGCGTAGCGCCGATCCGCTCATGGGCTGGACCTCGTCGGGCGACATGAAGCAGCAATTGCGCCTCACCTTCGACAGCCGCGAGGAAGCCATGGCCTATGCCGAACGCAACGGCATCGCCTACCGGGTCGAGGACACCAAGCCGGTGCGCCGCCAGATCAAGTCCTATTCGGATAACTTTCGCTGGGGCCGTTCCGACAACTGGACGCACTGAAGCGGCCAGGGTCGGGACCCCTTGATCCTGGGAGGCTGCACGATGAGACTCTTTCAACCCGGCAACCGGGACATGTCGGCGCGTCACGCCGATATCTGGGCGGCCTATGAACTGGCCTACACCATCGTCGACTTCGCCGCGGCGGGAATGTTCGTGGTGGGTTCGGCGCTCTTCTTCTTTCCTGCCGATGCGGTACCGGCAACATGGCTGTTTCTTGTGGGCTCGCTGTTTTTCGGACTGAAACCGACAATCCGCCTCGTCCGCGAGTTGCGGCTCCTGTCGCTCGGTGCGGTCGACAAAGTGGCCGATGAATTCCACAGCTGAAGGCGCGTGGCGGCGGGCAAGGTTGGCCGCGGCGTCCTTTGAGCCGTCGCCAGATATGTTATAGGTTCGGGCGAATTCTGATTGGCCCCGTAGCTCAGTTGGATAGAGCAGCAGCCTTCTAAGCTGTAGGTCGCACGTTCGAATCGTGCCGGGGTCGCCAATCAGGGTCAGGACCTCAACCATTGTCCCCGACCCTTCAGCAGCCGGATACCGTCCATGGATCTCATGCTTCAAGGCAAACGCGCGCTGGTAACCGGGAGCACGCGCGGCATCGGCAGGGCGATTGCCGAACGACTGGCGGGGGAGGGCGCCAAGGTTTCGATCTGTGCGCGCAACCGCGATGATGTCGCCAATGCGGTCGCCGCGCTCTCTGGCAGCGGCGCCGCGGCCTTCGGTGCGGCTTGCGATGTCTCCAAGCCGGATCAACTGAAAGCCTGGATCGAGGCATCGGCGGCCCATCTGGGCGGCATCGACATTGTCGTCGCCAACGCCAGCGCGCTGGCATCGGGGGCGGACCTGCAGGCCTTTACCCAGGCCTTCGAGGTTGACCTCATGCACACGGTAAATGTCGTCAGCATGGCGCGGCCGTGGCTGGAGAAATCGTCTTCAGGGGCGATCATCGCCGTAGCCTCCGTTTCGGGCGTCGAGGATTACGGTTACGACGAGGCCGCCTACGGGGCGATGAAGGCGGCGCTGTTGTACTACGTCAAGACGCTGGCGGGCGAACTGGCCCCCAAGGGGGTGCGGGTGAACGCGGTGAGCCCGGGCACCACCTACTTCAAGGACGGTTTCTGGGCGAAAGTCGAGCGTGACGATCCGCAAGGTTTCGCCAAAGCCATGGCGGGCAACCCCATGGGCCGCATGGCCAGCCCTGCCGACATCGCCAATGCCGCCTGCTTCCTCGCCAGTGCGGCGGCGTCCTTCATCACCGGCGCCAATCTGGTCGTCGACGGCGGCTATACCCGGCGCATCCAGAACTAGGGT
>Ga0315540_10001792_pt1 | contig 12207 bp, 8 predicted proteins | sample SalMarSW160110MG_FD_203677 | JGI IMG/M metagenome (GOLD analysis project Ga0315540, IMG submission 203677) | Salt marsh sediment microbial communities from the Plum Island Ecosystem LTER, Massachusetts, United States - Salt Marsh Sediment SW1601-10 ... | reverse complement strand
GTAACAAATCTTTTCTCAAATGTTTTATTATCCATTTTACCGTTTAAGAAATCGCGATATATTTTCTTATCTTTTTCTCTGTCTTCATAGTAGGTTAAAGATTCGGTTGTCATGTCTAACAGTTCACCTGTGTTATATCCCAACGTGTTCTCAAAGGCTTTATTAACTTTTTGAATATCCCTGCCCGGTGTTGTAATAACCATACCTATTGGGGCAATGTTAAAAAGTAACCGAAATTGTTCTTCACTTTTTTTTAACGAGGCCTCCGCAATTCTTCTCTGGTTAATCTCTAAATTCAGTTCCCCAAGTTTATCTCTAAAGGCAGTTTTTAATTTATTATTTAAGTGGATTACCTGAGAATTCGACTCTTCAAGTTTTTCGGCGATGCTATTAAACGAACTTGCAATAAAAGAAAATTCATCTTTTCGTTTTGTTTTAATCCGTTGAGTATAATCCCCTTCAGCTATTTTTTTTGCTCCGTTTAATATGGGTCCGAAAGGTCTGGTTATCAATACACTTATCAAAAAAACAAAAAGGAAAGCACCACCTAAAACTATAATACTTATATAACCATATTCTTTCCTTGCTGATCTTTCACTTTCTATAAATTCTCTTTTGGAAAATCCGAAAGATATACTCCCGAGGTATTGTTTGCTTTGTAAAACAGGGGTAACAACGTTAGTTAAAGTATCTTCTTCATTGATATAATCACTATACTTATTAATTTGTGAATATCCCTTCTTTAATGCCAGTGCATAATTTATCCTATTTCTTATTTTACCGGTTGAATCAGCCACCACAAGGTAAGCAACATTATTGTGCTGTAAAATTCTTTCCAAGCCATTTTCAAATTCAAGCCTATCTTTTGTCTCAAGGTATATTTCTGCAATATTTAGTAACTTTTGTTTCAGTAAATTTACCTGCCTTTTCTCGATTTCTTTATCGTTTTTAAGAGTGTGGTTATAGGAGTAGTAATAAAAAACCACAGACATGACTGCTATGATAGCAGTTACAGAAAGGATTAATTTATATTTTATTGGTCTTAGCCTTGCCCTCGGCATATTTAGTCCAACCCCAAATGTTTCAAACTAAAATAATAAAATCAAAACTATAAAACATTGTTATTGTCTGATCTTTAAATGTAATTCTTTTAATTGCTCTTCACTAACGTTGGAAGGTGAATCATCCATCAGCGAAATCGCGCTTGCTGTTTTAGGAAAGGCTATTACTTCACGTATTGAACTTTCTCCTGCAAAAATCATTGCCATTCTGTCAAATCCAAATGCAATTCCACCATGCGGCGGAGCACCATATTTAAATGCATTCATCAGGAAACCAAATTTTTGCCCGGCCTCTTCTTCAGAAATTCCTAGTACCTTAAACATTTTTGCCTGAAGGTCCGCATTATGAATCCTGATGCTTCCACCTGCGATTTCACTCCCGTTTAATACAAGATCATACGCGCGTGCTTTTACTTCTCCTGGGTTAGTTTCCATCAAACATATATCTTCAAGTCTTGGCGATGTGAATGGATGGTGCATAGCAAAAAATCTTTTTGATTCATCATCCCATTCAAACAACGGGAAATCAGTCACCCACAGCAATTTAGGTTCCGCTTCTTTTTTGATTAAATCCAATCGTCTTGCCATTTCCAAACGAAGATTCCCCATAATAGAAAGTGTTTTCAGTCTCGGCCCGGTAATAATAAAAATTAAATCGCCCGGTTTTGCATTTAATAGCTCAACAAGTTTTTTCTTTTCTTCATCACTAAAAAATTTAGCAACCGGCGCTTCAAGCCCGGATTCTTTAACACGCATCCAGATAAGTCCACCCGCCCCCCATTTTTTAACTGTGTCTGTTAAAACATCAAGCTGATTTCTGGTGTACTCACCGCAACCAGCCGCAACTATTCCAGTCACAATTCCGTTATTTTCTATTTGGTCCCTGAATACTTTAAAACCAGAATTCTTAAATAATTCATTAAGGGATACCATTGGTAAATCGAATCTCGTATCAGGTTTATCGCTTCCGTATTTTTCCATCGTTTCATCAAAAGTGAATCGTGGAATAGGAAGTTTTAAATCTTTGTTCCCGATTTCTTTATATAGAACCTTCATTAATCCTTCAACAACTTCGAATATATTTTCCTGATCTACAAAAGACATTTCAACATCTATTTGTGTAAACTCAGGTTGTCTGTCTGCGCGAAGATCTTCGTCTCTGAAACATTTTACGATCTGGAAATATCTGTCAAAACCGGAAACCATTAATAACTGTTTATACTGCTGGGGCGATTGAGGAAGAGCATAAAATTTTCCTTTGTGAATTCTACTTGGCACAAGATAATCCCTTGCTCCCTCAGGGGTACTTTTCATTAGTACCGGTGTTTCTATTTCAACAAAATTATTTTCATCAAAATATTTTCTGGTGATTTGGTACATTCGGTGACGCAAAATAAGATTATTCTGAACTTTTGGACGACGTAGGTCAAGATAACGGTATTTAAGCCGAAGGTCTTCCCCCGCATCTGTTTCATCTTTGATTTGAAAAGGCGGCGTTTTTGCCTCATTTAAAATGATTAACTTATTCACCATTACATCGACAGCACCCGTAGGCAGCTCGGGATTATCAGTATCATCCGGTCTTTTTCGAACTTTTCCTTCAATGGAAATAACAAATTCATTTCTTAATATATTTGCTTGTTGATGTGCTTCTTTATCAAATGTTGGTTCAAAAACAACCTGGGTAATACCGTATCTGTCTCTAAGATCTATAAATATTACCCCGCCAAGATCTCGCCTTCTATCGACCCAGCCATTTAACACTACATATTCGCCAATATTTGTTTCACGCAGTTCACCACAAGTATGTGTTCTGGTTCTAAAGCTCATCTCTGTAAATAATCTCCCGAATCAATTTTAAAGTGTAAAAATAAGGAAAAAATGACAAAGAACACGTATTCGTTTCACAATTTCAAGCTGGTTCTGTATAGCTTTAACTAATTGGCAGTCAATTGTTGGATTTTTCTGTTAAATTTGTAAAACGATTAATCATATAATTCGGAATATAGAAATGAACCCTGTCGAACTCATAAGAAGAAAAAGAAATGGTGAAATTCTTACAACTGACGAAATTAACTTTTTAATTCAAGGTTACACTAAAAACAAAATTCCGGATTATCAATTCTCGGCTCTTCTGATGGCCATTTTCCTGAAAGGAATGACAACAGAAGAAACAGCAGCACTTACAGAGGCTATGCTTCACAGTGGAAAAGTAATAAATCTTGATTCCATCAAAGGAGTTAAAGTTGACAAACATTCAACAGGCGGAGTTGGTGATAAGACTTCACTAATCCTTGCGCCAATTGTGGCGGCAGCGGGAGTAAATGTCCCGATGATCTCCGGACGTGGGCTTGGACATACCGGTGGAACTCTTGATAAACTGGAATCTATCCCGGGATTTAGAACCGATCTTACTTTAACAGAATATAAAAAAGTATTAAGAAAATGTGGCGTTGTTTTAATCGGGCAGACAAAGAATATCGCTCCTGCAGATAAATTAATTTATGCTCTACGAGATGTAACTGCTACGGTCGAATCCATCCCATTGATAACTGCAAGCATAATGAGCAAGAAATTAGCAGAAGGAATTGATGGGCTTGTTCTTGATGTAAAAACCGGAAGTGGAGCTTTTATGCGTGAAACATCTGACGCAATCGATCTCGCAAATTCATTAATAAACACCGCAAAAGCATTTAATAAAAAAGTAATCGGGTTTATCACAGATATGAATCAACCTCTCGGTAATTATATCGGAAACTGGCTTGAAGTTTATGAATCGGTAAAAATATTAAAAGATGAAAGCAGGGGTGATTTGTTCGAACTTAGCACAAATTTATCCGGTGCCATGATTTACCTGGGGGGTAAAGCTTCTTCAATAAACGAAGGGGTTGAAATCTCACAATCTTTAATCAACAACGGTAAAGCATTTGAAAAGTTTTGTGAAATAGTAAAAGCACAGGGCGGAAAAGTTAGATACATTGACAATCCCGAAAAATATCCAAAATCTAAGGTTATAGAAAAAGTTTATTCAAAAAACTCTGGATACATTAATAAGATAGACACCTTTGCTCTTGGGATGGCTGCACTTGAGTTGGGAGCCGGAAGAATGAAAAAAGAAGATAAAATCGAGCCGAAAGCAGGAATAATTTTTTATCCAAAGATCGGAGATAAAATAAGGAAAGGAGATTTAATTGCTGAGCTTCGGTGTGAATCTGCAAAAAAAATTACGTTTGTAAAACAAAAATTGTATGATATTATAGAGTTTAGTGACACTGAGGCATCAAAACCCGAACTAATAAAAAGAATAATAAACTGACAGGTGGTCGTGGAATCAAAGCATACCCACTTTGAAAATTAAGTTTTTCCACTTTTTATTCACAAAAAACACATTTTCTAAACAAAAATACGTACAACAATGTTTGACTAATGGGTCAATTTTTCATTGCGCTTATAGCCTCCTTTTCTTAATTTTGTACTGATTAGTCAAAGTGGATTATTATTATGGTCAATTTTATCGATTTTCTCAACTGGCTGCTTCCGGTATTTTATATCGTAACTTTTTCTATTTATTCTTACGATTTTATGACAGGAAAAAAGGAATTAGCCAATTCAAAAAGACTTTTTCTTTTTATCACGCTGCTTTTTCATGCATTATATTTAATAGTAAGAACCATTTATTTTGGTCATCCGCCAATTACAAATGTTTTTGAAATTTTTACCGTCCTGGCTTTTGCAATAAGCTTCTCATATTTCATTCTAGAACTTGTAACCGACATAAGGGGAACAGGTCCTTTTATAATAATTATTTCGATTTTATTTCAAATTATTTCTTCAATTGAAATAGAACATATTGTAACGGTTAAAGATGTATTAAAAAGTAATTTGCTAGGGATTCACGTTTTCAGTGCTCTGGTCGGCTATTCCGGAATAACTATCTCTGCGGTTTACGGTTTTCTTTACCTGATGCTTTACAAGGAAATAAAATTAAATCAATTCGGATTAATTTTTAATCGTCTCCCTAATCTTGAAATTCTTGAAAGGCTGAGCTTTTCATCAGCAGTGATCGGGTTTGTGCTTTTAACCTGCGCAATCGTGATCGGCATTATATGGTTACCCAGAGCATTTCCCAATTTCTCTTATGCAGATCCAAAATTAATAGGAACTTCTATTGTCTGGATTCTTTATGGAATAGGAATTACAAGCAAACTGCTCGGAAAGTGGCGCGGAAAAAAAGTGGTTATTTTTTCGATTATTGGTTTTGTGATAGCCATTCTTTCAACAATGTTGAGTAACTTTTTGTCAGTAAGCTTTCACTCATTCTATTGATTTGTTATGAATCTATTAGCGGTCTCAATAAATCACCGAACTGCACCTGTCGAACTAAGGGAGGCCTTATACCTCGGCAACGAAGATATCAAAAGCTTGATTAGTTCGGCAAAAGAAAAACTTCTCGTCGAAGGTGTTGTGCTTTGCACCTGTAACAGAACCGAAGTCTATGGATTTCCTTTTGATAAAAACATTGGCCATAATGATCTGCAAAATTTTGTAATCGAAAAAAAATCATCTTTTAATATAAATCCTGAACACTTTCAAAGTTTCCTCTCGCGGGAGGCAGTCAAACATTTATTTAGCGTTATTACCGGAATAGATTCGTTACTCATTGGCGATAACCAAGTCTTCAAGCAAGTGAAAGATTCATTCCAGCTTTCTGAAGAAATGTCATTTGCAGGTTTCTTAATGAAACGTATTTTTGACTTTGCTTTGACTGCCGGTAAACGCGCTCTAACAGAAACTGAAATTAGTGAAGGGGCAGTAACTGTCAGTTATGCTGCCGTACAATTAATTGAAAAAATATTTTCCTCGCTAAACAAAAAATCGGCACTTGTTATTGGTGCCGGTGAAACCGGCGAACTTGCCGCCAAACATCTTCAGGATAGAGGAATTTCGCACCTGACAATTACAAATAGGACCATTGAAAAAGCTGAAAAACTTGCACAATCGCTAAATTCAAAAATTATTCCCTTCACAAATTTTAAAGAACATTTACACGAATTTGATATAGTGATAAGTGCAACAAGTTCTCCTGATTTAATTTTAACAAAATCAGATATTAAATCAGCCATCAAGAAAAGAAACTATGCATCCCTGGTTCTGATGGATATAGCTGTACCTAGAGATATCGACCCTGATTCAAAAAACATTGACTATGTTTTTTATCATGACATTGATTCCTTAAATATTATTGTTGAACAAAACCTCACTAAAAGAAGGACTGAGATTCCAAAAGTTGAAAAAATAATTGATGAAGAAGTTGATAATTTATTCAATTGGTACAATTCTCTGCAAGCTGCGCCGACCATAAAAAATTTAAGAGATCACTTTGAAAACATCCGCCTCGAAGAAATTGAAAAAAACAAGAATAAATTTTCTTCTGAAGACCAGGAAAAATTAGAAATTGTTACAAAAAGAATAATAAATAAAATTCTTCATCAACCTACTATTGAATTAAGAAAATCGGCAGAGGCAGGAGAGAACACGATTGAATCTGCAGCACGCATAGGGATATTACGTCAATTATTCGGTATTGATAACAACAGGCAGGACGAAGAAAAAAAATAATTATGGCAAAACAAAAAATCATAATCGGATCCCGTGGAAGTGAACTAGCCCTATGGCAGGCAAATTTTGTAAAAAAAGAACTTGAAAAGAAGAATAAAAATATTTCCGTTGAAATTAAAATTATTAAAACCAAAGGCGATAAAATTCTTGATGTGGCTTTATCGAAAATTGGCGACAAAAGTCTTTTCACGAAAGAACTTGAAAACGAATTGCTTGCAAAAAGAATTGATCTGGCCGTACACAGTTTAAAAGACGTTCAGACACAATTACCAAAAGGGCTAAAACTTGCTGCAATAACAAAACGCCATGCTGTTGAAGACGTGTTGATTGCGAGAAATAAGGGAATGACAATCAATAAACTCCCTGAAAATGCTGTTGTTGGAACCGGTTCCCTGAGAAGAAAATGCCAGTTGTTACATCTTCGCCCGGATATTAAAACGGAAGAACTTCGTGGAAATGTTCAGTCAAGATTAAAAAAATTTAAGGAATCAGAATGGGACGGAATAATTCTTGCCCGCGCCGGAATAGAAAGAATGAAATTGCAAAAACATATTTCATCTTATATAAGTAAAGATGAAGTGCTTCCTGCCGTAGGTCAGGGAGCACTCGGGATCGAAATTCATAGAGACAACAAATTTGTTGATGAAATTCTTCAATCTATACATCACCAAAACACCTATATCTCAGTCCTCGCAGAAAGAGCATTACTAAGAACACTCGAAGGTGGCTGCCAGGTACCAATAGGCGCCCTTGCAGAAGTTAAATCATCGGGACTTTATCTTGACGCAATGGTAGGAAGTCTTGATGGTACTATAACCTTTCGTAAAAAAATGCGCGGCAGTAAAAAAGATCCTGAAAAGTTGGGTAAACAACTGGCACGTGATCTGCTAAAGGCTGGAGCCAAAGAAATTTTAAATGAAATTTATAAAAGTGTCAGACTTAAATAAACAATAAAATGAATCAGCCATCAAAAAAAGAAAGCAACAAACTTTTAAAGAGAAAAAAAATCATCGAATCTGCCTCTCAGCTTTTCTCTCGGATGAGTTACCACGAAGTAATGATGGAGGACGTAGCAAAGCAGGCCTCTATTGCAAAAGGAACGGTCTATAATTACTTTGAAACCAAAGAAGACCTTTACTTCTCTATTATGAAATTGAGGATGGAAAATCTTGTCCACTCCTTAAGAAATAAAATTCAATATGAAATGAGCAGTATTGATTCTTTACATTCATTCATCATACATCTTTATATGTTTATGATGAAATACCAGAACTTCTTCCTGATGTACCAAAAGGAAAATCTTAAAGCTGATCATGCGTTGTGTGAAGAATTGGCCAGACTCGAGAAGGAATTAAAGTCACTGTTACTAAATATAATTAAATCAGGAAAATCCGAGAAACTTTTTCGCGATATCGAAGAAACATTTGCAGTTGATATGATTTTGGGAAGCATTTACGGCGCTATATACAGAGGAATCGAGAACAAATACACTGAAGCAAAAATGGTCAATGACCGTGAAATGATTTACGATTTTGTGCTGCACGGATTGTTCACGACTTTCGATAAAGAAAATGTTTTGCCATTGAAAGGAAAAACTATAGTTATTACCCGCACAATTGAGCAATCACGAGAATCGGCTGAGGCCTTTATACAACTGGGCGCGAAAGTCATTATTTTCCCGACTCTTGATATAGTTCCGCCAAGCAGCTGGAAGGAATTTGACAATGTTGTTATAAAAGAAAAGAAAATAGACTTCATAATATTTACTTCGGCTCATTCAGTAAAAATGCTCATTAGCAGAACAAATGAGTTGAAAAAGAAATTTAACTTCGGAAAAACTAAGATTGTAGCTGTTGGAAATAAGACAGCGTCTGTGTGTGAAAGATTAGGAGTGCCGGTAAATATAATTCCTAAAAAATTCAGCGGGGAAGGAGTTATTAGTGAATTATCGAAATTCGATCTGAACAATAAAATTATTTTCATTCCACAGTCTGAAATCGGAAGAGAGGAATTGCCAGAAGAACTGGAGGCACGGGGTGCAGTATTAAAAGTTGCGCCGGTTTATAATGTTGCATTACCTGATCACGAAACTATTAAAGACAGAATTGACGAGTTAAAAAACACTCACCCAGACTTATTCATATTTACGAGTCCTTCTACGTTTAAGAATTATCTGCAAATACTGGATGTAACGAATCCATCACGATATTTCCGTGAATATGATATTGCGGCAATAGGTCCAACGACCCGTGCTGCAATTGAAAACAGAAATGTGCGGGTAACAATAATGCCGGATGAATACACCATTAACGGTTTGGTAAAAGCCACCTTAGAATATTATAAGAAATGAAATTTACGGAGATGACTTGAGCAAGATTCAAAACGATTTATTCTTAAGGGCCTGCAAAAGGCAGCCCGTTGAAAGAACCCCGGTCTGGATGATGAGGCAGGCAGGAAGATATTTACCGGAATACCGAGCCATTAGAGAAAAAGCTGATTTTCTAACAATGTGCAAAACGCCCGAGCTCGCAACTGAAGTAACTATTCAACCGGTGGATTTAATTGGTGTTGATGCTGCAATTCTTTTTTCAGATATTCTTGTTATTCCTGAAGCTATGGGAATGAATCTGGAAATGCACGAAGGAAAAGGCCCTGTTTTTCCTCAGCCTATAAGGAACGAAGAAGATGCAAAAAATTTAAAAACAATTGATCCTGAAAAGGATTTGAAATATGTTCTTGATGCTGTGTCGCTTACTAAAAAAGAGCTAAATAACAGAGTACCTCTCATCGGGTTTAGCGGAGCGCCATGGACATTGCTTTGTTATATGGTTGAGGGCAGTGGATCGAAGAATTTTTCTTTTGTAAAAAGCTTGATTTACAATAATCCAAAACTAGCTCATTCTATTCTGGAAAAACTTGCTGGTGCAATTTCAAAATATTTATCTGCTAAAATTGACGCTGGTGCAGATGCTGTTCAGATTTTTGATACCTGGGGCGGAAATCTTTCTCAGAATGATTTCGAAGAGTTTTCATTAAAATATATTGAAAAAATTATTGCAAACATTAAAAGAAATGGACAACCCGTAATTGTTTTTGCAAAAGGTGTTCATTACAATTTAAATAAAATAGCCGACGCCGGAGCTGATGTAATAGGGTTAGATTGGACAATGGATATAGGTAAAGCAAGAAAAGAAATTGGTAATCGTGTTGCTTTACAGGGAAATATGGACCCAGGTGTACTTTATGCTAATAAGGAAAAAATCCGAGACGAAGTAAAAGGAATTCTTTCGAATTACGGTAATGGCACTGGACATATTTTCAATCTGGGCCATGGAATTTTACCAGATGTAAAACCTGAAAACGCGAAATATTTTATTGAAACTGTAAAAGAAGAGAGTAAGTATTATCATAAATAAATTTTAATATTTCTAATCTTGTCATTTCGACCGAAGGGAGAAATCTTTCTGTTTACTAATTAAAGGATTTCTCGGTCGTAAACTCCCTCGAAATGATAACTTAGTCAGAAATATTAATAAGCTAAATTTTCTTAGGAGTTAACGATGTTTGAATTTGATTTGTCAAAATTTAAGAAATATGATAAACCAGGGCCAAGATATACCAGTTATCCAACCGCACCACAGTTTAATAATTCTTTCACTGCAGAAAATTATTTAGACGAAATAATTAAGACTAATTACGGTGAAGGACTACCTGATTTGTCAATCTATTTTCATCTTCCGTTCTGCGATACACTATGCTACTTCTGTGGATGTAATATGATTATTACTCGCAACAGAGATAGGGTAAAAGAGTATTTGAAGTATCTTAAAAAAGAAATTGATATGGTGAGAACTTATATTCTTCCGGACAGGTTCGTTTCTCAATTGCATTGGGGAGGCGGCACACCAACCCACCTGACACCAGATGAAATAAATGATCTTGCGTCCTATATAAAAGACAACTTCAATTTCAAAGATGATTCAGAAAATGGCTGTGAAATTGATCCCCGTGAACTTAAAAGAGCTCATCTTGAAGCACTAAGAAACAATGGCTTTAATCGTATTAGTATGGGTGTTCAGGACTTTGATGAAAAAGTTCAAAAAGCTGTGAACAGAATTCAACCTGAAGATATTACCCGGCAAACTGTTCAATGGGTTCGCGAACTCGGATTCAGCAGCATTAATCTTGACCTGATGTATGGTTTGCCTTTTCAAACGATAAAGTCATTCGAGCAAACCGTTGAAAAGATTATTGATATTTCTCCGGATAGAATAGCCGTGTTTAACTATGCTCATGTTCCATGGATGAAAAAACACATGGCCTTAATTCACCCTGAAGACATTCCAGCTCCTGAGATTAAACTTGAAATATTAAAAATGACGATAGAAAAACTCACATCAGCTGGATACGTTTTTATCGGGATGGACCATTTTGCAAAGCCGGATGATGAACTTGCAATTGCATTACGCGAGAAAAAGCTTTATAGAAATTTCCAGGGATACAGCACTCATTCAGGATCAGATCTTTACGCAATGGGCGTAACTGCAATTAGTCAGCTTAAAAACATTTATACACAAAACATCAAAACAGAAAAAGAGTATTTTGATGCAATCGATAAGGAAACTTTGCCGGTAACAAAGGGATATTATTTAAATGAAGATGATCACATTCGCCGAAATGTAATTATGCAGATCATGTGCAACTTCGAACTTGATATTCCGACAGTAGAGAAAAAACACGATATCGATTTCAAAAAATATTTCGCCTGGGGATTAAATAATATGAAAGAAATGGAAGCCGATGAACTGGTAAAAATTAAGGGTAACAAAATCGAAGTTTCTGAAATGGGAAAATTATTGATTAGAAATATCGCCATGAACTTTGACGGCTACATTGAAAGAAAAGAAGATACTGCAAAATATTCCAGGACAGTTTAAAAAATGAAAATGGTCTTTGTTTCTATTTTGTTACTTCTTTTTTCAAGCAATGTTTCGCTTGCACAAAAGGATACGACTAATCTTTACTTTTCAATAGATGACTTGACACCCTGTGTTGCATTTTTAAATCAATGTGTAAGTGGTACCGGTTTCTTTGTGGCAAGTGGAAAAAACTTATATCTAGTTACTGCATCGCACGTCGCAAAAAAAATGAATGATTCCGCTATTGTTATTTTAAGAGGAGATAAAGATACTCCCATAAAGCTAAGTTTAACAGACTTAGTAAGCTCTAATAAAATTAACTGGTTAATTCATAGTAGAGAGGATGTAGCAATATTAAAATTAAATCCATCTCCTTTTATCATGAATAGATATCTCCAAAGAAGGTTTTTACCTCTACGGATTCTAGTTGATAGCTTAACAGCTCCTTTAAGAGACATCCCAATAACCGTTCTTGGCTTTCCTTTGGGCATTGGGTGGCAAAACCATTTTTCCCCTTTAACATTACAAACTCACGCAGCTAGCGGACTTGTTGAATTAAAACGGGGCGACAACCATAAGTATTCCACTTTTTTTGTTTTAGAAAATCC
>Ga0315540_10001790_pt1 | contig 12209 bp, 12 predicted proteins | sample SalMarSW160110MG_FD_203677 | JGI IMG/M metagenome (GOLD analysis project Ga0315540, IMG submission 203677) | Salt marsh sediment microbial communities from the Plum Island Ecosystem LTER, Massachusetts, United States - Salt Marsh Sediment SW1601-10 ... | reverse complement strand
GACGGCTGGCGACCGCTGGCTGGCGGCCGGCTACCGGAACGAACTCGAGTCGCCGCTCGCGACCACGGCGACGTGGACGCTCACACGGCGCGCGCTCGACCTCGTGCCGAACGCGCCCGCGGCGTTGGGGCGTGCGAGCGAGGTGCGTCTCGGGGCGGGCGCGCGGGTGCCGGGCACCCCGTTCTCGGTGGACGGCACGATGTGGAACGCCGGCGGCGCGCTGGGCGGTGACCTCGCCTATCACCGTTACCGCGCCGCGCTCGCGGGCGGGATCGGACTCGGCCGCCATGTCGCATTCACGCCGCAGCTCGAGTACGCGCGGCTGACGGGCGCGGCGCTGCCGCAGGACGCGCTCTACCTGGGCGGCTCGCACTCGCTCATCACCGTGGACCCGCGCTCGCTCGCCGGCACCGGGCGCACGGTGGCCCACGCCGAGGTCTTCCTGCTCGACGACCTCTTCGAGGTGCTGCGCCTGCGACGGAACTCCGCGTTCCCGATCCAGGTGGGCGCGTTCGGCGCGACCGCGGCCCGCTGGGGCTACGATCCCGCGACCGGTGCGCCGCGACTCACGGCCCGCGACTGGCCGGGCCGCGAGCAGTGGATGTCGGAGGCCGGCGTCTCCGTGATGTACCGTCCCGGGCTCCCCCGGCCCGACTCGTTCCTGCGCCTCGACGTGGCCTGGCCGCTCGGCCCGAACGACCGCTCGGCGAAGGTGTCTCTGAGCTGGAGGCGCACGCTGTACCTGCTGGGCGGCCAGTAGCCGCGTCGCCAACCGGGCCGCGCGCGGGCGCCCGGCGGGCGAACCGCACCGGAGGATGCATGAACGCGCGCTTCATCCCGCTTCCCGACCGTCGCGACGTGCCGCCGGACGAGATGCGCCGGCTCGCCGCGGAATTTCTCGCGACGATGCGGCGCCGCCGCACGGTGCGCGAGTTCTCGGACCGGCCCGTGCCGCGCGCGGCGATCGAGGACTGCCTGCGCGCGGCCGGCACCGCGCCCAACGGCGCGAACCTCCAGCCGTGGCACTTCGTGGCCGTCTCGGATCCCGCGATCAAGCGCCGCATCCGCGAGGCCGCGGAGAAGGAGGAGCGCGAGTTCTACGAGCACCGGGCGCCGCCGGAGTGGCTCGACGCGCTCGCGCCGCTCGGCACCGACGCCAGCAAGCCGTTCCTCGAGACCGCGCCGTGGCTCGTGGCGATCTTCGCCGAGACGTTCGGCGTGCTGCCCGACGGCCGGAAGGTGAAGCACTACTACGTGCAGGAGTCGGTCGGCATCGCGACCGGCCTGCTCGTGACCGCGCTGCACCACTGCGGCCTCGCGACCCTCACCCACACGCCGAGCCCGATGGGGTTCCTGAACGACATCCTCGGGCGGCCGGCGCACGAGCGGCCCTTCCTGCTGCTCGTCACCGGCTACCCGGCGGAGGGCGCGCGCGTTCCCGAGATCACGAAGAAGCCACTCGAGCAGATCGCGACGTTCCTCTGAGACCGAAGAGGGCCGCGGGGATGGACGACAGCTTCCGCAACGTCTACGACGACAACACCCGGGCCGGCGCCTACGCGTCGCTCGAGTTCCCGAACACGTACTGGCTCGCCTACCGCGACCTGCCGGAGATCGTCCGCCGCTTCGCGCCGGGCCGCCGTGCGCTCGACTTCGGCTGCGGCGCGGGGCGCTCGACGAGGTTCCTGCGCGGGCTCGGGTTCGAGGTGACCGGCGTGGACATCGCCGGGGAGATGCTGGCGCGCGCCCGCGAGACCGATCCGCACGGGGACTACCGGCGGATCCCCGACGGCGACGCGGACGGCCTCGAGGCCGGGGCGTACGACCTCGTCCTGTCGGTGTTCGCGTTCGACAACGTGCCGACGCTGGAGCGCAAGGTCGCGCTGTTCTCGGGCCTGCGCCGGCGCCTCTCGCCCGGCGGCCGCATCGTGAGCCTCGTCTCCTCGACCGACATCTACGTGAACGAGTGGGCCTCGTTCTCGACCCACGAGTTCGCGGGCAACTTCACGGCCCGGGACGGCGACACGGTCTACACGCGCATGCTGGACGTGGCGGACCGGCGTCCGGTCGCCGATGTCCGCTGCTCCGACGAGTGCTACCGCGAGGTCTACCACCGGGCGGGCCTCGAAGTGTTCGACGTGTTCCGGCCGCTCGGGCGAGCGGACGAGCCCTACGCCTGGGTCAGCGAGACGCGCGTAGCGCCGTGGGTGATCTGGGTCCTCGGCGCGGCCGCGGGGGGCCGCGCGGCGTAATGAAGCGCCCCGGGGGACGAATCCCCCGGGGCCCCGGACGCCGCCCGTTTCCCCTTGCCCTGGCACCGAGGGCGGCGCCGTTACCTCAACGCCCCCGGCGATTGGCGCCGTTGTGCTTCATGCGCCAGATGTGGCGGCTCTGCCTGTTCTGCGCGCGGTTGATGCGCATCCGCTCGCGGGCGGTCACCTTGCCGTTCGCCTTTGCGCGGCACTCCATGCGGTGGATGTGGCGCTGGCCGGCGCGGAGCGAGCGGGCCTCGCCGCGGGTCAGCTGGCCGCTGTGGACGCCCTGATGGATGCGGACGTGCTGGCGCGCCTCGCGACGATCGATGCGCGGCGTGGCGGTGCCGGCGGCGGCGAGCGAAGCGGTGAACATGGCCGCGGCCAGCGTCAGGATCAGCACTCGGAACGCCTTCATGATTTCCTCCTCGAGGCCTCGCCTCGGTCGGTGGGCCCCGTGGCCCTGGGGAGTCGGTCACTGCGTTTGCGGGCCCTCGGCCCGCGACGCCGGTGCACTCCTGCAGGCCGTGTGCCGCCCGGGCCGATCCGCCTCGCGGTGATGCGGCGCAAGGAGTTGGGCCGTTCCCGGACGCGGGACGCCGCGGCCGGGTGAACCGTGAGGTTCACCCGGCCGCAGGGCGCGTGACCGGATCGGGGCAGTCGGGCAGGCGCTACACCTCGATCGTGCCCGTGAGGTAGTCCACCGCGTGGCCGGCGACCGTCACGCGCCCGCCGCGGTCCTCGCACCACAGCTCGCCGCCGCGCTTCGAAACCTGGCGCGCGTGCAGCTTCGGCCGGCCGAGCCGCTGCGCCCAGAACGGCGTGAGCTGGCAGTGGGCGGCGCCCGTGACGGGATCCTCGTTCACGCCGGCCTGCGGCACGAAGTAGCGCGAGGCGAAGTCGCTCCGCTCGCCCGGCGCGGTCGCGATCACGCCGAACGCCTCGATGCGCGCGACCTTCGCGAAGTCGGGCGAGAGCGCCACGACCTCGGCCTCGCTCCCGAACAGCGCCATCATCTTGACGCCGAGCCACGTCTCGAGCGGCGCGGCGCCGAGCGCCTCGACGAGGAGCGCCGGCGTGTCCACCCGCCGGCTCGGGTAGGCGGGCAGGTCGAGCGCGAGCCGCTCGCCCTGGCGCGTCACGACCAGCGGCCCGCTGCGCGAGGCGAACGTCACGCCGTCGCGGCCGGGCTCGAGGTGGTTCATGAGCACGTGAGCCGACGCCAGCGTCGCGTGCCCGCACAGCTCGACCTCGATCGCCGGCGTGAACCAGCGGATGTGCCAGCCGTGCGACTCGTCTACGAGGAACGCCGTCTCGCTGAGGTTGTTCTCGGCCGCGATCGCGAGCATCAGGTCGTCGGGCAGCCACGCTTCGAGCGGCACGACGGCCGCGGGATTGCCCCCGAGGCGCGTGCTCGTGAACGCGTCCACCTGCCAGAGCTTCAGCTGCATGGCCCCTCGCTCCTGTCGCGGCCGGCGGGCCTCACGCCGAGAGGTCCAGCTCGAGGTAGCGCACGCCGGGCAGCGGGTTCGGGTAGTAGGCGGGGATGTCGCGGAAGCCGAGCGACTCGTAGAGCGTGTTCGCCGGCACCATGCGGTCGGGCAGCGTGTCGAGGCGCATCGCGCGGTAGCCCGCGGCCTTCGCCTCGGCCACGAGCCGACCGGCGAGCGCGCGGCCCACGCCGTGCCCGCGCGCGAAGTCCCGCACGTAGAGCCGTTTCATCTCGCACACGCCGTCGCCGATCGCGCGCAGGGCGATGACGCCGGCGAGCCGGCCGTCGAGCTCGGCGAGCAGCAGCCGTCCCGCAGGGGGCGCGTACCTGCCGGGCAGCGCGACCAGCTCCTGCTCGAAGCCCTGGAAACAGAGGTCCGCCTGCAGCCAGCCCTCGTACTCGCGGAACAGCTCCCGGACGTCGTCGAGGTCGGCGTCGTGCGCAGGTCGCAGCGTGAGCGCGGCGTTCATGCGGGGAAGGCTAGCATCGCGAGGCGGCTCGCGGGAGGCCCTGCTCCCGCGCTCAGCGGCGCACGAGCCGCGCGCGGCCGATCCACGCCGCGGCCAGCAGCGCCGCCGTGAGCGCCAGCGCGAGCGTCCAGAGCTGCGGGCTGCGGGGCGCGGTCACGCCGGTGTAGTCGAGCCCCGCGAGCCGGTGCATCGGCCCGACGTACCACGCGAACAGCAGCAGGACTTCGAAGAAGCGCGTCCCCCCGGTCCACGTGCCGAGCGCGAGCGCCAGCGCCGGCACGAGCAGGCTCCCCAGCATCCAGCCGGCGGCCCAGTCCGGGTGGCCGGTCACGGCGAAGCGCAGCAGCGACGCCGCCCCGAGCGCGAGATAGAGCAGCATCCCGGCGAGCGCGCCCGCCGCGAGGGGGCGCGCCACCGGGCGGGCGACGCTGAAGACGAGCGGTTCCGTGCCGTCCCGCCGGTCGCGGGCGCCGAGCGCGCCCAGGAACAGCAGGGGCCAGACCGAGAGCACCGGCAGCAGCCCGAAGCGTACGACGTCGAACGGCGCGAACACCGTGGCGATCACCAGGCCGCCGGCGACCGCGTACCACCACGGCGACTGGCCGTGGAGCAGCAGCGCCAGCTCCGCGCGCACGAGGCCCGTGAAGCCGAGGCCGCGCGTCGCGGGCGCGAGGGCGGCCACCGACGTCGTGCGGCGCGCCGCCACGGCCGCCGGCCGCGTGCGCGCGAACCACGCCCACGGGCGCGAGGCGCGGCCGGCGCCCGCGCGGGCCGGGCGCTCGAAGCGGTCGAAGGCCAGCGCCGCGAGCGCGACGAGCCCCGCGGCGGCGGCGAGCCACAGCGCCCGCGACGCGAGCGCGCCGGCGTCCCACCGCAACCCGCGCCAGGGGAATGTCTCCTGCGCGACGCCGCGCCAGCGCGACGAGACGTCCACGCCCAGGCTGAGCTGGTTGAAGTCCACGGGGATCTCCGGATGCAGCGCGTGCAGGCGCACGGACGTCTCGCGCATCACGCTCGGGATGGCGAGCAGGTCGTGGGAGCCCGATGCGTTCGCGTGGGTGCCGAGGAGGCCGGAGACGAGCAACCCCATCGAGGCGAAGAACCACGCCACGTTGCCGCCGCCGCCCGCCAGCCACGGCACGCACTCGAACAGCACCGCCCCCGCCGAGACGAACGCCGCCACGGGCAGCGCGATGGCGAAGAGCGGCAGGGCCGTCGCGAGCGGGTCGAAGCGGCGGTTCTCCCCGAGCAGCCGCTGCGCGACGAGCGCCACGACGAACGCGACGAGCAGCATCGAGACGAACACCATCAGGTGGCTCAGGGCCTTCGACGCGAGGTAGCGCCGCCGGCTCACGCGCGCCGCGGCGAGGATCGGCCCGACGCCCGTGCGCCGGTCGCGCTCGATCGAGCCGCGCACCAGGTAGAAGCCGAAGATCAGGAAGTACAGGCCCGTGAGGATGCCCACGAGCGTGCCCACCCACTCGGGCCCGTACTCGGGACGGAAGCGGTCGTGCATGACGTACGTGCGGTAGCCCGCGATCGCGGGCGGGAGCATGCCGTTCGTGAGCCAGACCATCACGAGCAGCGAGACGACGAGGCCCGGCCGGCGCGCGCGCTCGAGGAAGTCGGGCCACGCGAGCCGCCACAGCCCGCCGAGCGGCGTCGCGCGGCCGTCGCCGCGGGCGACGCGGTCCGGCGAGGCGACCGCCGCGCTCATGCGGCCCCGGCGCCGGCCGCCTCGCGGCGCGCGGCGAAGTGCGCGAGGTAGACGTCCTCGAGCGAGGGCTCGAGCGGCCGGGCGTCGGGCCGCGGCGCCGCGGCCGCGACGACGCGCAGCGTCATGACCGCGCCGCGACGCAGCGCCGCGCCGACGGTCCAGTTGCGGCGCGCGGCGTCGAGGTCGCCGGGGCGGATGTCGAGCTCCCACACCCGACCGCGCACGGCTTCCACGAGCCGCTCCGGCGAATCGTCGGCCACCACGCGGCCGTCACCGAGCAGCACGAGCCGCGAGGCCACCGCCTCGACGTCCGAGACGATGTGCGTCGAGAGGATCACGATGCGCTCGCCCGCCAGCTCCGAGAGCAGGTTGCGGAAGCGCACGCGCTCCTCGGGGTCGAGCCCCGCGGTGGGCTCGTCCACGATGAGGAGCTGCGGGTCGTTGAGCAGCGCCTGCGCGATGCCGACGCGCTGGCGCATGCCGCCCGAGAAGCCGCCGAGCGGGCGGTTCCGCGCGTCGGAGAGGTTGACCAGCTCGAGCAGCCCGTCGATGCGCCGGCGCGCGGCGCGCGAATCGAGGCCCTTCGCGGCGGCGAGGTAGTCGAGGAACTCGACCGCCGAGAGCTGCGGGTAGACGCCGAAGTCCTGCGGCAGGTAGCCGAGCACCTCGCGCACGGCGTCGGGGTGGCGCGCGAGGTCCGTGCCGTTCCACGTCACGCGGCCCGCCGAGGGGCGCACGAGCGTGGCGAGGATCTTCATGAGCGTCGTCTTGCCGGCGCCGTTCGGCCCCAGCAGGCCGAACACGCCGGGCCCGAGCTCGAGCGAGAGGCTGGAGAGGGCCCAGCCGCGGCCCGGGTAGCGCTTGCCGACGCCTTCGATGACGAGCTGCACGGGGAGCCTCCGGGAGGATGCGGGTGCACCGAGTACGCGCGCGCCGGGGCCGCGGTTTCGCCGGGCGGCCGGGCGGGCCGAGCCAGGTCGCTTCGCGGAGCCCGCCCTGCGGCCGGCCCCGATCGCCCCTGTGGCTTGCGCGCCCGGCGCGCAGGCCGGAAGGTTGCGCGCCATGAACCTCCACACCCTTCTCGCCGCCCTGCCCGTCTTCGCCGTCGCCGCCGCCCTGACGCAGGGCGGGTCCGCCGCGGCCACGCCCGGCCGCTTCGAGTTCCGCACCGTGAAGGTGAAGGGCGTCGCGCACCGCTTCGCCGTGTGGCTGCCGCCCGGGTTCACGAAGGACGGCCCGAAGCGGCCCGCGATCCTGTTCCTGCACGGCTCGGGCGAGAGCGGCACCGACGGCGAGAAGGAGACGAAGGTGGGCCTGGGACCCGCGCTCGAGGCTCATCCGGAGCGCTGGCCGTTCGTGGTGGTGATGCCGCAGAAGCCGTCGGAGTTCGAGGAGTGGTGGGAGCACGAGGACCTCGCGTTCGCCGCGCTCGACGACGCCGCGCGCGTCTACCGCCTCGACGAGCGCCGCGTCGCGCTGGTCGGCATGTCGCAGGGCGGCCACGGCGCGTGGATGATGGCCGCGCGCTACCCGGACCGCTGGCGCTGCGTGGTGCCGATCTGCGGCTACGCGCGCGCCCACACGGTCGCGCCGCGCATCAGCCGGCTGCCGGTGTGGTGCTTCCAGGGCCTGAAGGACGACGTCGTGAACCCGCACGAGACCCGGGAGATCGTGCGCTGGCTGCGCGACATCGAGAAGCGCGACGGCCTCGACACGACGCTCGTGCGCGCGACGTTCTTCCCCGACGCGAACCACGACGCCTGGGACCCCGCGTTCGCCGAGCCGGAGCTGCCCGTGTGGATCGCGCAGCACCTCGCGGCGAAGTGACCGCGTCTGCGCGCGCCGCTCAGCGGTAGAGGGACTTCACCGCGCCCCAGGTGCGGTTGACGGTCGGGGTCGCGCAGGGGCTGTTGTTGCCTCCCTGCGCGTTGAAAGTGGCCCCGGACGACCCGGGATACGCCTCGTTGTAGACGACGTAGTCGCCGACGCCTGCCGGCTGCGACAGGGTCAGCTCGGTCAGCCTCAGGCACGCGCCGGTGCCGCACCCCTCGCAGGCGTCCGCACCGACGGTCTTGGCGTGCAGGAAGATGACCTGCTCGACGAGGTACGACTCGACGTTGCCGTAGACCATGCGCTCGTACCCCGGCGGCACGGAGGCGGCGGAGTTGATCCGGAACGTGCCCGGGCCGTCGAGCCCCTGCTGGATGACCCAGCCCTGCACCGGCACCGTGTCGCCCCAGAGCGAGGGGCAGTCCGGGGTGAGCGGTAACGCCGTGGGGTCGAAGCTCGGCACGATCGCGTCGGCACGGCACTGCCCCGCGGCGGTCTGCCACCAGGGCGGAAGGTCCCCCGAGGTCACGAAGACGCCGATGATCACGGACGCGCCCATGAACTGAGGCATGTCGGCGGGCGGGACCACCGAGACCGCGAGCACGTCCATGCCGGTGTCGGCGTCGCAGGCGAACAGTCTCTGCGACGCCCCGCCCGACTCGAAGCACTGGTCCCACGCCATCGAAAAACCCGAGGCGGACGCGGGCGCGGCGGGCGCGGCGAGCAGGAGGAGCGTGAGCAGGAAGGTCTTGCGCATGTGCGGCTCCGGCGCGTTGAGCGGGGCGGCACCGGCTGCGGAGCGCATCTCTCGGGGGTGAGCGGGCGGCCGGGGTGGGGTCCCGCGGTGCAAGGCCGAATTCTACGCGCGGCTTCTACTCCGGCACGAGCGCCTTTTCTCCACTCGCCCGCCGAAGGCGCGGGACGTCACCCCACCCGCTGCCACACGCGGCCGGCGCACTCGCGGGCGCGCGCGGCGATCTCGGCCTCGTCGGCCGTCACCAGCGTGCCGTTGTCCATCACGACGCTGCCCGCCACGACCACGCCGGAGACCGGCGCGCGCAGCAGCCCCGACCACAGGTGGGCCTGCAGCGTCTGCGTCGAGAACTCGGTCGCGGGACGGTAGTCCACCAGGATGAAGTCGGCGGGCGCGCCCGCGCGGATGCGCCCCAGCTCCTCGCCGAAGTGGTCGGTGGCCCAGTGCGCGCCGGCGAGGAACAGCCGCCGGTAGTGCGCGTCGGCCATGCGAGGGGCGAACGGGCCGTCGGGCACCGGCGGCGCGTTGGCTCCGTCGTCGCTGCCCCAGGCGACCGGGGCCTCGCGCACGAGCTGGGTGGCGGCGCCGGTGCCGGTCGCGCACAGCGAGTCGCCGCGCTCGCGGACCGCGCCGATCAGGTCGCGCGGCGCGCGCTCGGCGTGCGCCCACAGCGCGGGCAGGGCGGTCGCCGGCAGCACTTCGCCGCGGTTCCAGCGCTCGGCGGGCGTCAGGTCGAGATCGAGGTCCACGTGCACCGAAAAGTCGCCGGCGCTCTCGAGCGCCTCGGCGAGCAGCGTCTCGATGCCGTTCAGGCTCGTCGCCTGTACGCCGAGCATGCCCCGCAGCCGCCCGCGGCGTGTCTTCGCGAGGTCGCGCGCGAAGCCCACGCACTCGTCGATCGCGGCGCGGCGCTCGAGCGGCGTGTCGGGCTCGGCGGCGCCGTAGCAGGTGGCGACCCGCACGCCCAGCTCGTCGGCGGCGCCGACGACCTCGGCGAGCGACAGGTCGAGGCAGGCGCCCGAACGGTGGAAGTCCACGACGGTCGTGACGCCGTGGCGCACGCCCTCGGCGAGCGCCGCCTTCACGGCCCACCGCACGTCCTCGGCCGACAGCGTGCGGTCGTAGCGGTCCCACTCCGCGGCACCGCGCAGGCCCAGCCCGCGCGCGAGGTGGCGCGCGAGGTGCGCGTGCGCGTTCACGAACCCGGGCATGAGCACGCGCCCGCGCGCGTGCCACAGCATCTCGTCCGGATAGGAATGGGCGAGGTCGCCGAGCGTCGAGACGGACGCGATGTGCGCGCCCACGACGCGCAGGGCGGCGTTCTCGAACACCTGCGGCTCGGGGCCGCCCGTCACGATCGTGCAGGGCCCGACGATCACCCGAGCATCCCCGAGGCTTCGGCGCGCCGCAGCAGCTTGTGGCCCTCGTCGTGCGCGTCGAAGTTGACCTGGTTCGGGTCGAGCCCGGGCCAGGTTTCGCGCTCGTAGAGCACGCGGCCGGCCGCCACCGTGAGCAGCACGTCGCGCTGGCAGGCGCCGAAGACCAGCGCCGTGTACGGGTCCTCGACCGCGAACGGCGCCGAGTACGGCCCCTCGATGTCGGTTACGGCGAGGTCCGCCTGCTTGCCGACCTCGAGCGAGCCCGTCGCGTCGGCGATGCCGAGCGCGCGCGCGCCGTCGATCGTCGCCAGCGCGAGCACGTCCTTTGCGCTCATCGGCGCCTCGCGCCGCCGCACGCGCGAGAGCCCGCCGGCGAGCCCCATCTCGTGGAACATGTCGAGGCGGTTGTTGCACGGCGGGCCGTCGGCGCCGATCCCGCAGCGAATGCCCTTCTCGCGCCAGGTCGCGACGTCGGCGATGCCGGAGCCCAGCTTGAGGTTCGCGCCGGGGCAGTGGACGAGCGCGGCGTCGGCGTCGCGCACGAGGTTCATCTCGGCGTCGTCGAGCTGCACGCCGTGGGCGCCCACGAAGCGCTCTCCGAGGAGCCCGTGCTTGGCGAAGTAGGGCGCGGCGTGGCAGCCGACCGCGGCCTTGACCTCGGCCCCCTCGGTGGGCGCCTCGGCGATGTGCGTGTGCACGATCAGGCCGCGCTCGGCCGCCGCGTCGCGCACGTCGAGCCACAGGCCCTCGCTGCACGAGAGGATGAAGCGCGGCGCGAGCGAGACGCGCAGCCGGCCGTCCGCCTTGCCATGCCAGCGGTCCGCCACCGCGAGCGCGCGGGCGAGCACGATGCTCGCGTGCTGCGCCATGCCTTCCGGAACGCCTTCGCCCACGTCCATGAGCGCCTGGCCGAACGTCGCGCGGATCCCGCTGTCGGCGAACACCTGCCCGATCGCGTCGGTGTGGCGCGTGGTGCCCATGTCGTTCACGCACGTCACGCCGCCCGAGACCATCTCGAGCAGCGACAGGCGGGCCGAAGCCGCGATCGAGTTCTCGGTGTGGTGCCACTCGAGCGGCCAGATGCGCTCGCGGAGCCAGCGCAGGAGGTCGTTCTGCTCCGCCAGGCCGCGGAACAGCGTCTGGCAGACGTGCACGTGCGCGTGGATGAACCCGGGCGTCACGAGCGCGTTCGTGGCGTCGAACGTGCGCTCGGCGCGGCCGCCGGGCAGGGCCCGGAGCGCCTCGGGAACCGTTGCTCCCAGCGCGGCGATGCGGTCGTCGACGACCAGCAGATCGCCCTTGGTCACGGTGCCGGCGGCGTCCATGCACACCAGCGTCCCGCCTTCGACGAGAAGGGAGCTCAGGGTACGGCCTCCGTGCAGTAGGTCCTGCGCACCGACGTCCGTGCCGGTCGCGCGAGGCACGTTGGCACCGTCGCGGGCGGGGGTCAAGGGATGACGCTGCCGCTCTTCTGGTCCATCATGGCCGCATTCCTCAGGGAGACGCCCCAACCATGAGCCGCAGGGTCCGCCTCTTCATCGCCACGAGTCTCGACGGATACATCGCCGGCCCCGACGAGTCGCTCGACTGGCTGTTCAGCGATTCCGACTACGGCTACGACGCGTTCCTGGCCGAGGTGGACACGCTGGCGATGGGGCGGCGCACCTACGAGGTCGTGAAGTCCTTCGGGGAGTGGCCCTACGACGGGCTCGCGACGTGGGTGTTCACGAGCCGCGGGCAAATGCCGCACGACGGCAAGGTGCACTTCACGGCGGAGCCGCCCGCGGACTGGCTCCGGAAGGTCGAGGCCGTGCCGGGCCGCGACGTGTGGGTGGTGGGAGGCGGGACGCTGATCCGTTCCTTCCTCGACGCGCGGCTGGTGGACGAGATGACGATCGCGGTGCACCCGGTCGTGCTGGGCGGGGGCACCCCGCTCTTTCCGCCCGGCACGCTGCGCCACAAGCTGCGCCTCGCCCACGTGCACTCGTACCCGTCGGGCCTCGTGTCCAGCACCTACGTCGTCCAGACCTGAAAGGAGGTTCACCGGGCCGGCGCCCGAGGCGGCCTCGCGGCCCGCTCGGCTCGGCATCCTGCCTCGCTCTCGCTGCATCCAGTCGCGGCTCTCGCCTTCCCTGGCTTCGCCGCTCCTCGGACGCACCGCGAGGCCGCCTCGGGCGCCGGCCCGGTGAACCACTCTCGGACAGGAGAACCATGCAGCGCGTCGTGATGAAGTTCGGTGGAACGTCGGTCGGGATCGCGTCCAATTTCGCCCAGGCGGTGGCGCTGGTCGCCGACCGCGCGGCGCGCGACGCGCG
>Ga0315540_10001789_pt1 | contig 12215 bp, 12 predicted proteins | sample SalMarSW160110MG_FD_203677 | JGI IMG/M metagenome (GOLD analysis project Ga0315540, IMG submission 203677) | Salt marsh sediment microbial communities from the Plum Island Ecosystem LTER, Massachusetts, United States - Salt Marsh Sediment SW1601-10 ... | reverse complement strand
CTGGACCAGGACGACAAGCGCATCCTGCGCGAGCTGATCCACCGCCACATCCACTACACGGACTCGGCGGTCGGCAAGCGCATCCTGGACGAATGGGAGCGCTACCTGCCGCGCTTCGTCAAGGTGATGCCGGTCGAGTACCGCCGCGCCCTGACGGAGATGGAGGCCGAGATGCACGCCAAGACGGGCGGACAGGAGGAGCTGGTCCATGGGTAAGCCGACTGGATTCATGGAATATCCGCGCGAGGAGCTGCGCTACGATCCGGTCGCCGACCGCGTCACGCACTTCAAGGAGTTCGCGCGCCTGCCGGAGGACCTGGCCACCCAGGGTGCCCGCTGCATGTACTGCGGCATCCCGTTCTGCCACAACGGCTGCCCGATCAACAACATCATCCCGGACTGGAACGATCTGGTGTACCGCGGACAGTGGAAGGAAGCGATCGACGTGCTGCACTCGACCAACAACTTCCCCGAGTTCACGGGCCGCATCTGCCCCGCCCCGTGCGAGGAGGCCTGCACGGTCAACCTGATCGGCGATGCCGTGTCCATCAAGAACATCGAGCTGGCCATCGCCGAGAAGGCCTGGGAGGAGGGCTGGATCCAGCCGCAGATCGCCCGACACAAGACCGGCAGGCGCGTGGCCGTCGTCGGCTCGGGCCCGTCGGGGCTCGCCTGCGCCCAGCAGCTGGCACGCGCCGGGCACGACGTCGTCGTGTTCGAGAAGGCCGACCGCATCGGCGGCCTGATGCGCTACGGCATCCCGAACTTCAAGTTCGAGAAGCGCTTCATCGACCGCCGCCTGGCCCAGATGGAGGCCGAGGGCGTGGAATTCCGCGTCAATTCGCACATCGGCGTCGATATCCCGGTGCAGGAGCTCGTCGACGGCTTCGATGCCGTGGTGCTGGCCGGCGGTGCCGAGAAGCCGCGCGACCTGCCGGTGCCGGGCCGCGAGTTGGCCGGCATCCATTTCGCGATGGAGTTCCTGACCAAGAACACCAAGCGCGTGCACGGCGACGCCATCCCCGAGGCCGAGTGGATCTCGGCCGCCGACAAGCACGTGATCGTCATCGGCGGCGGCGACACCGGCTCCGACTGCATCGGCACCTCGAACCGCCACGGCGCGGCCTCCGTGACACAGCTGGAGATCCTGCCGAAGCCGCCGGAAGTGCCGAACAAGCTGCTGACCTGGCCGAACTGGCCGATGAAGCTGCGCACCTCGACCTCCCAGAAGGAAGGCTGCGAGCGCGACTTCGCCGTCAACACCCGCCGCTTCATCGGCGACGAGCAGGGGCGCGTCACCGGCATCGAGTGCGTGCGCATCGAATGGACCGAGGACAACGGCCAGTGGCGCATGAACGAGATCGCCGGCTCCGAGTTCACGCTGAAGGCCGACCTGGTGCTGCTGGCCATGGGCTTCGTGCATCCGGTGCACGAGGGCATGCTCGAGGCGCTGGACGTGGCGAAGGACCCGCGCGGCAACGTACAGGCCAACACCCACGACTACCGCACCAGCATCGACAAGGTGTTCGCGGCCGGCGACATGCGCCGCGGCCAGTCGCTGGTGGTGTGGGCCATCCGCGAGGGCCGGCAGTGCGCCCGTGCCGTCGACGAGTCCCTGATGGGCGCCACGACCCTGCCCCGCTAAACAGGCTGAATGGGTCTTATAAACCGGCGGCGACCCCGCCGGTTTTTTTTATGCCCGGCGCAGAATGCGCGCTTCCGTGTTCCGACCAGGCATGTAGGCTGCCATATCAGGGTCCCGCCGAATTACCCTGCAGCGAGGAGGACACCATGGGCGAGATGATCGACTTCACGCGGCCGGACGGCCGGAGCGCGCAGGCCTACCTGGCCGAACCGGCACAGGGAAGCAGCGCCCCGGGGATCGTGGTGATCCAGGAATGGTGGGGGCTGAACGACCAGATCAAGGGCGTGGCCGACAAGCTGGCGGCGGCCGGCTACCGGGCACTGGTGCCCGACCTGTATCGCGGCAGGCAGACGCTGGAGGCCAAGGAGGCCGAGCACCTGATGCAGGGCCTGGACTTCGCCGACGCCGCGGGCCAGGACATCCGCGGTGCCGTGCAGTACCTGAAGGGCTCGGGCAGCGCCAGGGCCGGCGTGAACGGCTACTGCATGGGCGGGGCGCTGACCGTGCTGGCGGCGGTGTTCGTGCCCGAGAGCGATGCCAATGCGACCTGGTACGGCTATCCGCCGCTCGAGTACGTCGATGCCGCCAAGATCAAGGCGCCGCTGCTGGGGCACTGGGGCCTGCAGGACCAGTTCTTCCCGATCGCCGGCGTCGACGCGCTGGAAGCGAAACTCAAGGAAGCGGGCGTGGGCTTCACGTTCCACCGCTATGACGCCAAGCACGCCTTCGCCAACGAGGAATCCGATGCGCGCAACCTGCCGCCGCTCGGCTACAACCCCGAGGCCGCCGGGCTGGCCTGGCAGCGCACCCTGGCCTTCTTCGAAAAGCATCTGCACTGATCGGTCGCGCTGGTCGGCACCGATGGACGAACGCCCCTTCTCCCAGGCCTGCGCCAACAACCAGCAGCCGATCCTCGAGATCATCCGGCCGCTGTTCGCCGAGGTCGACGCGGTGCTGGAGATCGGCAGCGGCACCGGCCAGCATGCGGCCTACTTCGGTGCCGCGATGCCGCATCTGAGCTGGCAGCCCAGCGACCGCCCAGAGAACCACGCCGGCATCGACGCCTGGCGCACATCGGCCCAGCTGCCCAATGTGCCGCCGCCGCTGGCGCTCGACGTCAATGCGCCCTGGCCGATCGACAGTACGCCGGCCGTCTTCTGCGCCAACGTCATCCACATCATCGGCTGGCCCGAGGTCGGGCGGCTGTTTGCCGGCATCGCCCGCCACCTGCGTGCACCCGGCATCGTCTGCTTCTACGGCCCGTACAACTACGGCGGCCGCTTCACCAGCGACAGCAACGCCCGCTTCGACCAGTGGCTGAAGGAGCGCGATCCGCGTAGCGGCATCCGCGATTTCGAGGCCGTCGACGCCCTGGCCCGGGAGGCGGGTCTGTCCCTGCGGGCCGATCACGCGATGCCGGCGAACAACCGCTGCCTGATCTGGTGCCTGGCGCGCTAGCCGCCTCCGCCGCCCTGCCGTCCGTCCGGTTTATCAAGCATAATCAAAGACTTCCACCCCTAGTTGGCTCCGGCGGCCCAGTGATGTCGAATTCATCTTGGAATTGACATAAGGCATCCGTATCATCGCAGCCGGAGATCGACCATAGGAGACGAACATGCGCGGTGGCGTGCGCTTGGAAAAGCCGGTGCAATGAGATTCAACCTGGATACCCGCCGTGGCCGGGCATGGGCATGGCTGTACGCCATGTTCCAGGAACACAATTTCACCAACCTGTTCCGCTTCAACTTCCATCGCATCTCGGACAACACCTACCGCTCCTCCCAGCCGACGATGTGGCAGTTGCGCCGCGTGGTGAAGAAATACGGCATCAGGACCATCATCAACCTCAAGGGCGCCAATCCCGGTTCGGCCTACTGGGCCTTCGAACGGGAACAGTGCGAGAAGCTCGGCATCACGCTGATCGACGTCGAGATCAAGTCGCGCGGGACGCCGGGGGCCGAGGACCTGCGCCGCGCCAAGGACCTGTTCGCATCGATCGAATACCCGATGTGGATGCACTGCAAGGCGGGCGCGGACCGTACCGGCATCTACGCCACGCTGTTCCAGCATTTCCACCAGAACATCCCCATCGAGCAGACCAACCAGCTCAGGCTCTGGCCCTTCGGCCATATCCGGCAATCCAAGGCCGGCAAGATCGACAACTATCTGAACATCTACATGGCCTACCGGAAGAAGAACCCGGATGTCAGCCTGCTGGAATGGGCCGAGCAAATCGCGGACCGCGACCGCATCGACCGCGAATTCCGTCCCTTCGCGCTGGCCGGCTTCATCAACGACAGCCTGCTGCGCCGCGAGTAGGCCCACCGCAAGATCCGGGTCGCGGAAACGCGCATGCATCTCCATCATCCCTGCATCACATGCATGAGGAGACCGATGCACAAAACCATCGCGCCATCGATCCTGTACCTCGGAACGCCCGTCGTTCTGGTCAGCACCTTAAACGAGGACGGGACGTATAACCTCGCGCCCATGTCTTCAGCCTTCTGGCTTGGATGGCGTTGCATCCTCGGCCTGGCCTCGAGTTCAAAGACCACGCAGAACATGCTGCGTTCGGGCGAAGGCGTCCTCAACCTCCCTTCCGCAAAGGAGGTATCCGCCGTGAACCGGCTCGCGCTGACGACGGGTTCCGATCCTGTCCCGGAGAGGAAGAAGCGCCGGGGATACAGATTCGAGCCCGACAAATTCGGCGTTGCGGGACTGAACCCGGCCGCTTCGGAGACGGTCGCCGCACCGCGAGTGAGGGAATGCCCCGTCCAACTGGAGGCGTGCGTTGAAGCCGTCCACGGTATCGCCGAGGATGATCCGGCACAACGCGGCAACCTCGTTTGTATCGAGGTGCGCATCCAGCGCGTGCATGTGGAGGAATCGATATTGATCGATGGTGAAACGGCCCGCATCGATCCGGACAAGTGGCGACCGCTGATCATGAGTTTTCAGCGCTTCTACGGGCTCGGACCGCAGTTGCATGACTCCACCCTGGCGACGATACCGGAAGCCATGTACCGGAGTCCGGACGTCGATCGGGCGCATCCCGCGAGGGAATCATGAACACCATGATTGATGGAATACCCCATGTCGGACTATGAGCGCATCGCCGAGGCGATCGCCTTCATCGTCGAGCGGGCGGAGCAGCAGCCGAGGCTGGACGAGATCGCCGCCCACCTGCATCTGAGCCCCTTCCACTGCCAGCGCCTGTTCAGCCGCTGGGCCGGCATCACCCCCAAGCGCTTCCTGCAGGTACTGACGCTGGAGCGCGCCAAGTCCCTGCTGGATGCATCTCGGCCCCTGCTCGACGTCTCCTACGCCGTGGGGCTGAGCAGCGGCTCGCGCCTGCACGACCATTTCGTGCAGCTCGAGGCGGTGACGCCGGGTGAATACAAGGCCGGCGGCGCCGGCCTCGTCATCGAACATGCGGTGCACGCCACACCGTTCGGCCGGGCCTTCATCGCCGTCACCCCCCGGGGCATCTGCCATTTCGCCTTCCTGGACGATGCGGATGACGGCTCCCAACTGGCCGGCCTGGCCGACCAATGGCCCCGGGCGACGTTCCGTGAAAACCGCCGGCGCACGGGCGCCATGGTCCGCGCCATGTTCGACGGCAAGCCCCCGCCCGACCGCCCGCTGTCCCTGCACGTGCACGGCACGAATTTCCAGATCAGCGTGTGGAAGGCGTTGTTGCGGATCCCGCCGGGGACGGTGGCGAGCTATGCCCAGGTGGCGGCGGCCATCGGCCAACCCCGCGCGGCCCGCGCCGTGGGCCTCGCCGCGGCCGGCAATCCGGTCGCCTTCCTGATCCCCTGCCACCGCGTCATCCGGGGCAGCGGCCACATCGGCGGCTACCACTGGGGCGCGGTCAGGAAGCACGCGATCCATGCCTGGGAGACGGCCAGGAGCGCATAGGCATCTCCCCCATGACAGGCCCCCGGAAATACGGCTTAATAGGCGCATGGGGGTGCGCCTATGGATTACGATGTCCTGATCGTCGGTTCCGGCCCCGCCGGGCAGCATGCGGCCTGGCAGGCGGCGCGCATGGGCAGGAAGGCCGCCATCATCGAGCGCAAGCCCTCGATCGGCGGTGCCGGCCTGCAGACCGGCACCATCCCGAGCAAGGCGCTGCGCGAGGCGGCCTACCTGGTGTCGCGCTCCGGGGCGCACGGCATGCGCGGCATCTTCGCGCAGAGCGCCCTGTCGCGGCACGGCCTGCTGGCCGATGCCGTGCGGCGCAAGGATGCCGTAATCGCCATGCAGGAATCGGTGATCGTCAAGCGGCTGCTTAGCTCCGGCGTGGCCCTGATCCCGGGCGAGGCCTCGCTGGTCGACGCCCACACGCTGGAGATCGTCGATGCGTCCGGGCAGTCGCGGCGCCTCTGTGCCGACATCATCGTGCTGGCCACCGGCTCGCGCCCCCGCCGCCCTTCCGACGTGCCGTTCGACAAACAGACGGTGCTGGATTCCACCTCGATCCTGAAGCTCAAGCGATTGCCGAAGAGCCTCTTGGTGGTCGGCGGCGGCGTCATCGCCTGCGAATTCGTGTCCATCTTCGCCTCGCTCGGCGTCGAGGTCACCGTCGTCGACTCCCACGCGCAGCTGTTGGCCTATCTGAGCAAGGATGTCGTCGGCGTGCTCGCCGATGCCTTCGCCGGCATGGGCGTCACCCTGCACATGCAGGAGCGCCCCGTGTCCATCCGCCGCGAGGACGGCGGCACCGAGACGGTGCTCGAAAGCGGCAAACGGCTGCAGGCCGAGGCGGTGCTCTATGCCCTGGGCCGGGAACCGAACGCCGCCAGCCTCAACATCCCCAAGGTCGGACTCGAACTCGACCAGGGCTGGATCCGGGTCAATGCGAACTTCCAGACCAGCGTGCCGAACATCTACGCCGTCGGCGACCTGATCGGCCGCCCGGCCCTGGCCTCCACCGGCATGGCCCAGGGGCGCGCCGCCGTGATCCACGCCTTCTCCGGCGAGGCGCATGCGATGGCCGACCACCTGCCGATGGCCATCTACACCATCCCGGAGATCTCGTGGGTCGGCAGGACCGAGCGTGAGGCGAGCCGGGACGGGCTCGACTACGTCGTGGGCCGCAGCCGTTTCGCGGACAGCGCCCGCGGCCAGATCATCGGCGAGGCGAACGGCCTGCTGAAGCTGATCGCCGATGCAGGGACGGGCCGACTGATCGGCGTGCACATCGTCGGCGAGCAGGCCAGTGAGCTGATCCACATCGGCCAGCTGGTGATGCACTACGGCGGCACGGTGCGCGATCTGGTGTCCAATGTGTTCAACTACCCGACGCTGGCCGAGTGCTACAGGCTGGCGGCGCTCGACTGCCTGCAGCAGCTGAAATAGCGTCCCGGACGCTCATCGCCCGCGAATTTGGCCTACAATATCCCTTCATAACCCGGCGAGCAGGATCCATAGCCTGCACGCCGCGTTTCCATGGAGGTTACGATATGTCCCAGATAGGTACCTGGTGCGCCGGGTGGGCGCCGCAGCTTCTCAGCGTGCTGCGCATCATCACGGCATTCCTGTTCATGCAACACGGCGGCGAGAAGCTGTTCAGCTTTCCGGCGCCGTTTCAGTTCCACCTTCAGGCGTTCTCGCTGATCTGGTTCGCCGGCGTGCTCGAGGTGTTCGGCGGCGGGCTGGTCCTGCTCGGCCTGTTCACCCGCCCGGTGGCCTTCCTGCTGTCGGGAGAGATGGCGATCGCCTACTTCATGATGCACGCGCCGCACGGCTTCTGGCCCTTGCTGAACCATGGCGAGGCGGCGGTGTTCTACTGCTTCACCTTCCTGTACCTGGCCTCGGCCGGCGGCGGTGCCTGGAGCCTGGATCGCCTGTTCTGCGGGCACAAGGAAACGGCCGCGCCCGGCGCCTGATCCGGGCTGACACCACAGGGTTCAGACGCCGCCGCCAGGCGGCGTCTTCCTTTGTGCGGGGCATGTCCTGCCCATAATCGGCGCATGGTCTTTGCGACCTTGTTCCGGTGAAACCCATTCGATAGTTTCAAATCCATGGAACGCTTGAAAACTGAAGCCATTTTCAGTGCCTCCGGAGCCGCCGCCTATGACGAGGCCTTCGAGGCATCCGGAAAAGGCCGGTCGCTGTACGGGCCGGCATTCGAGCATTTCCAGGGACTCGGCCCGGACGGCATCGAGAGCCTGCAGCACTCCGCCGACCTGTCGATGCTCAACCAGGGCGTCACCTTCACCGTCTATTCCGACGCGCGCGGCACCGAGAAGATTTTCCCGTTCGACCTGATGCCGCGCATCCTCACCGATCCAGAATGGTCGGTGATCGAGGCGGGTGTGGCCCAGCGCATGACGGCGCTGAACCTGTTCCTCGAGGACATCTACCACGACCAGAAGATCATGAAGGACGGCATCGTCCCAAGCTCGCAGGTGATGAAATCGACGTTGTTCTGCCGCGAGATGACCGGCCTGAATCCGCCCGGCGGCCAGCATGTGCACATCGGCGGCATCGACCTGATCCGCAACGAGAGCGGCGCCTTCCATGTGCTCGAGGACAACCTGCGCGTACCGTCCGGCGTCTCCTACGTCATCGAGAACCGCTGGGTCATGGGGCGGGTGCAGCCGGAGCTGCTGAACCAGTACAAGGTCCGCCCCGTCGACCATTACCCGCAGATGCTGTTCGAGAGCCTGGCCTCGCTGTCGGCGAGCGACAACCCGACGGTGGCGGTACTGACGCCCGGCATCTTCAACTCCGCCTATTTCGAGCATTCCTTCCTGGCCAACCAGATGGGGGCCGAGCTGGTCGAGGGCCAGGACCTGCTGGTGGACCGCGACGTGCTGTACATGAAGACGACGCGCGGCCTGCAGCGGGTGGACGTGCTGTACCTGCGCATGGACACCGACTTCCTCGACCCGCTGGTGTTCCGCCCCGATTCGATACTCGGCGTTCCGGGGCTGATGAACGCCTACCGCGCCGGCAACGTGGCCCTGGCCAACGCCCCGGGCAACGGCGTGGCCGACGACAAGGCGATGTACGCCTATACCCCCGAGGTCATCCGTTACTATCTGGACGAGGATCCGATCCTGCCCATCGTGCCCACGTATCTGGGTGCGCGCGATACCGACCTGAAGTACATGCTCGAGCACATGACCGAGATCGTCATCAAGCCGACCGATGCCTCCGGCGGCTACGGCATCCTGGTCGGCAGCCAGGCCAGCAAGCGGGAGATCGGGGAGTTCCGCGCCATGCTGGCCGCCAATCCGGCCCATTACATCGCCCAGCCGATCCAGCAGCTGTCCACGCATCCGACCTGGGTGGAACAACAGGACGGCGGCAAGGGCTTCTTCCCGCGCCACGTGGACCTGCGCCCGTACGCCGTCTGTGACGTCGACGGCAGGGTGCGGGTGCTGCCGGGCGGCCTGACGCGCGTGGCCCTCCGCCAGGGCTCGCTCGTCGTCAACTCGTCGCAGGGCGGCGGCAGCAAGGACACCTGGGTGCTGTACCCCGAATCCCCGGGAGCCGCCGATGCTTAGCCGCATCGCACGCAACATCTACGAGCTCGGCCAGCAGATCGAGCGGGCCGAGAACATCGCCCGCGTCCTCGACGTCAACCGGCGCATGAGCCTCGAGCAGGGCTACTTCACGGAGCTCGACGTCTGGTCGCCGATGCTGGCCATCACCCACGCGCGCGAGGCCTTCGACGCCAAGCACGACTCGGTCACCCGGCGCCGCGTCATGGCCTTCCTGATCTCCGACACGTCCCATCCCTACTCGATCCGCTCCTGCCTGAACCATGCGCGCGAGATGGCGCGCACCGTGCGCGAGCACATCAGCGAGGAGATGTGGCTGTCGCTGAACAAGATGTACCACGTCATCACCGGCCGCACCGACAACTCGCAGGCATTCCTGGACGAGGTCAGGCAATTCTGCAATGCCTTCCACGGCCTGGTCGACAACACCATGAGCCACGGCGAGACCTGGCAGTTCCTGCGCCTCGGCGTGGCCCTGGAACGCGCCTTCATGACCAGCCGCATCCTGGAGATCAAGTACCACCTGCTGCTGCCCAGCCCCGAGGAAGTGGGCAAGCCCCTGGACCTGCACCAGTGGCAGGCCCTGCTCAGATCCGTTTCCGGCTACGAGGCCTATCGCCGGCAATACAAGGCCCGCATCGACCCGACCAAGGTGCTGCGCCTGCTGAGCCTGGATCCGCGCTTCCCACGCTCCCTGCATTTCAGTATCCGCCAGATCGCGGATGCGCTGAAGGGCATCGGCACGGCCAACGAGACGCAGTACGATCTGCTGATGGAAACGGAGTCCTTCCTCGACGACCTGCGCGGCGGCGCGGCCCGCGACGAGCTGCGCTCGATGCTGCTCAAGGATTACCTGGAATCGGTGCAGCAGCGCTGCGAGCACATCTCCGGGTTGATCAACGAGGCCTTCTTCAACTCGGTGACGGTGACGGTGACCGATGCCCACAAGGGTCTGCTGACCATGCAGATCCCGCAGCAACAGCAATGAACCCGATCCACACCCTGGGCGAAGGGGACCACGTCATCCTCGAGGTCGAGCACCGGACCCGCTTCGACTACAGCGCGCCGGTGTCGCAGTCCCACAACGAGCTACGCGTGTCGCCGGTGGACACCGGCCTGCAACGGGTATTGCAGCACGAGATCGAGATCGCGCCGGAGATCCCGGTATCGCAGCACCACGACCATTTCGGCAACCTCGTGCACCATTTCAACATCCTGGAGCCGCACGGGTTCCTGGAGGTCACCGCCCGCTCCGTGGTCGAAACCACCAACGCCGTCAGCTGTGGCCCCGAGTCGCGCCCCGATCGCCGCCCCTACTACGAGCGCTGGAGCGAATTCCTGTGCTGGTCGCCCGGCGTGCCGCCGCTGGCGGAATACGACAGCGTGCCGCAGGGCCAGGAACTCGACATGGCGATGGACGAGATCGAGTTCGGGCATGCGCTGTACGAGCTGGGCCGCTATTTCTACCGCACCTTCCGCTACGACCCGGACGTCACCCATGTCCATTCCAGCCCGAAGGAGCTGTTCGAGCACGGCGGCGGCGTCTGCCAGGACATGGCCCATGCCATGATCGGCGTGCTGCGCAACGCCGGCATCCCGGCCCGTTACGTCAGCGGCTACATCTTCGACCCGAGCCGGGGCGAGATCGGCCAGCACCTGCGCGGCGCCGCCGCCACCCATGCCTGGGTGCAGGTCTGGCACGACGGCTACGGCTGGATGGGCATCGACCCGACCAACGACAAGCTGGTCGACTGGCAGTACGTGCGCACCGCCTTCGGCCGCGATTATTTCGACGTGCAGCCGCTGAAAGGCGTGTTCGTGGGCCAGGGCGTGGAGCAGCGGCTCGAGGTCGCGGTGCACGTGCGCATCAAGGACCTGCTGTTCGGGCAGGACGACGCCGACGCGGACACTTCCGGATAAGCGCGATTCCCCTGCCGGTGGCGCCGTGCCGGGGCATGCTGCAGGATGGCCGGCGATGAAGGACACGCTGTTCTCCGTGCCGCAGCCCGCCGCCGATTTCGCCTTCAACGCGGCCGTGGCGGCCGTGTTCGACGACATGATCCGCCGCTCGGTGCCGGGCTACGCGCTGACGCTGGCGATGATCGGCCTGATCGCCCGCGAGCATGCCCAGCCCGGCAGCCGCCTCTACGACCTCGGCTGCTCGCTGGGGGCGGCGACGCTGACCATGCGCCATGCCGTCGAAGGGCGGGGCTGCCGCATCATCGGCATCGACAACTCCCCGGCGATGCTGGCGCGCTGCCGCGCCCACCTGGCCGAGGACGATGCCGCCACCCCCGTCGCGCTCGCCTGCGCCGACATCGCCGACGTCGATATCGATGACGCCTCGCTGGCGGTGCTGAACTTCACGCTGCAGTTCATCCCCGCCGAGCGCCGCCCGGCGCTGCTCGCCCGCATCCATGCCGGCCTGCGCCCAGGCGGCGTGCTGCTGCTGTCCGAAAAGATCCGCTTCGACGACGCGCGGGAACAGGCCGTGCTGACGGAGCTGCACCATGGCTTCAAGCGCGCCCAGGGCTACTCGCAGCTCGAGGTCAGCCAGAAACGCACGGCCCTGGAGAACGTGCTGATCCCGGAAACGCTCGCCACGCACCTGGAGCGCCTGCGCACGGCCGGGTTCTCAGAGGCCTACGTGTGGTTCCAGTGCTTCAACTTCGCATCGCTGATCGCGTACAAATAATGGATGGGAACGGGGCGGACGGCATCCCGGACGCGTTGGCGAGCCGCATCGACCGGGCCTGGGCCGAAATCCGCCGGCACGGCGATTACGGGCGCTGGCAGGCTTGCCTCGCCGCCCTTCCCGGGCTGGTGCCGGCACATATCGGGCTGGACGCGGACGCCGTCACCGTCGGCCGCGCCGACGAGATCGCGGACGGACCGCGGCAGGGCATCGAAGCGGCGCTACGCGGGCTGCATCCGTGGCGCAAGGGGCCGTTCGACGTGTTCGGCATCCATATCGACAGCGAATGGCGCTCGGATCTGAAATGGAACCGGCTGAAGGACGCCATCGCACCGCTGGCGGGACGGCGCGTGCTCGA
>Ga0315540_10001787_pt1 | contig 12220 bp, 8 predicted proteins | sample SalMarSW160110MG_FD_203677 | JGI IMG/M metagenome (GOLD analysis project Ga0315540, IMG submission 203677) | Salt marsh sediment microbial communities from the Plum Island Ecosystem LTER, Massachusetts, United States - Salt Marsh Sediment SW1601-10 ... | reverse complement strand
CCGGCGCAGGGCTTCGGCACCCACCCCCACGACAACATGGAAATCCTCACTTATGTGCTCCAGGGAGCCCTCCAGCACAAGGATTCCATGGGCAACGGCTCGATCATCAGGCCCGGCGAACTTCAACGCATGAGCGCCGGAACCGGCGTGACCCACAGCGAGTTCAACGCCTCGGAAGACGAACCGGTGCACCTTTACCAGATCTGGATACTCCCGGAGCGCGAGGGTTTCCCGCCAAGCTATGAGCAGAAGGAGTTCCCTGCGGACGGGACCGATGGCCCGGTCCGGCTCGTGGCATCCCGCGACGGTCGGGACGGTTCCCTCACGATCCACCAGGACGCGAGCGTCTACCTGGTGCACCTTGAACCGGGAAAGAAGCTGGCCCTGCCTTTCGAACAGGGGCGCCATGCCTGGGTACAGATCGCGCGGGGCGCCTTGACCCTCAACGGCCGAGAGCTCAAGACCAGCGACGGCGCCGCCCTCAGCGGGGAAACCGCGATCGAGGTCGCCACCGGCGACCAGGTCGCGGAGGCCATCCTCTTCGACCTGCCGTGAGGGGAGTGATCGAATGATCAAGTGATCGGGTTGGGGGCGGACCCTCGACGGCCCGCCTTTCCCCGTCCTGCTTCGACCTGCAACTTCCCAACCCGGAACCCGGGTTCCTCCCCGCCGTCTTTCAAATCCCAGCTCCCCATTCCAGAATCCCAATTTCCCCGCCCCGCCTCCCCCCAATTAACAAGGGGCCCCGAAGGGCCCCCTTTGGTGATCGGAATTCGCGCGGACGTTATTTCTTTTTCTGCGCGTCCATCTTGTCGAGGATGGCTTCCATCTCGTCCATGGCCTTGTTCATGGCCTTCATGGTGACGTTGAAGGGCTGGTCGGTGGTCATATCGACGCCCGCCACCTTCAGTTCGTCCACGGGCGGCATGGAGTCGCCGAGGGTGAGGAACTTGCGGTAGTCCTTCACCTCGCCGGGCTTGCCGTCGATGATCATCTGGGAGATGGCGGTGGAGGCCGTGATGGACGTGGCGTAGCTGTAGACGTAGAAGTCGTAGTAGAAGTGCGGGATGTAGGCCCACTCGGCGTAGCAGGCCGGGTTGATCTCGGTGATGCCCTGGTCGACGCCGTAGTACTTGTTGATGATGCCGGCGTAGACCTTGTTCAGGTTGTCGCCGGTGAGGGCCTGGCCGTTCTCGACCATCTGGTGGATCTTCAGCTCGAACTCGGCGAACTGCGCCTGGCGGAAGAGGGTGGTCCTGAGGTTGTCCACGTAGGTCCCCAGCAGGTAGAGCTTCATGGCGTCGTCGTTGGTGTGGTTGAGCGCGTAGTTCATGAGGAGGTTCTCGTTGCACGTGCTCGCCACTTCGGCCACGAAGATCGTGTAGTCGCTGGTGGGATAGGGCTGGTTCTTGTTCGAGTAGTAGCTGTGCATCGTGTGGCCGGACTCGTGGGCCAGGGTGGAGACGTCCTCGTAGGAGCCGTTGAAGTTGAGCAGCATGTAGGGGTGGACGTCGTAAGCGGAGCCGTTGCTGTAGGCGCCGCTGTGCTTACCCGGGGAGGGGAAGAAGTCGACCCAGCGGTGTGCGTAGCCGTTCTTGAGCACGTCCACGTAGTCCTGGCCGAGGGGCGCCAGAGCCTTGAGAACCATCTCTCTGGCTTCGTCCGCCGTGTATTTCCTGTCCACTTCCTTGACGATGGGGGCGTAGAGGTCCGAGTAGCGGAGCTGATCGAGGCCCATGATGCGCTTGCGCAGCTTGAGGTACCGCCAGAGGGTGGGCAGGTTCTTGTGGACGTTCTTGAGCAGGTTGGTGTAGACCGCCGTGGGAATGTCCGGGCCGTCGAGGGCCGAGGACAGGCAGTCCTTGTAGTTCTTGGCCTTGGCGTAGAAGAGGTCCTTCTTGACCTCGCCGTTGAGCAGGGAGCCGAAGGTCCCGCGGAACTGGTTCAGGTTGCCGAAGAAGGCCTGAAAGACGTTCTCGCGGTCCCACCGGTTCTGCACGGCGCGGTACTTGGTGTAGGCGGCCGCGTCGAGGGTCACCGTCTGGCCGTCGGAGAGCGTCACCGTTGCGCGCGGGATGTCCGCGTCGGAAAAGACGCTGTAGACCGAGCCGGGCGTCCCGGACATGAGGCCCGCGTCGGCGACGATCTTCTCCTCGTCGGAGGACAGGGTATGCGCCTTCATCCGGAGCACGTCGTCGATCACCGGCTTGTAGATCTTCAGCTTGGGTTCTTTCTTGTAAAAGGCGTCGATGGTCGAGGCGGGGATCTTGAGGATCTCCGGGTCCACCCAGGCCGTTTTCGCGCCGAACTCGGCGCCCAGCGGCGCCAGCGACTGGCGCATCTCGAGGGCAGTGGAATTCCTCATGTTCAGGTCGGACTTCATGGAGGCGTAGCTGGCCAGCCTCGAGAACTCCTTCTGCAGGTTGAAGAGGAAGTCCAGCCCGCCGAGCAGTTCCTGTGGTGAACTGCTGAGCTTGCCCTTGTACTGCTCGATCTCGGGGATCTTCTTTTCGAGGTTCTTCTTGGCGGTCTCCCACGCGGCGTCGTTCGCGTAGAGGTCCGTCAAGTCCCACTTGTCCTGGTCCGGAACCTTGGACCGGTCCATGGCCTGAACGGCCACGCCGGTCAAGAAGGCCATGGCCAGGGCGACGACGAGCAACTGAGAAAGAAACGATCGCATGTGGAGTCTCCCTTCCTGCTATCTGGTCTGGTTCGCACTCCCGTAACACCTTCCCGCGAGCTGGCGGCGCCGGTCTTCCGCGTTGTCCTGTCCGAGTTGTGAACCGAGGGGATGTCCCGTCCCGTTCCCCACCCCGCGAACATCAACGAGCCAGCAGTATACGACAGGTCGGCGGGAGGCGTCACGCGGAGGGGGAATGGATTTTGGATTTGGGAATTCGGATTTCGGACTTGAAAGATGGCAAAGAACTGACGCACGGATCTTTTCCCAAGGGCTAAGGCCGAAGGGCGAAAGCAAAGGCTAAGGGCGAAAAGCTAAAGGTTAAAGGAAGACGGCAGGGGACGCGACCTTGGGAAGTCGAAAGGCGGAAGGCGGAAATGAATCGCGGCTTGGGACGGGCCTTTGAAGTGCCGCAAACGTCCTGATCAAACACTTCCGAAGTCTCTTGGTCACACCCGAACGCCGTCATTGCGAGGACTCCGTCGAAGGACATCCACGAAGCAATCCTTTGCGTGTGCAGCACCCACGTGCTCTATCAATGGGACTGCCGCGGCCCTTCGGGCCTCGCAGTGACTGCTTCCTGTGGTTCCGGTGGCTTTCGATGCGCAGCATCGGAAGCTGCGTCCCGACGCGAGTAGGCCCTATCCGCGAAAGATGAGCGGCATGGCTCCGAGTCGTACTTTTGTACGTCGAGGTGCCAGGCCGTGAAGTCTGACAAAGGAGAGGGTCCGCTCCCGTCGGCGCTCCCTTGAAAGGTGGGGGGGAGCGCCCCGGTTGAATTAGCACAAGGCCGCTGTGCGCGAAGCGCCGATCGGCCATGATCGGGGCAGGCGGGAAGCCCATTCAAAGACTTTTCCCGCAGCGTGCTTCACGAGCTGCCCCGGCGTGGCCGATTGCAGGGTGCCGCAGGCATCCCGCGGCCGTGTCTCTAGATTCGACTTTCTTTTCCTTAGGCTTTTGTCACCTGGTTTCCTGCCCACGGTTTCTTCGAAGGCATGCCCCCCGTCTCGATCACTCGATCACCGCGCCGGGGGGCGCACTCACTTCGTTCCCATCGCCAGCACGGCGGCGCCGAGGGCGCCCACGAGCTGCGGCTGATCCGGCACGCTGAAGCGAACTTCCAGCGCCTCCTCGAGCAGGCGCACGAGGTCGACGTTCAGTGCCACGCCGCCCGAGAACACGGCGGGTTCTGCCGCGCCCACCAGCCGCACCAGTCCCGAGAGTCTCTTGGCCATGGCGCGGTGCACGGCGTGAACGATGTCCGGCACCGATTCCCCCTGCGCGATGAGCGAGATCACCTCGCTCTCGGCGAAGACCGTGCAGGTGGAGGACATGGTGAGCTGCTTCCTGCTCTTGAGGCCCTCCGGGCCCAATCCGTCCAGGCCCGTCCGGAGCGTCGCGGCCATGGCGTTGAGGAACTTGCCCGTCCCCGCGGCGCACTTGTCGTTCATGGCGAAATCCAGGACGTCGCCGCCGTTGCCCAGCCGGATGGCCTTGCTGTCCTGGCCTCCCACGTCAACGACGAGCCGTGTTCCCGGGAATATCCGAGCCGCGCCCATGGCGTGGCAGGTGATCTCGGTCACCTGCTTCGTGGCGAAGGGAAGAACCGCGCGGCCGTAGCCGGTCCCCACGATCGCCGAAAGCTCGCCCAAGGTCGCGCCCGCCATGCCAAGGGCCGCATCGAGGGCTTCGCGTCCGGTTTCGGCCAGGTGCGGCGAGGACTCGACGAGGCTCCAGCCCACCTTCCTGCCCGCACCGTCCACGACAACGGCCTTCGTCGTCAGCGATCCGACGTCCACACCCGCCGCCAGAATCGTCATGCCCCGCTCCCCCCTCCGCCGGCCGCCGCGGCCGCCCCGTCGCGTCCGCCCTCCAGGGATTCGAAGAAAGCCGCGAGGCGCGTCTTCGCCTGCTCTTCCGAGTAGGCCCTGAAGTCGGTCATGTCGGCTTCGATCACCACCGTCCGGATGCCCAGCCTCTCCGAGAGCTTCCGCCTGATGTCGTACTGCCCGACGGAATAGGGCTTGCAGGACCGGGCCGAGTGCAGAACCAGCCCGTCGGCGGCGTATTCCGCTGCGATGCGCGCCATGAGGTCCAGCCGGTACCCCAGGTCCCGGTTCAGGAAGATGAGGCCGTAGGCCCTGGCCATGGAACCCCACGGATCTTTGAGGTCAAGATGGTGGGCGGTCTCTGCCCACGCGTTCGTGTAGGTCCCCGCCACGCCCACGCAGCCGTTCTCGGCAAAAAACCGGCTCATGGGTTTGAGGGCGAACCAGATCGCGATGTTGTCCCACATCAGCCGGTGGCGCTCGCCGGGAACTGCGGCCACGTTCCGCTCGACGCGGTCCTCCAGCTCCGCCAGCAGGCCTTCGTAGTAGCGTTCGCACACCGGCAGTCCCCTGAGGGACACCACGGGGGCCAGGTGGACGAAGGCGTCGAAGATCGTCATGGGCGCCGGCCGGTGGCGCATGGTCGCCAGGACCTTGCCCCACAGTTCGGATCCCCTCCGGGAGGACTCCAGAACCTCCGCAAGCCGCGCCTCGTCGAAGGGCTTTCCCGTTATCCTCTCCAGGGCCGTCACCATGTCCCTGATCTGGCCCGACACGTAGTCCATGGTCGCCGCCGCCGGTTCCCCGTAGAGGAAAGGCGTGTCCAGGACGATCAGCGGAATACCGTACATGTGCGACAGGTCCTTGAACCAGTAGAGGATGGTCTGGCAGATGTTGTTCGTGCAGAAGAGCAGGTCCGGCCTGGGCAGTTTTCCCACCGGCGTCTTTCCCGAAAGGGCGTGCCCGATGTCGATCCGCGCGTAGGAACAGAGATCCTGCGAGAAACCCGCGGCTTCGGCCTCGGCGCAGATATCGGGCGCCACGCGCCGTGCGCCGCAGACTGCCCCGTGATTCTCGGGATACACCGTATAGAAACCGAAGGCCCTCAGCAGTTCGACGGGCGCTCCGCTGGTCACCCACGCCACGGGCATGGCCCCCTCTGCGTAACGAGCCAAGCCGTAGTGCCGCATCATGAGGTTCTTCAGGGCCCCGGAGCTTTCGAGCGGAGGCCCGAAGAGCGGATCGCGGGGCCGTACGCGCCGCGCCTTGCGCAGGCGGTCGATTCCCATGGCCGCCGGCAGGCCGACGTCCTTCATCATTCGATAGCGAACCTTGTCCCTCAGGCTCACGACAGCGTCTCCAGAAAGGCTTCCATGCGGGTCAACATGCCGGCTGGCGTCCGGGGCTCCATCTCGGTCTCCAGTATCAGGACCGGTACCCCGCTTTCCCGCAGGCCGGCCACGATGAGGGGCGCGTCGAAAAGTTCGGGCTCGCAGAACTTGACGTCCAGTATGACCACGCCGCGCGCACGGGATCGCCTTACGAGTTCCAGGATGAAGTTCGTCCTGTCGCCCACGGACGCGCCCTGGGTGCAGCACGGCGGCAGGGCCTGCATCCGCTCGGCCAGCACTCGCCACGGATCTTCGCCGGCCGGAATCGTCCGACGGACGATGCGTCGACCGCACCCGAGGAAATCGTCCTCCACCACGCGCACACCCAGACCGTCGAGTTTCTCCATGAAATCAGCCGGCTGGGGCAACACGCCGGAGAACACTAGCGGCACCGCCTCGTCCGATGGCGTCCCTTCTTGTTCCTTCGCAAAGGTGTGCAGGCTGTGAACGGCGTCCTCCGGCCAGAGAAACTCGCACGCCCTGACCGCCGCATAGAACGCCGCGTTGCCCGCCGAAAGCCGCCCTTCGGCCCTCAGGTCGTAAAGGCGCCTCATGGCCTCCGTCCGCTGCGAGCCAAGCTCCATGGCGTCTTCCAGCGCCCCTGCGTTCATGGGACCCACGTGCAGGGTCAGTTCCCCGGAAAGATCTCTGAGCTGCGCCATGAGGTAGGCGATGGCGCGTTCGCCCGCGTCCCTTTTCGGTGGGTAGAAAAAGAGGCATCGCCTCGCCTCGCCGCCCAGGTCCCTCACCATGGTCGCCAGATTCTGAAGCGAGTCGCAGGTGTGGGGAAAGAGGAGGATGTCGGCCGGCCGAAGACCGCCGGACAGCAAAAGTTCCAGGCCGCGCTGTACGATGCCGCACACGTACGGCTGAAGATGCCCGGAGGCCCTTTCGGGTTCGAGCGGAGGGTCCCACACTTCCGCCGGACAGATGCCGTGCGCCCACAGCAATTCGGCAGGATACCGCGCGGGCCACACCGCCGCCACCTTGCGGCCCATTTCCTTCTGGGCGATGAGATATTCCGTTCGACCCACGGCTGCCTCCTGACGATAGTGTGGGGCAATCCCCCGCCCGATGCAAAACCTGCGCCCGCCGCGCGCATGATAAACTGCGGGTTGCTTACCCACGGGAGGGAACCGATGAAAATAGCGCTTCTTTGTCTCAGCCTCGCCTTCGCCATGCCGCTCATGGCCGCCCATTCCGGCCCCTTCGATCCCGTTCCCGGGAACCAGAAGGACCTCTACCGCTTCGACCTGAAGGACAACTTTTACTCCGGCGAAGCAGCCTGGAAAGCGGACATGGCCAGGGCCAGGGACATGATTTCGGCCGTCGAGAGCCACAGGGGCAAAGTGCTCGAGTCCCCGTCCGCGCTGCTCGACGTTCTGAACGGCGTCCGGGACCTCGACGACCTCATGGTCAGGCTCTTTGCATACGGCGAATTCCGCGAGGCGGTCAACACCGGCGACCGCACGGCCTACGAAGCGTACGAGAAACTCGACGCCGACATGCAGGCGAACCTGAGTTTCATCCAGGTCGAGCTGAAGGACCTCAGCCAGGAGAAGATGGACGCCTTCATCAAGGCCGAACCGGCGCTCGCACCCTACCGCTATTACCTCGAGGACACCGTTCGCATGGGCCCTCACACGCTCAGCGAAGCCAGGGAGTCCGTCCTGGCCAAGTTCGGGCCGGACCTCACGTCCTGGCAGCCCGTCCTCTTCCAGAAGACGTTCGACCGGACGGACTTTCCCAAGATTGAGGTCGACGGCAAGTCCTTCGACGTGCACATCGACTACGACACGCTCATCAGGAACCCCGACCGGAAGGTCCGGGAGGAAGCCTTCAAGGACTACTACCACGCTTTCGAGAAGATCAGCGACCTCGTGGGCTTCGCGCTGTACCGGGAGATGCGGACGTACAACGACGAGGCCAGGATGCGGGGGTTCAAGACCTACTACAACGAAACCCTCTTCCAGCGCTACCTCACCCGGCCGCAGGTGGACAACCTCTACGCGCAGATCGAGGCCCACCTGCCGCTCTACCATGCGTACCAGCGCTTCCGCATGAAGCAGGTCGAGGACCAGCTCGGCGTCGAGCAATCCGAGATCTGGGACATGGAGATCCCGCCCAGGGGCGCGCCGGAACCCCGTTTCACGGCGGACCAGGGCGTCAAGGTCGTCGAGGACAGCCTGAAGGTGCTCGGCCCCGAATACAGCACGGACCTGGACAACCTGCTCAACCCGAAGAACGGCCGCATCGACATCGTGGGCGGCCCCAATCGCGGGCAGGGCGCGTTCACGGAGGGTTTTTACGGCTTTTTCATGGACAACTACCAGGGCTACCTCACCAACGTGTCCACCATCGCCCACGAGGCGGGCCACGCGGTGCACTATCGCCTGGTGGTGGACAACCGGAAGCACATCCTCTTCGCCGACGGCCCGTCCTACATGACCGAGTCCTTCGCCATGTTCAACGAGTGGCTCGTCAGGGACCACCTGTTGAAGACCGAGAAGGACCCCGCCGTCGTCCGGACCATCAAGCAGGACACCGTAAACGAAATGATGTACCTCTGGGAGCTGGCGCGCAGGGCCAAGTTCGAGATGGTGTCCTACGACCGCGTGGCCTCAGGCGAGATCACCGGGGACGAGGGCTTCGACAAGGCCTGCGAGGACACGGGCCGCCTGTACGACCTCTGGTTCCAGAAGTATCCCGAGCTCAAGGTCCACTGGATCCGCAAGCACCACTACTGGACCGTGCCGACCTACTACGTGAACTACGTCCTGGCGCAGGTGCTGGCCATGAAATACTACGAGATGTACCTGCAGGACCCCGGTGGCTTTCCGAAGAAGTACGTGGCCATGGTGCGCAACGGGTTCGATCGTCCCGCCGCCGATCTGCTCAAAGACTTCCTTGGTGTAGACCTGGGCGACCCCAAACTGCTGGACGGTACGTTCAATCTGATCCAGAGAGACTTCGACCAACTCAAGGCCGCCGGCAAGGCGGCTTCTTGACCATCCGAGGCCGGGGAGGGCGGCGTCGCGCCGCCGTCCCCGGATAAATGCGGAGCGCCGACCATGCTTTCCTTCTGCGTCTTCTGCGGATCAAACGAAGGGAGAAATCCCGCCTTTGCCTCGGCCGCCCGGGAACTGGGCCGAGCCATGGCCGAAAGGAACATCACGCTCGTTTACGGCGGAGGAAACATAGGCCTCATGGGCATTCTCGCCGATACCGTCCTGACGGCCGGAGGGCGTGTGGTCGGCGTCATCCCGGGCTTTCTCGCGGAGCGCGAGGTCGCCCATGCCGGCCTGACCGACATGATCGTCGTGGATTCCATGCACGAACGGAAAGCCAGGATGGCCGAACTTTCGGACGCGTTCATCGCCCTCCCTGGCGGTCTCGGCACTCTCGAAGAGCTTTTCGAAGTGTGGACCTGGCGCCAGCTTGGCCTGCACGCAAAGCCCTGCGGCCTCTTGAACGTTTCGGGGTTCTTCGACGGGCTCACGACCTTCCTCCAGCACGCCGTGGACGAAAGAATGCTCAAGGCGGAGCACCGCGCCATCCCCAGCGTCGAATGCGAGCCCCGAGTCCTGTTGGACCGGCTCGTGAGGGACTCCGAAGCCGGGCGTGAGAGGGGATTCGAAAGGAGAAAGACCTGGACCTGATGTTCGATGTGGGAAGGGGAATTTGGAAATGCGGATTTAAGGACTGCATGCGGCAGGCTTGCGAAGGCAAACCCTCGATCTGATCGCTATTCACTATTTACCGGGCACCTCAGGCGCCCGGTCACTCCTTGAGCATCTGTTCGAAGCGCGTCCTGACGTCCTTGCCGTCGAGCCGTTCGAGGGTGTTCAGAAAGGTCTTCGTGTCGGAAACGTTGCCGGCGACCATGGCCCTGCACAGGTCCATGAACTTGTCGCGCCCGATCATCTTGTCGAGCGTGTAGAGCAGGACCGGTCCCTTATCGTAGAGCACGGCCTGAACCGTTGCGGCGTTGGCAAAGTCGGTGCGGCCCAGACCCCAAACCGGCGGGAGGCCATCGATCTTCAGGGCCTTCTCCTCCAGCCGCTTCTTGAAGGCGTCGGGCCCGAATCTCTGGCGGACCGCGAGGAGAGCCGTGTATTCCGCGAAGCTCTCGTTGAGCCAGTCCTCCCAGGACGAGGTCGGCGCCATATGCCACCAGAGGTGCGCGCTCTCGTGGCCAAGATAGCGCATGTAGTGCTCCCTCTCGTTCTTGTAACGCACGTCGTCGAGCCCCGCGAGAACGATGAGGCCGGGTCTCGCGTAGCCCCCGCCCTTCGTGCGCCGGGACTCGATCAGCGTTATCTGGGGGCTGATCGAACCGCCGAACCATCCGCTGTAAAGGCGCAGGAGCCACTCGAGATCCTCCGAAAGGTCCCGCGCCGTTGTCTTCTGAATACGGCTGTAATGGACCCAGACCCTGACATCCCTGTTCGCGACCTCGAGCGTGTGCATCGTCCTGGATGCGGTCAGCACGATGTCACGCGTCGGCCTGTCGCAGCGGAAACGCCACGCCTCGCCCTCCCGGGTGTAGCCCGCATAGCTCCTCAGCTTATACGCGGGGTCCGCATGGATCGCCAGGTCGTAAGTCATGTTCCCGTAGTCCAGATTGCAGGGGTACCACGGAAAGTACATCCCGATTTCCGTCCAGTCCTTGGAAATGAGGTTTGCAGACCAGGCGGGCCATTCTGTGACGACGCCTTCGTAGCGAAATCTCAGGGACACCACGTCGTCCTTTCTGGTCTTCCGATCCAGCTTTACGACAACGGCATCGGCCTCGGGCATGAAGGGCGCCTCGCCCTCCTGTATTGGAGTCACTTCAAAACCCGCGATGCCCGGCCCCGTCACGGAGGCCACCTTGAGCTGCCTATGCAAAAAGAAAGTCAGGTGGTCGACGTCGTCGAGGGGAATCTTGAGACGGAGGAGGACGCTGGCGCGGATGAACTGGTGCGCCGGGTCGAGGCTTGCCTGCATGCTGTAGTGGTTGCATCGAAGATCGCGCCGCTCATTCTTGCAGGCCGAAGCGGTCATGAAACCAGCCACCATGCCCGCAAGCATCACTACCGCGGCACACGCGTCCAACAGACGCCTGCCCTTCAAGATGTTCATTTTCCCCTCTTCCTCGGCCCCTGCCTGAGGCCTCCTTTTATGGTACGCGCATGGCGCGCCGCTTGCCAAGTCATTCCGGGGCGAACGGTGGGCTTCCACTACCCCTGCGCCTCTTCCGGCGATACCATGCGCAGGGGAGGCTGAGAGGTCACGGGATGACTGAGCGACGGCGGGACAGAACGTCGACCTACGAGAGGATCTGGGCCGCGGTGAGAAAGATACCGGCCGGCAGGGTCTCCAGCTACGGCCTGGTCGCCCGGGCCGCCGGGATGCCGGGGCACGCCCGGCTGGTGGGCTACGCGCTCCACGCCCTCGACTCGGACGACGTCCCCTGGCACCGGGTTATCAACAACCGGGGCGCCATCTCCCTGCCCGAGGCCGACGGCCGGGCGGCCCTTCAGCGCACGCTTCTGGAAGCCGAGGGCGTGGTCTTCGAGGGCGGCCGGGCGGACCTGATGCGCTTCGGCTGGTACATGGACGGCTGACCGGTCCCGCCTGCCTCCCCCGCCACTCTTTCGGGTCATGTGCCCCTGTCTCGCCGCTACGACCGTAGCGCGTGTTGCCTCGGTGTGAGTGCGCGGTCACACTGTCGCTCCTGAACCACGGGCTCGGTCCGTGTCCGGACTTCCGGTGCGCGGGCCCTTCATTGAGAGGAGCGAGGGATCGATGCGCTATCTGGACGACAACCGCGACGTGCGGTTTAACCTGCTCGAATGGCTTGACCTTAAGGACATTCTGGCATCGGACCGGTTCTCAGATTTCGGGACCGACGACTTCTCGATGATCCTGGACGAAGCACTCAAGGTCTGCCGGGGCAGCGTGGCCGGGGCCAATGCGGCCGGAGACCGCGTGGGGGCGACCTACACGGGCGGACAGGTCCGGATGGCGCCCGGTTTCGACAAGGCCTACGAGGACCTGGCGGACAACGGTTGGATCGGCCCGACCGCAAGTCCCGACTTCGGCGGCATGGGCCTCCCCGAATGCGTCGGAACGGGCATCTCGGAGTTCATCATGGGGGCGAACACGTCCCTGAGTCTGACGGTCCTGCTCACGCGGGGCGCGGCGCACCTCATCGAGAGCTTCGGCTCGGACGACCTGAAGAAGCGGTTCGTAGAGCCGATGATCACCGGACGGTGGACGGGCACCATGTGCCTCACCGAGCCGACGGCCGGCAGCGACCTCGGCGACATCAAGAC
>Ga0315540_10001786_pt1 | contig 12222 bp, 4 predicted proteins | sample SalMarSW160110MG_FD_203677 | JGI IMG/M metagenome (GOLD analysis project Ga0315540, IMG submission 203677) | Salt marsh sediment microbial communities from the Plum Island Ecosystem LTER, Massachusetts, United States - Salt Marsh Sediment SW1601-10 ... | reverse complement strand
AGCCACGTGTTAGCAGCTCTAGAAGAGGTCTCACGAATCGACACTTCTGATTTGGCGTCAGGCTGCATGGATATTTTAGCCGTTCATTCAGGACGCAACAAACGCGGCCCTAGGGTACTGCCCCGGGCCGGCCACCTGCAAGCCATTTGGCCCCTGCGAATGCACGGAGGGCTCGCGGGAATCCATGCCGACAAGCGACCACAGGGACAACTTACCAGCAGGGTGAAAGAAGTACAAACCTCCTGGCCGCAGCGCAGGTCGACAGTACACATGAAAAAAAGACTTGACATAGCAGGAATGCTGTGGTTGATTAATGCCAATTAGAGGGCGCAATAGTTGATTTCTATTACACGTTCGTAGCGTCGCTTGGTTTCCCACGGCTGGCATTGGGCTGGTATTCGCCGTGGATTCGGCATTGGAAAAGCAGAGCTTCGTAGCACGGACTATTTGAGGGACGCATTCAATCACGGCGTTCCGCCCCCCAAGTAGTTAAAACAAATCGACCGTAAGACAAGAGCCACGCCATTTGTTCAATAGGAGAAGCGTGGTGGCAGAGGAATTCATAGGCCCAGGCTCCAGTGGCTGGGTGGTGAGTGTTGTCGTTTTTTCAGCAATCCCTGTCATCTTGATTATCGCGTCAGGTCAGGTCCTTATCGGAGGCAAATTGATGAAAGCATTGATAAGACTGGTTCTTGGTATTGCGTTGGCGGCCGCATTTTCGGGTCCTGCGTCTGCGCAGGGATTGTTTGCCACTCTGACGGGCATAGTGAGCGATCCTTCGGGTGCTGTCGTGCCGGGCGCCACTGTGAAACTGATTAATGAAGCATCGGGCTCCGCACGCGTTACGACGACCGATGCATCCGGCTACTATACTTTCGCCTCCGTGACTGTCGGCAATTTCACATACAGGCTGTCCGTCGAATCCAAGGGCTTTTCCACCTATGCAGCGCCAGGATTGAGCCTCCTGGGCGGCCAAAAACGTAATGTGAACGTCACACTCAAGGTGGGTTCCACAACCCAGACCATAGAAGTTTCTGGCGTGGCCACGTCCGTCGTGCCCGTGGACTCGGGAGAGAAATCAGAAACGCTGACCTCCAAGGAACTCGAGAATTTTGTCCAGGTGGGCACCGACGCAGCCGCGTTTATCTCAATCATGCCGGGATTCGCCATCCAAAACGGCACCTCAAACATGTCAAATTACTCCGGCGAGGTTATCGGAATTAATGCGAACGGTGATGCGGGCAGCCAGAGCCCTCTAAACAACGCTTTTTCTTACAACGGGCTGCCGAGTAATTCACTGGACATCATGGCGGACGGAGCACACGTGTCGGACCCGGGGTGCAATTGCGACACACCTGTGAACCCGAATTCGAACATGGTTTCCGAGATGAAAGTGAATATGACGAATTTCAACGCGGAGAACCAGAAGGGGCCGATGGTCGTGAGCTCGGTGACGAAATCGGGAGGCAGCCACTTCCACGGTTCGGGGTTCTTTTCAGCGCGCAACTTCGCGCTGAACTCCAATGACGCCTTGAACAATGCCAACGGCGCGCCGAAGCCGGAAAACAAATATTACTATCCTGGCTTCACAGTCGGCGGTCCCGTCATCATCCCGGGGACGGGCTTTAACAAGAAACGCGACAAACTTTTCTTCTTCACTGGCTATCAGTATTTCTATCAGGTCCTGGATACAGGCTTGTTGCGCGCGACGGTGCCAACCCCCGACCTGCTCAATGGTAATTTCTCGACAGCTTCGCTGGAAAAGATCGGCGATGCCAGCAACAGCTACTTTACAGGTTCTGGTGTGCAGCCTGGCGTGAACTGTAATCCCGGGTCGGCGACTTACACCCCCTGCCTGAACCCGGGCGCGCTCTCGTTGTATCCGGGCGGCATTATCCCGACAGCAGACCTCAATGCGAACATGCTGAATCTGATGAAGCTCTACCCGGCCGCAAACGCTGATCCTAATTCGACCGGCGGTTACAACTACGTACAGTCGCAGGTCTTCAACCAAAATAATATCCAGTGGAATACGCGAGTTGATTACAACATCAGCGACAACACCAAGATGTTCGTCCGCTATAACCTGCAACGCGAGACCCAGCAATTCCCGGTAGGCCTGTGGTGGCGCAACGGGTCGCAGGTCCCCTATCCGACTCCGGTGCTGGGCAAGAACCGGTCGGACTCGATATCCGCATCACTGACCCATGTGTTCAATCCCACCCTGACCAATGAGTTCGTCTTTGGATATACCTTCATCGGCTTCCCTAACGTTTTTGAGGACCCCAACAAGGTGGACCGTTCGGCCGTGGGCTTCGACGTGCAGGGCCTCTTCAAGAATGGTGTCGCCCAAATTCCCTCATTCGGCTCGTTTGGGGGAGAAACCGCGCTTGTGTTCAATCCAGGCGGTTTTGAAGCTGGCGGGCCTTCCGCCGGTCTGTATGCTAATAAGTGGATGCCCAGCATCAGTGACACGGTAGCCAAGGTGTGGGGAACCCACACTGTTAAGGGTGGGTTTTACTGGGAGTGGATCCGCAATGCCCAGCCTGCCAACAATAATACTAACGGGCAGTTGTTGTTTCAGGCCAGTGGGAACACGAATAGTACTGGCGATGCCTATGCCGACGAAGTCCTGGGCATTGCCAATCAATACGTGGAGACCAACTTCAACCGCCTCAACGACATCGCCTATAACACCTACGAGGGCTTCGTGCAGGATGACTGGAAAGTGACCAAGCGGCTGACCCTCAACCTCGGCCTCCGCTTCAGCCACTTCCAGCCCTGGGCTGATCGTCTGGGCTTTGGCTATCCGATATTCGATTCTTCACAGTACAGCCAGGGCTGCGCGGTTGCGCCCACTTACTGCGGGTTCCTGTGGCATAGCAAGGACACCAGCGTTCCACTCGGCGGTTTTCCCACGCGCTCTCTGTTTTACCAACCTCGCATAGGGGTGGCTTATGACCTGTTTGGAGACGGGAAGACAGTACTCCGCGGTGGTTGGGGCCGGTACTTCTTCCACGCCGGCCAATTCACTAGCGGCCTGGACGCCTCCGCCGGCGTCGAGACCACCACTATCAACTTTAACGCCCCATTGCCGGGCGGAGCCACGCAACCGTTGCTCGTGGATCCACTCCCGCAGTTCCCGGGCGCTGTAGGGTTGAATTCGTTGCCCTTCAGCGCTGCGGCGGCAGCTCCCGCCGCAGTGGATAGTAAGAACGACAAAGAACCCTACACAGACAGCTACAACGTTACTATCGCCAGACAGATGCCCTGGTCAAGCCTGCTGCAGGTGGCCTACGTCGGCAATCGCACGCGTGATATCCCAAGTTCGGGTAACGGTGGGACTCTGGGCGCCAACAGTCTAAATTTGAACCTGGTCCCGGTGGGAGCCATGTTGGCTTCCAATAACGGGGGTGTGGACCCGAACAGCCTGGTGGCCGACAATTTCCGACCGTACCTGGGCTACTCGGACCTCTATGTGACCACCGCCAATGCCTACGCGAACTACAACGCACTCCAGGTGACGTGGAACCGGACGAAAGGACGTTACACTCTGGCCCTCAACTACACCTATGGCAAGTCCATGGGAATCCTGGGGTTCTACAATCAGTTCAACCTGGCCGACAACTATGGCGTATTGGCCTCCAACCGTACGCATATCTTCAATGCCGCTTATTCAATCAATCTGGGTAACCCCTCCAAGCAGAAGCTGCTGGGAGGGTTTGTGAATGGCTGGCAACTCTCGGGTATCACGCAGATTGAGAGCGGCGCCAATCTGTCCGGCAACTCGACCCAGAATTTCGGCATGAATCTCAACAGCGCAACGGTCCCGGGCACCAGTAACCTGATCAGCAACCTTTCGCTGCTAGGCACACCGGATATTCAGCTCAATCCGATCGTGACGTGCAATCCAAGCCAGGGACTTGCTGCACACCAGTACATCAACCCGAGCTGCTTCTCGATGCCGACGCAGGTGGGACAGAACGGTGGTACGATTATTGCCCCCATCTACGGGCCCGCGTACATTGGCAGCGACCTGGGACTATTCAAGACCTTCAAGATAACGGAGTCGCAGGCCTTGCAATTCCGGGTTGAGGGCTTCAACTTCCTGAATCATCCACTCTGGTCCTTCAACGGACAGAATCTCGGTCTCAGCTTTGACCCGGCCACTGGGCAGCCAAACAACCCGCTTTTCGGCACAACTACCCAGAAGCAGGGCCACCGGATCATTGAACTATCGGTCAGGTACGACTTCTAGAACATAAAAGCCGGGTGTTCTGGGTCAAGAGAGGGTGGCCTTGCAGGCCACCCTTTCTTTGTTTAAGCTGGGATTGTATTAATGTATCGCTTCGAAAAACCTGCTCTTAATTGCGTGATTTCCTTCGCGGTTTGGGACGTCAATGAATGATTGGCGTGTGAATACTTTGCTTTTTTTGTTGCTCGCTTTCCCCGCGGCATTGTATTCGCAGCCTGGTCAAGGGTCCGTGCCGCTCCCCAGGCAGGCGTTGGAACTGCAACAGGCAGGCGACTATGCCGCAGCGGCGGACGCCTATCACGCCTTTCTGACAACTCACCCCGACGATGCAGATGCCCTTTCCAACCTGGGCGTGGTTCTGGTCAGGCTAGGCAGATACGATGAAGCAATCCAAGAGTATGAAGCAGCGGAACGCTTGCGCCCTGGAGACTGGCGTATCAAGCTGAACCTCGCCCTGGCCTATCGGAAGAGCGGGAAGATGCAGGAAGCTACGGCGCAGTTGGAGGAACTGCATTCCCTGGCGCCTCAGGTCAAACAGATCAGCCTTTTGCTGGCGGACAGCACCTTGCAACTGGGCGACAACAATCGTGTCATCGCGCTCCTCCAGCCGCTGGAACGCGCTGATCCCGCCGACCTCGCTACGGCCTACATGCTGGGGACAGCACTCATCCGTGAACACCGGATCAAAGAAGGCGAGATACTGCTGGATCGCATCCTGCGCAATGGCGACAGTCCCGAAGCGCGTTTTCTGCTGGGAACCCAGTACTACGAGTCGGGCAACTACCCGGCGGCGGTGAATGAACTGTCCAGCGCTGTCAAGCTCAATCCCGACCTTCCGGGCCTTCAGTCGTATTACGGCATGGCCCTGTTGCAAACAGGCGACCCGGACGCGGCCGCCATCGCCTTCCGCAAGGAATTGTCCCGGAATCCCAATGACTTCAACTCCAATCTGGCCCTGGGCCAGATACTCACCGTGGCCCGGAAGTTCCCTGAAGCCAATCCGTTGCTCGAACGCGCGCTCCGGCTGCGGCCGCAATCGACGGATGCGCTGCTTGCCTTCGGCCAATGTTTGGCCGGTACCGGCAGGCTGCAGGAGGCCCGCGAAAAGCTGGAAGCCGTTACAAAGGTCGTTCCCGATTCCCTTGGGGCCCATCAGGCCCTCGCTGGCGTTTATTCCCAGTTGCACATGCCGGCACAGGCCGCCCGGGAGAGGAAAGTTGTCGGCCGGCTTCAGCGGCGGGCCCAAGCAAGCTCCTCCGCACCGGCGGTTCATGATCTGGCTCCAGCCTTTGAGCTGCAGGAAGTGGGTACCAGCAAAGAAATGGGTTTGCGCCAGTTTCGCGGCAAGAGCCCCGTTGTCCTGGTGTTTGGCAGCTACACTTGTCCCAATTTTCGCGACTCAGCCGACACGCTCAAGTCGCTCAACAGCAAATATGGCCGCCGGATACCTTTTTACCTTGTTTATATCCGCGAGGCGCACGCGACAAACAACTGGCAGAGCACTGAAAACGAGAGAGAGGGCATCAGCCTGGCTCCCGCCAAAACCATGGCGGAGAAACAGGGACACGCCGTGATGTGTACCCGCAGGCTTCATCTCCAGTTCCCGGCGCTCGTCGATGGCATCGATGGCCGGGTTGAGAAGGCCTATGCGGCATGGCCGAGCCATGTGTTTGTGATCGGAGAGGATGGCCGTATTCTCTACACCAGCGGACTTACCCGGCAGGATTTTCACCCGAAAGCCATGGCGGCGGCGATTCAGTCCGCCCTCGCGGCTGGAAAGTCCAATCCAAAACGAATGGCAACCAATCCCTGATTTCTGGTTTAGAATGCATTTCATGCCCCGTTTAAGGAGCCATACCCCGGTCATTCTCGCGGCGGGATTTGCGGCCGTATGGCTTTTGGCCTCACCGGAAATTGCAGCATCGCAACCGGCCCATCCGGCGCAGTCAAATCCGCCGGCGGCGCAGCAAGGAGCCCCCAGTTCAACACAACGTCCCAATGCCGCGGACGCCATCTTGGTTCGCGCCATCCAGTTGCACCAGTCCGGACATTTTGGAGAGGCCATCCGCGAATACCGCCTTTTCCTGAAGGAACAACCGGACAGCTTTATTGCGCGCGCCAACCTGGGAGCGGCGCTGGCCCACGAGGGCAGGTACGCGGAGGCCACCGAAGAATACAACAAGGCCCTGAAGCTCCGCCCCGGCAATCTGCAAGTGGAATTGAATCTGGCGCTGGCGCATTACAAAGCCCTGCAGCTTGACGAAGCCGCTCGCGAACTGGTAGCCCTGAATGCCAGGGAGCCCGAGAACCTGAACATCGCCCTGCTGCTGGGAGACTGTTACTTCCGCATGGGGAAATACAAGAAGGCGGTGGCCCTCCTGGGTCCTTTTGAGGCCACCCATCCTGAGGAGCGGGCGCTGATTTACCTGTACGGAATGTCTCTGATTCGCGACGGACAGGTTGAGAAAGGAGAGGTCGAGGTCAACAAGATTTTGAGCCATGGCAACTCCCCGGAAGCGCACCTGATGCTGGGCGCGGCGCGGCTGGCCATCTACGACAACGCGGGAGCGATTGATGAGCTGTCAGTTGCCATCAAGCTCGACCCCAAACTGCCGTTGGCCAATTATCTTTACGGGCGCGCGCTGCTGACGCTCGGCCACCGCGAAGAGGCGATGAAGCACTTCCGGACAGAACTGGCCATCGACCCCAACGAATTTGGCCCCAACCTCTATCTCGGCGTCCTGCTGAACCAGTCCCAGGAATACAAAGAGGCAGCACCGTATCTGACCCGTGCCTTGCAGGTGCGGCCCGGGAACCCGGCCGTGCGTTTCCAGATGGCACTCGGCCAGATCGGAACCGGAAATCTTGAACGGGCCAGAAAGATGCTTGTGGGAATCCTCAAAGGCGCGCCGGATTTTCTGGACGCTCACGTCTCTCTGGCGCAGGTTTATTACCGGCTCCGCATGAAGAAGGAAGGCGACCACGAAAGAGTAATCATTGCAAAGCTGAACGCCGAAAAGCAGGCCCGAGAGCAGGCCCGAGGAAACAAAGCCACCCAGGAAGCTAAAGGAGATTCGCCGTAATCCAGGGCACGGGGCCGCGGAACGGGGTCCGTAACCTGCGCATCAAATTCAACAATCAGTCATACCCGAAGCCGGCATAGAGGGAACGTTTAAACCTGCTTCGGAGGAGATCCGAGTCATGGGCAGAAGGGAAAACACCAGAAGCGAGGCAAGGTCACGCCGTCAGTTCCTGAAAGCTCTGGGGAGTGGGGGACTTGCCGGTTACGGCCTTTCCGGAGGCATCCTGAATCTATCGGGCACCACTTTTCCCCCGCCGCCCAACAGCCCGCCTGCCTTTGAGGTGGTTCCTGCTTCGGCCAGCGGAATCACGTTCGTTCATGAAAACGGACGGTCCCCGGAATACTATCTGCCGGAAACGCTGGGCGGTGGCGGCGGGTTTATTGATTATGACAATGACGGCTGGATGGACCTTTACCTCATCAACAGCGGCAAGTGTGATTTCTATGACCCGAATCCCCCACTGCGCAATGCCCTCTACCACAACAATCGCGACGGCACGTTTACGGATGTCACCGAGAAGGCCGGCGTTGCGGGGGGCGGGTATGGCATGGGCATGGCCGTAGGTGATTATGACGGCGACGGCTGGCCTGACCTTTTCGTCACCCAATACGGCAACTGCATTCTCTATCACAACAACGGCGACGGAACCTTCACCGACGTCACGGAGAAGGCCGGCGTAAGCGCTCCGGGCTTGAACGCCAGCGCCCTCTGGTTCGATTATGACAATGACGGGCGCCTGGACCTCTTTGTTTGCCGCTCGGCGGATTTCCACAAGTCGAACAACAAATTCTGCGGCGTTCCGGAAACCGGCCAGCGCTACTACTGCATCCCCAACGTCTATCCTCCCATGCCGAGCTGGCTTTTTCACAACAACGGCGACGGAACTTTTACCGACGTCAGCAAAGAAACCGGCATTGCCAGTGCGAAAGGCATTGCCTGGGGGGCCGTGGCGGCTGATATCAACAATAACGGATGGATGGACCTTTTCATCGCCAATGACACGGTGGCGAATTTCCTTTTCGCCAATCGCGGCCATGGAAAGTTTGAAGAGATCGGGCTTCCCGCCGGGGTTGGTTACAGCGCCGACGGCCGGGCGCGTTCAGGGATGGGAGTGGACGCTGCTGACTATGACCAGGATGGCTGGATGGACCTTTTCCTCACCGATGTGGACGAGGAGATGTTCTCTCTCTATCACAATAACCACGACGAAACCTTCAACGACCAGTCTCTCTCAAACGGCATCGGGATGACGGTGCGCACCATGAGCGGCTGGGGAGTGAAGTTCCTCGACTATAACAACGACGGGAACATGGATATCTTCATTACTTCCGGCCATCCCGATGACAAGGTCTCGCAGAGGTACAGCCAGGTCCACTACCGTGAAAAGCCGCTTCTCTGGCGAAATCTGGGGACCGGCTATCGGAAGACCTATCAGAATGTGAGCGACCAGAGCGGCCCGATTTTCAACCAGCGCTTTGCCGGGCGCGGCCTGGCGGTTGGCGACTTCAACAACGATGGCGGCATTGATGTCCTGATGGTTCCCAATCAGGGCGCTCCCATCCTGCTAAAGAACAACGTCGGGAAACTCCATCACTGGCTGGGAATTCATCTCAAGGGCACAAAAGCTAATCCTGAGGCGGTTGGCGCCCGCGTCACCTGGCAGGCAGGCGACCTGAAAAGGTGGGTCCAGAAGGTCTCGGGAGGCGGCTATCTCGCCAGCCACGATCCGAGGCTCATCCTCGGAATCGGCCAGCGCCCCAAGATCGATTGGGTTGAAATCAAATGGCCGGCCCCCAGCACCAGGGTTGACCGGTTGACCAAGCTTCCCATCGACCGCTATATCACCGTTGTGGAAGGCAAAGGGGTCACCGGATAACCTCCGCTACCCTCCGGGCGAAGTGACAGGAAAGGGCCGACTTCGGCGTGGGGTCCCAGCCAGCCGGTCGTCTCTAAGCCCCGGCGGCGGGAAGGGCATCCGCTAGCTGACCCGGATCAGCCGGGTCTCCCCCGGCTCCAGCGCGACGAGGTCTTCGGGCGCCATCTCACCGCCCCGCCGCAAGTCCGTCAGGGATTGTGCCTTCACCGGCAACGCCAGTTTCACCATCTCTTTTTTATCCCCATGATTTATCAGGTAAAGCAGCCAATCACCATCCCGCCGTATGCTTCGTCCCTCGACCTGCCAGATGCGCTGCCCTTCTGAGTCCGTAAAGCGGACGGGGCGCGAGATTTTAGCGTACTCGAACAGGCGGTCGAGCAGCCGGGCGTAGCTGGACGGTTCGAGAGGCATGGCCAGGCAATACACTTTTCCCCGCCCCCGCGTGTGCCGGACCATCGCGGGGTGTTCGTCTTTGAAGCGAGCTATGACCGCATTCCCGCTGCCGGCTGCCAGGGTCTGGACGACGCCCCGGCCGCTGAGCTTGAACGCGGTCTTGCCTAGTTCTTCACTGGGCAGGGTGGTGATTTCTCTGGTGACCACGCCGCGTGACGCCATCGACTGCCGCATTGTCTGGTCGTACTGCTGCTCCAGCGCGCCCAGCTTGTAACCGGAAGCAGCGCTGGAGTTCAGGATTCGGACCCCGATCTGGTCGAAGAAATCCAGAGGCCGTAGATACGGGTCGGTCATGAGGGATTCGGGGGTAACCACCAGGTGTCCGCCTTCCTGCACATAATCGAGCAGCGCCTGGGCCACCTCCGGAGGCAGGTGCTTGGCGGCGGGAATGAGAATCACTTTGTACCGGGACGCCATCCCCTTGAGGATTTGCTTTTCAGTGATGAAGGTCGTGTTCGCGTCGAGGCAGAGGCTTCCTTCGTACACGCGCCTGAGTTCGGCCAGATAGGGCGTCGAGCGCGCACGCATCAATTCGGGAGGGACCTGGATGATCGACGTCTTTGAATACAGAATGGCCACGTCGGGTTGGGCGGTAGCGAAGGCGGCAATCTCCTTGTTCAGCCGGCGGATATCGAGAGCGACGCGCAGCAGTTCCGCCACATCGCTGAGCGGCCACCGCCAACTGTAGGGGATGGCGGACCCGTTGCCACGGGGAAATTGTGCATTAGGCTGGGAAGGCCAGTAATAGAGTTGCATCACAGACTTGCCGTGCAGGAATTGCGGAAGCAGGTCGCGCACCTGACCAGACAGTTCCGGGTCCGCAAGGGGCATCTTCCGCAAAGCCAAGGCCCACTCCAGGTCGGTCCCAAGGGTGGACCCGCCGCCTTCCTGCAATACGATGTCGTTAACCTGGCTGATCAGCAGTTCCTCATCAATGCCGGACGTTCCATTGCTTCCTGCCAGCATGCTGGAACTGCCTCCGGAGGTGATGGGCGTTTCAGCCCCGAACTTCCGCATCACACTCTTCACCCACGCCAGGTGATGGGTAAAGCGCTCCTGGTTAAAGCAGGCCCAGTCAAACCACTGGGCTCGATTGGTGCCCGGCAGGGGAACCGCGTGCTTCGTCGGAGGGGCGACGATCTGGTCGAAGCTCTGGAATTCCGTCTTCCAGCACTTGTTCACAGCCTTGACAGAATTCTGGTATTTCTGCTGCAGCCACTCGCGAAACATCTGCTGGCTGCGATCGCAGTAGCAGATGTATTGCAGCTCGTAAGCCATAATGTTGTAAAGCAGTTCGGGATTCTTCTTCCAGCCGGGCGCTTCGTCTTGGATGTATTGTTCAATGGCCCGCCTGATGTGAGGGCTCTCCAGGCAAATGACCACTTCTCCCCGGCCGCCTCCCATGGACCAGCGGTCGCGGATCAGGTGCCCGCACCAGCCGTCCCATCCTACCCGATGAGTGTCGGGATATTTTTTGAAGGCTGCGTATACCGGAGACCGGTCAATCGTCCAGCGCGATCCGCCACCGGCGGTGTAACTCTCAATGTGCTGGAAAGGCGTGGCGAAAAACCGGGTCAGCTGCTTGCTCGGTGAGTGAAGGGACAGGATCAGCAGCGGTTCGCCGTCGTCGTTGACAAAGAAGCCGTCCTTCATCCTGAGGCCCCTGAGGTGGGGATAAACCGGAACGGAACTCTTGTCCACCTGGGTGTCGTCAGTGTCGGGCAGGCGCCGTGCGCCCGAGATCAGATCGTCCAGGTCCAGGCGGCCGGCACGGCAGGAGTCCGTCACGTAATCAAACATCTCACTCTTTGCGCCGTCGTTGTTGAACCAGGGCACCTGGGTGCGGACGTCGAGTCCCAGCTCTGCCGTCACCAGCGGGATTTCGTGATCAATCGTCTCCAGCCCCATCATTTGCGCGGCTGCAATCGTTTCTTTCAGCCGGCTGAGTTCCTTCCGTGCTTCTTCCCGCTTGCGCTTGACGCTGGCGGATTCCGGGATGGCGTCGTGCGGCCCCACCTGACCCGGGATGATGAAACCATTGCCGAGCCTGAGGGTTCCATCTTCAGGCCGGCGGAGCGAAGCCGTCACCTCGCCTTCGTGGCCTTTCACAAGCCGCAGGTTGTCCACATAAATCACAACCGGCCGGCGCAGGCCTCCGGCTGTGAGAGTGAACTTTCGCACCTTGTCGAGCGCCAGCCTGCGCGTGCTCGCAGAAACCTGCAATCCGCCCAACTCCACTTCGATGTGATTCATTCCGGGAATGAGGAAGAGGTCTCGCCCCACACGAAAAGCTTCATCCAGGTAATCCGCCGTGGAGTCATCGGCCAGTTCATCGTAAATGCCCAGCCCCAGCATCAAGGTGCTGGACTCCGGGTTGAAGATGTCCAGGAGCAGGCGGTCATACCCCTGCCAGTCTTTGGAAAGTTTTTCAGTCGAAAGTGTTTTCGGGAACAGCGTTGCTTTCAGTGACCGGAGCCCGTGGCTTGCGTGCTCACGAGAGAGGGTCACCTGGCCGTCCCAACGTTTGAGAGACCGCACCGTTTCAAAATCGTCCA
>Ga0315540_10001784_pt1 | contig 12228 bp, 11 predicted proteins | sample SalMarSW160110MG_FD_203677 | JGI IMG/M metagenome (GOLD analysis project Ga0315540, IMG submission 203677) | Salt marsh sediment microbial communities from the Plum Island Ecosystem LTER, Massachusetts, United States - Salt Marsh Sediment SW1601-10 ... | reverse complement strand
TACTACTTTTTTTTGATGCTTTTTTAGTAGCTTCTTTAGCTTCTGCCAATGCATCTTCATAGTCCTTTTTACTTACAACTGTACCTTCAAGTAAAGCACTACCAATAATAGCAGTCTTTACTTTATCACTAAGAGCATGGCAAGCACCATCAAAAGAAACTTCTTCAATTTTCATTCCTTTAAATCCCTTTACTCTTGCTTTAGCAAAGTTAACTAAAGTATCAACAGCTTCTTTACTTGTATAAGAAATTACTCCTGCAATATACGCTTGTTCTCTTTTACTTCCCTTTACATCCATTTCATATCTGATCTTGTAAAGACCAATTCCTTTTTCTGTCTTCATGTTGTCGTTTTCTTGTTCTACATTTTGTATCATATTTCTTCTCCTTTATCTTCTTCCATATAGTCAAATATGGGTATATATTCAATACCATTATGAGTCTTTCTAAGTACTTCATAATAAGTTATTGATTGTCCAACTTCTTTATTAGTTTTTTGAGCTATTGTATTACTTCCATATAAAAATCTTTCCCCTACTTCAAACTTATCCATATCCTTTTCTTTTTCTATTTCAGGTAATCTTACAAAATCTAACTTTCTCATTTTCTATCTCCCTGTATGCCCAAATCCACCTTCCCCTCTTTCAGTTTCAGGAAGTTCATTTACAACTTCAATATCACATTGAGATATTGGTGCTACAATACATTGAGCAATTCTATCTCCTTTCTTAATTTTCCAAGTTATTGATCTATTATTAACTACAGGTACAATTATTTCCCCTCTATAATCTGAATCAATTGTACCACCACCTGATATAGCAAGATAGTTTGGATGTTCTAATGATAGACCACTTCTTGCTCTAACATTAATTTCATATCCTTCAGGTATAGCTACTGCAATACCTGTTCTAACTTTAACAAAACTTGATGGAAAATGTTTATTATTATAAATATCATAGTCTTTAAGAGCACATACATCAAATGCAACTGCACTTTTCGTCATATATTTTGGAATAATAGCATCTTCATGTAACTTTTTAATCAGTAGCTTCATTCTTTTTTCCTCTAATTTTTTTTGGTTCTTCTTTAGTTATTTCAGCTTCAATCATTTGTTCAGCCATTTCTGTTTCTTCATTATGAGTTGAATATCCTGTATCTTCTAACCACTTATCAAGTTTATCTAATATATCAGGATTTTCCTCAAGAGCTTTCATAGCATTTAATCTTCCCTGTCCTAATCTCTCCCCATCCATAGAATACCATGATCCATTTTGTTGAATAATATCTGCTTCTATAGCAAGTTCAAGTAATCCTGCAAATGATTTAACACCCTGAAGATAATCAATCATTATTATTGCATCTTGAAATGGTGGATATCCTCTATTCTTAATAGTAGTAGCTGTAATCTGATTTCCTATAATTTCTCCTTTTTCTTTCCCTTTAGCATTTGGATTTTCATATAATATATGTTTTTTAAGTGTAACAAGAATACTTGGTAAAAGTCTCATAGCTTTACCACCACCAATTTGATCAGGATTATATTGATCATTTGGATTTCCATAATAATGACCAGTGGCAATACCAATAGAATTTTGAGATATACATATATTTAGATATAACTTAAGCATTGCTTTTATATCTTTCTGTAACAACCCTTGATCTTGTTTCATATCACCTGCTAAAGCATCATTATAGGCTTTAAGTCTTTGAAGACCACCAACAGAATCAAGACCAATGACAAGTTTTTCTTCACCTGTTTCTTTAATTTGAGCTAGAATAGGTGAAACTTCATCAATCCAAGGAGTATATACATAGAAAATTTCATCAATATTTAATCCCCATCTCTTACAGAATTCACCATCACATCCACCTTCTGTATCAATTATTATAGGTTTATATCCCTGTTTTTGTGCATTGACCATACAAAGTACCATAAAAGAAGACTTCATTGTATGTTCAGGGCCAATGATACCCATAAGATTTCTTGATTTTATACCACTTCTTAGTGAACCTGAAAGAATTCTATTTAAATCATAGCAAGGAGTCATAACTGAAAATCTGTCTGTTGCAATTATACTTTCGGACATTACTGAAGCATGAACCCCACGAATCTTTTTATTTATATTGTTCTGTAACTTCTTGAAAAAATCTGACATAGATTTATTCTCCTTCTTTTACTAATTCTACAGATATAATACTTGAAAAAGCAGCTACATTACCATTATTTTTTATAAATATACACATACAATTATCATCTATAAAAAATCTATCAGCTTCAACTTCTTTTTCAACTACAACTTGCTTTTCAATTCCTTCTTGTAACAAAACTTCTTTTTCAACTACAACTTGCTTTTCAATTCCTTCTTGTAACAAAATTTCATAAAATCTAACCTTAAATTTTTTCATAATTTTTAACTCCTTAATCTTATTTATATTTTTTTTACTAATTTTCACTTAACAACTTCCATATACCATCTTCTTTTACTTCAATAGTAAGATTTTCTGGTATCATTGATTCTTCAACCTTCTTCTCTAAAGTCTTTCCATCTATTATTTCATATGACTTTCTATTTATCCATAATTTAAACTTAGGATTTTTTACAAGATTCTCAAATGCTTCTTTTATATTAGACTTTCTTTCCTTATTTGATTGACCAGTTACAGTAACACCTGAATCATCATGTCTCATCCTAACACAATTCTGATGCTTGTTTCTATGCTGTCCACCACCACCTGTACCTGAAAAATATGTAATTTTTAAATCCTTCCTAGTTATAGAGAATAATAGTTCTTTTTTTTTCATATATTCACTTTACTATACCCATTTTCTTTTACTACATGATATTGATGATCAACCATTTCATTATCTATTTCATCACGATGGCTTATAATAAATACCTTTCCACCAAATTCTTTTTGTTTAAATCTAACTATCTTCATTAGCTCATTTATACCCCTACTATCAATAGAAGAATCCAATAGCTCATCAAATACTAGTAGGTCTGGAAAGATACCTGCCTGAGTCCTTGCTATGTCTAATAAACTAAGCTGAATAGCAATATCAACTCCCCTTCTTTCCCCACCTGATAGTGATTCATATGATGCATTTCTGATACCCGGCCCTTTTATGTCAACATCTAACCATTTATCTATATTGACATAAAATCCATAGTTTACCTCTGACAAATAATGGTTTGTCTGTTTATTCATAAATGGCATTATCTGTTTAATGGTGAACTGTTTAATGTTCTCATCTTTCAATATAACTTTAATAGAATTCAAATAATCAGATATATCATTAAGTCTAATCTTATTTGATTCTGCTATTTTCTTTTTACTTTTAGCTAACTCAATAATTTCATCTTGTTTCTTAATCATTGTCTCAAGTGATTCAATGTGTTTCTTAGCTTCTTTAGCTTGAGACTTAAGTAAATCAAGTTCCTTTTCTTTAGATTTGATTATTGACTGCTCACTACACATATCAGTGTGTTTATTTTTTAGTGCTTCAATCTCATTGCTATGTTTTTTCTCTTTCTTATTATATAATGTTAAAGCTTTTTTTATCTCATCTATCTTGCTTTCTCTATCTTTTATAAGCTCATCTTTCTTTTCTTCTGAACCAACTTCTTTAAGCTGATTTTCTAGCCTATATAAGGTATCTTTAGTTTTATCAAGAACAGATTCTTTTTTTCTTATCTCACTTAATTCAGTAAGAAAATCTTCTTTTTCCTTTTTCAAAGAACTAAGTTTCTTATTTTTTACAGAAATATTTTTGTTTATTGATTCTTGTTCTTTTTTATAATGGGTTTGTGGGTCTGTTACATCTTGACCACATACAGGACATATACCTTTACTTAATAATTCAAGATTCTTATCTACATTTTTAAGATTTGTTTTAAGCTCAATTAATTCCTTTTCTATATCTGAAACTTCAATAAATTTATTATCATATTTTTCAGATGTTTCTGATTCCTGTAACTTCAGTTTTTCTATATTATCTTGAATTTCATTAATCTTACCTGCTTTCTTTTCAATAGCTTCAATTTTTTCCTTAAGTTCAAGATTCTTTTTCCTCTGTTCCTCTTGGTCTTCAATCTGTTCTATATCTTTTTTTAGATGTTCAATTTCAGAATCTAACTTAGCTTTCCATGTTTCAAATTCAAGAGTTATCTTATGGAAATCTTCTCTCTTATTTTTTATTTCTTTATCAAGAGCTTCAATATCAGAATCTAAATTAGGAGTATCCTCTTTTAGCTTATCCACTTTCTCTTGTATTTCATTTACATCATCCAATATAGAGTTTTTACTCTGAATTTCTTTATTAAATTGTAGTTGCAACTGAAGTGCTGATTCAGTTTTATCATCTGCTGTACTGATATCAGTATCAATCTTATATTTCTTATTCTCAACTTCTCTTAGTTTGTCATTACAAAGCTTATTCATATCTGAATATATTTCAAGGCCAAACATCCTTTCAAGAAATAATCTTTTTTCAGCCTTTTTCATATTCATTATATTAGATGATGAGCTATTAACATTTGAATGAATTAATGACATGAACATCTTAACATTCATACCAAAGATATCCTCAAACATAGATTGATAATCTGATTTATGTGCATCTTGATCCATCAAATTACCATTCTTAAATATTTCAAGCTTATTTGGTTTCAATTGTCTGTTGATCTCATATATATCTTCATTGATCTTAAATCTGAATACAACTTGACAATTCTTTTTGTTTTTCCAATTTACAATTTGATCCTGTTTAATATCCCTAGCTGTTTTACCAAATAAAGCAAAAGGAATAGTCTCAAGGAATGAACTCTTACCTGCTCCATTGGATTTATCTTTATCTTTATCAATACCAGTAACAAAATTGACACCATTATATAATGGTACTTCCTGCCATTTACTACCAAATGATAAGAAATTCTGAAATCCTACTTCTATACATTCAATTTTTGTTCCATCTGCTGTTTTGATATTTGTCTTGGATTCCCCTGTTTCCTTCATTAGCTTTTTAAACATTGCTTTTAAAGTAGGAATTTTTATATTAGTGGAAAAGGCTTGACTGTCTATAAATTGATCAACAATCTTTTCTTTACTCTCCATCTCTATAGATTCTGAATCTGATTCAGTATCATCTGAATCCATGCTTGTGAAATTTATACTATAAAGAAATGGTTCTTTTTTTATCAAACTATCTATAATTTCTTGGTTTTTGGTTGTTCCATAATCCTTTTCAAATATTAATCTAACTATATTTCCCTTTATATCATCACCAAAATCATTCCCTGAATAAATCTTCATAAATTTTGGTGCATCAGTGTATTCAATAAATGTTAGTTTACCATCCTCAAATATATGATATCCTCTAATACCCCCTGCATCATGAAATGTCTGTCCATATGGAGCACCTAGATAGGTTATATTATGATTACTTGAAGGTGTATGGAAGTGTCCTGATAGAACTTTCTCAAAATCTTTGAATTTTACTTTATCTAAACCATCCTTACATCTATAGCTATCATTCATATGAAAACCATTAATAGCAAAATGACCAAAGCAATATTTAGCCCCTTGTGTGGATTCAGGAACTTCTCCCCAAGGAGTAAGAAGAATATCATCTAATTTTGTAATTTCATCAATTACAGTTATATGGTTATATTCTTTGAATAATTCTAATGTATTTGGATGTATTTGATTCTTATAGTAGCAATCATGGTTTCCTACTATAATATAGGTATGAAGGTCTTTAGATAAGTTTAAGACCTTTGCAATACGATGTGCTGTATGTTGTGTTTTTGTATTTAGACTTTTTCTATTATCAAAGAAATCACCTAAATGTATTAATTGTGTAATTTTATTTTTAACACAATATAATACAATGTGTTTATAAAAACTAAGGACTATATCTAACCATGCATCAGCATCAGAATACATTCCTAAGTGAGTATCAGTAACAATAAGTCTTTTCACAAATTACCTCTTTTTTATTTTTTTTCTACTTTTCTCTTTTTTCTCTTTTTCTTCTTCTTTTCTCCCCTAATAGCTTGATAGTCAATTCCATGTATATCAAAATAAGTCCATTCATCAGTTGAACTATTATCAGGAGTAATAAAATCTATATTTTTATAACATATGTCCTTTATCTTTGAATGTTTCTTTTGTTTTGAAATATAATTTAGAAATGAGTTGTGAATTATTCTGCTAAAATATGCAAATGGATTTGGTTTTTCAATATTAATATCAAAATTATGCATATATCTTAAACAAGTAAGTACAGCTTCAGCTACCATATCATCTTTCCAAGTATATCCTGCAAAGCTACCCCTATCAGAATATCTTTTTCCCAAAAGCAACAGCATCCTTCCAAGTTCTTCAGACTGAATTCCTGATTCATCATATTTCTTAATTTCAGCTAACAACTTTTCATTATTGATATAATTCATATTTTTTCTCTTTTTTGTCATTATTATACCACAATTTTTCTAATTGTTAAGCTGTTTTTAAGAATATCTTACTGCACCATAGAAATTAACTGAATATATCTTTGAAAACCTATAATTTGATAAACCTAACTGTCTTGCATTATCAATATCAGGCCCATCATTCAAATTACCACAAAGAGGTCTTAACCACTTTGAATTATTATGGAAGAACATTTTAAACTGACCAAATTGATCTGTTGCTCCATTAATACTTGGTGAAACATTATATGCTAATCTCTTTTCATTGGTAGCTCCTGCTGCCGGTGCTGAAACTTCCTCAATAAAATATTTTCCCTTCATTCTAATACCATGATTTTCCATTACTTATCATCTCCCTCAGATAGTTTTTTTTCAAGTTCCCTTTTCATCTCTGATAGGAACGAGTTGGATTCGAATAATTTGATCTTAACAGCTTCAAGCTTTCTCTTGTTCAATCTCTTAATTTTTTTTTCAAGATTCTCTGTTTCAAATGCAAAACCAACTTTTGTTTTTTTACCTAATAATATATTTATATCATCCATAAGTCCAACTACCTCATTTTTGATACCAAATTTTTCTTGTATTTTACGTACCAATTCCTCTTTGGAATTATCCACTATTCCAATATTGAGTTTTCTGAAGTCTTCTATATCAGAATCTATAAACGATTTAAATTGCATTAATTATAAACCTCACATATATATTTATTTATATATTTATATATTTTAACTAAAGAATTCTATGTTAGTCACACTAAATGATGATACACTAACAAGCACTATTCTTGACATATCAAGTCCTCCTGCCCAACTTAGAGTCAATTCGGTTCCAGAAACATATCCTGTTGTAACATTTAATATCTGAGGACTACCAAATGGATCATCTCCATCATATAATTGTAGTTGGGATATAGAATCAGATAGTGTTACTCTTATTTTAGTTGGCCTATAACCATCTGCCCATATACCAAGTTTATCAAGTACTACAAACCACAAAGTATCATACGGCCCACCACTTTGCTGTTCAGATACCCAATGATCAGTATCCCAATGACCATCTACAGGATTATCTCCTAAATTGGCAGGTTCCCAATCACTGTTATCGAAATGTGCTGTCCAAGCTAAACCTAAACTTGTTGAGCTTGAACTTGAACTTAATGAGCTTGAGCTTGAGCTACTTTCACTTGAGCTACTTTCACTTGAGCTACTTTCACTTGAGCTTGATGAGCTTGAGCTTGAGCTTGAACTTGTTGAACTTGAACTTGAACTACTTGAGCTTGAGCTACTTGAGCTTGAGCTTAATGAGCTTGAACTTGAGCTTGTTGAACTTGAACTTGAGCTACTTGAGCTACTTAAACTTGAGCTACTTGAACTTGAGCTTGAGCTTGAGCTTGTTGAACTTGAACTTGAGCTACTTGAGCTTGAACTTGAACTCAAGGAACTGGAACTACTTGATCCACTATATGAACTAGAACTTGAACTACTGCTTGAGCTTACACTTGAGCTTGAGCTACTTAAGCTTACAGAGCTTGAACTTGAACTAGAACTTGAACTATTTGATTCAGAGCTTGAACTTGAACTCAAGGAACTGGAACTACTGCTTGAACTCTGTGAACTGCTTGAAGATGAGCTTGATATACTAATAGAATAACTCATTGATGAGCTACTTGAGCTTGAGCTACTTGAGCTTGATTCACTTGAACTAGAACTACTTGAACTTGAAACAGAGCTTGAGCTTGTAGAACTACTTGATTTACTTGAGCTACTAAAACTTAAAGAACTAGAACTCTTAGAACTTGAGCTTATAGAACTTGAGCTAGAGCTTGTTGAACTGCTTGAACTTACTGAACTGCTACTTGAGCTTGAACTTGCAGGACAAATATATTCACCAGAATTAAGAATAAAATTATCAAAATATACAGGTATATCAGGATTAATACTCCAATTTTGTAGATATATTCTTATTTGAACTTCATCTTTACCTATATCTCTTAATGCACCAATAGAAGAAAATGAAGTACCATTCCAATAATATCCTTGCCAGTTGTTTCCTACTCTTGTAATTCTAAATTTACCAGTTAAACGATTATTAGCAACAGCGGTTTGTACTAAAGTACCTGCTTTATAAGACTGTTTTATATAAGTTGTATCAGCACCACTTTGATATAATCTTAATCTATTATTATTATCATCTACATATCTTGCTTCAAGAAAAACACCCCATCCTGCAATACCATTATTACCAGAAGGGGATATATCCCAATCAACCTGAACATTAAAATCACTTCCTGAAACAATAGTCATTCTATGTTGAAGCAATGCTACATTATGGGTATTATCAACACGAACATATAGACTATTATCTCCACTAACTGATGGAGTGCCAAATGCTCCTTCTATTCTATCCCATCTATGATAATTTGGTAATTGCATATTTTTATCCTATAGCCGAACTGCTTGAACTGCTCATACTGCTTGAGCTTGAACTTTTACTTGAGCTTGAGCTACTTGAGCTTGAGCTACTTGAGCTTGAACTGCTTAAACTTGAGCTACTTGAACTTGAGCTTGAGCTACTTGAGCTTCTTGAGCTACTTGATTTACTTGAGCTTCTTGAGCTACTTGATTTACTTGAGCTACTTGAGCTTCTTGAGCTACTTGAAAAACTTACAGAACTAGAACTTACAGAACTACTTGAACTTGAAACAGAGCTTGAGCTTAAGCTTAATGAACTGCTTGAGCTTGAGCTTGAGCTACTTGAGCTTGAACTTACAGAACTGCTTGAGCTTGAACTGCTTATAAAGTAATCATTTATACCTACATAACATGAATATGACAGGCTTGAGCTACTTGAGCTTGAACTTACAGAACTGCTTGAGCTTAAAGAGCTACTTGATGAACTCAATGAACTACTGCTTGAACTTAGTGAGCTTGAACTACTACTTGAACTTACAGAACTGCTTGATGAGCTTACAGAGCTACTTGAAGAACTTACTGATGAGCTACTTGAGCTTGAACTGCTTGAGCTTAATGAACTTGAACTTAATGAACTTGAACTTTTAGAGCTTGAGCTTGAACTCACACTTGAACTAGAACTTAGTGAACTACTTGAAGATGAGCTACTTCCTACACATGCCCAATTACCTGATACTAATTCAAAATTATCAAATTCACCAAAGGCATAAGGTTCATTAGTAAAGTTTTGTACATAAAGACCAAATTCAACATCATATTCATAACCAATATTAGTTCCACTTGCTACTTGTGACCATGTTCCACCAGTATTTCTATAGTATCCTTGCCATTGATTTCCTGTTCTTGTAATTCTAAATGATCCACTTGTTTGAACAGTAGCAACTGCTGTATTTGTCACAATAGAACCATTTTTATATGTTGTTTCAATATAAGTTGTATTATGACCTTGAATTCTCATTCTTAATCTATTATCATCATTTTGAACTTCTCTTGCTATAAGTTCTAATGCCCATCCATTTGCTGATGGAGCAGTATTATCAAGATTATGTTGTGGTGGTAAATACCAATCTACTTGAGTATCAAAATCACTTCCTGATAAAACATACCATCTTGAAAGAACTCCACTTATATTATTATTTAAATCAACTGTTGCTTTTAAAGTATTTCCACTTATAGTAGGTGAACCCATAATTGCACTTCCACTTGGATATGTTATAACATAATCCCATTTATGTACATTTGGATAATAACTTCCACTAGGAGCATTAAAGTTATCATTTGGTGATACAAAACATGAACTGCTTGAACTAAATGAGCTTGAGCTTACAGAACTACTTGAACTTGAAACAGAGCTTGAGCTTACACTTGAGCTACTTGAGCTTACACTTGAACTGCTTGAGCTTACAGAGCTTGAGCTTACACTTGAGCTACTTGAGCTTAATGAGCTTGAGCTTTTAGAGCTTGAACTGCTTGAGCTTGAACTGCTTGAGCTTACACTTGAGCTACTTGAGCTTAATGAACTACTGCTTGAGCTTGAAGAACTACTACTGCTTGAGCTTACTGATGAGCTACTTGAGCTTGAACTTCTTGAGCTACTTGAGCTAGAACTTGAAACAGAGCTTGAACTTGAGCTTGTTGAGCTACTTGATGAACTTTCAGAGCTTGAGCTTACACTTGAGCTACTTGAGCTTAATGAGCTACTTGAGCTTGAACTGCTTGAGCTTGAACTTAAGCTTAGTGATAATGATTCACTTGAGCTACTTGAGCTTCCTGAACTGCTTGAGCTTGAACTTGAACTTGTTGAGCTACTTGATGAACTTTCAGAGCTTGAACTAAATGAGCTTGAGCTTACAGAACTACTAGAGCTTATAGAGCTTGAAATTGATGATGAACTTGAACTGCTTGAAGATGATGAAATAAATCTTGCAGCAAGAATATCCTGAAATTCAATTATACAATTATCTTTATATTTTCTTCTTGCTCTTGCAAATGGGCCGGGGTCTGTTTGAACTACAATAAGACAATCAACAGGATAATCAACAAAAATAACACTATTTCTTGTACTTAGATGAGAAATTCTTTTTAGCTTAAACTCTTTATGATTTCCCTTATACCATGCAGTTATTTGTGGAAATTGATTATCTAAAAAATGAGGAACATCAGCCCAATAAGAATCACCACTTGGAGTCCAATCATTTAAAGTAATATTAATATGTTTATAGAAAACATTACCTGTACCTGTTCCTATAAAAATAGGAAAGGAAGCATCTTTTAGTTTATCAAATAAATAAAATAATTGGCTATTAGATATGACTTTATTAAATCTATTATTAGTATCAGTATAATCAGCGGCATCCATCCCATGAACACATCCATATGGATTGCTTGAGCTTGAGCTTGATGTACTTGAACTACTTGAACTTGCCATATTTATTATTTTCCTTTTAACTGATACTGCTACTGCTACTGCTACTACTGCTTGAACTTGTTGAAACACATATTGCAAATATATTAAAAATACGACCATTATACATGCTAGTAAATCCACCAACTACATTTTTATCTTGTGAATGATCTCCTGTTGTATATAACCTATAATTTCTATATTTATTTGTATCATAAAAAGCTATATTCATAGGCTGATGAATATAACTACCATCAAAATAAATTGATAACATGAAAGGCTGATAAGTACTATCAAAATCAACATCAAGCCAATCAGATTCTTCTCCTACTCCACTAGCTGAAATAACTTTACTTGTATTCGCTCCATTATCAAATGTAACTTCTACAGGATCATTATAAAAATCTCCATTGCCATGTCCTACAGCAGCATGTGATACTTTCCAATCTGCTCCAAATCCCGGAGCAAAATGAATCTTAACTCTATTTCCAGTTATATCATTAGAAATATAACTACTATCTCCTATAATATACCTATGTGTATAGTTATTAAGATACTGTGTATTATCATTATCCCAACCATGAGTCTGTTCATATGCCAATGTAGTAGGTGAACATATTGTGGTAGAATATGACAATGATGAACTACTTCTACTACTTGAGCTTGAACTTTCTGAACTTGATGAGATACTTGAACTAGATGAAGAAACACTAAATATTCCAAAAAATTCAATATTAGTAATATGAATTGCAGTACTATAATCTACTCCAAAATATTTTATATCCCCAACACCACTAAAATCAAGATCAAGTTCTACTAATGGATCATAACTATCATCACCAATGTAAGGAGTTATATCATTATCAGATTCATCTACTAAA
>Ga0315540_10001783_pt1 | contig 12231 bp, 9 predicted proteins | sample SalMarSW160110MG_FD_203677 | JGI IMG/M metagenome (GOLD analysis project Ga0315540, IMG submission 203677) | Salt marsh sediment microbial communities from the Plum Island Ecosystem LTER, Massachusetts, United States - Salt Marsh Sediment SW1601-10 ... | reverse complement strand
TACCTCGCCCTCTGCCTCGCCGATGCCCTTGACCAGCGATAGACCCAGGCGGATGCCGTAGCCCTGTGCAGTAGGCCCCGCCCAGCGGTCGCGCGCCTCCTGCGACGGAACCACGCAACCGGAAGACCGGACCGCCGCCGGACGGCGCTCGATACCGGCACCGTCGGGCAGTGCCTCCCCGGGCATGCCCACCCATTCGGTGGTCGTCCGGTAGCGGCTGCGGTTGACGTCGACCGGCAACACCGCCACGCCGTGGCGCTTGGCGTCGTTGATCAGCACCTCGACCGGATAGAAACCCATCGGCTGGGCGTTGATCAGGCCGGCCGCGAACTGGGCCGGGTAGAACAGCTTGAGGAACGCGGATTCATACGCCGTCCGCGCAAAGGCCGCCGCGTGGCTCTTGTTGAAGCCGAAGCTGGCGAAGGCCGCGACCTGGCGAAAAAGCTCCTCCGCCTGTTCGCGGCTCAGGCCGTTGCGGGCGACGCAGCCGTCAACGAAACGAGCGTGCAGCTTCTCCATCTCGCGGCTCGAACGCCACGTGCCCATTGCGCGACGGAAACCGTCCGACTCGGCCGCGGAAAAGCCGGCCACGTCGATGGCGATCTTCATGACCTGCTCCTGGTAGAGGATCACGCCCAGGGTTTCCTCGAGCGCAGGCTGCAGGCTGGGATGCAGGTAGCTGACCGGCTCCTTGCCCTGCCGCCGGCGCAGGTAAGGGTGGACGGCATTGCCCTGGATCGGGCCGGGACGGATGATCGCCACCTCGACGACCAGGTCGTCGAGCGTGGTCGGTCGCGAGCGCGGCAGCGTCTGCATCTGCGCGCGCGACTCGATCTGGAAGACGCCCACCGTGTCAGCCGCACAGATCATGCGGAACACGTCCGGAATGTCCTCCGGCAGGCGGTCCAGGACGACATGCACGCCACAATCGGCAGCAACGTCCCGCAGCGCATCGTCGATCGCGCTGAGCATGCGCAGGCCGAGCAGGTCAAGCTTGATCAGCTTTATAGTCTCGATGTCGCGTTTGTCGTATTGCACCACGACACGACCCGGCATGGTCGCCCTTTCGAGTGGCGCGATGTCGATCAGTGGCGCCTGCGTGACGAGCATCCCGCCGGTGTGAATCGACAGGTGGCGTGGGAAGCCATCGATGCGCGCGGTCAGCGTCAGCCACCGTTCCCAAGGGCTCAGGCCGATGGTCGATCGACCTTCTGGGGTGCCGCTGTCAATTCCAATACCGCGCCCATTGCTGGCTCCCGCACCAGGCGTTTCATAACGCCCGATTTCCGGCGGCGCCGACGCCGGCACCATGCTCTGCGGGCGAGCGTCTTGCGTGGGCTGGCCACCACGGAGACGTTCTGGGGGCCTTAAAGGCCGCTCTTCCCCAAGGCTTAGCAATGGGCGCGGTACGGAGATCGACAAAGTGCGCGGGCGGTCGGACGCATTCAGCCAGCGCAGGCTGACCGGCGTGTCACCGGGGCCGCCCTCGTCATCGGAGGGAGCGCGAGACGGCACGCGCGAAGGTGCGCGCACCCGGCCGCGACCGTCGTTGAGCTGGCCCATGCCGTCGACCAGCCCGCGCCGCCGGGCAGTGTCCGCCGATTGGGTCACCGGCGCCTCGCCGGGCGCGGCGAAGAACTCCGCGAAACCACCCTCGGCCTCGAGGTCGCGCCGGACCATGACCGAGTCGTAGGTCTCCAGCGCCTTGGCCACGCGGTCGACCAGTGGGCGCGGAAAGCCCAGCGCGTAGCCCACCTCGCGCACCGCCGAGCGGGCCCGGTAGGTAACCAGGTTGCAGACCATGCCTGTGTGCTCGGTGCCATAGCGCTCGTAGACGTACTGGATCACCTCCTCGCGGCGCGACGAGGCGAAGTCGATGTCCACGTCCGGATACGTCGTCCGCCCCTCGTTGATGAAGCGCTCGAACAGCAGCCGATGCCGAATGGGGTCGACGCGCGTGATGCCCAGTACGTAGGCCACGATCGAGTCACCGGCCGAGCCACGGCCCTGCGCCGGGATCCCGCGCTCGCGGCAGAACCGCATGATGTCCCAGCAGATCAGGAAGAACTCGGCCAGCCCGGTGCGCTCGATTACCTCCAGTTCGTGCGCCAGCTGTTTGACCACCGCCGGCCGCAGTGGCACGTAGCGCGCCCGCATGCCTTCATGGCACAGGGCTTCGAGGTATGAGAAAGCGGTCTCGCCGGACGGGACCGAAAAGCCGGGAAAGCGGTACTGCTCGAAGTCGAAGTCAACCGAGCAGCGGGCGGCCACCTCGCCCGCCGTGGCGATGCCCTCCGCCCATGCCCGTGCAACGGCCTCGCCCAGCTCGCCCCGACCCGGCGGCAACTCGGCGAGCTGCGCCGCCGACTTCAGGTGGTACTCGCCGTTCGGCCGGCGCAAATGAGCACTCTCGTCGAGTGTCTTGCCGTGCCTGATGCACACCAGCACGTCCTGCAGCTCACGCTCCTCCGGTCGCGCGTAGTGCGCGTCGTTGGTCACCACCAGCGGCAGCCCCGTCGCGCCGGCCAACGCGACCGTCTCACTGACCAGCCAGTCGTCGTCGGGCAACAGGTGGTGCTGCATCTCCAGGTAGAAACCGTCCTCGAAGACCCCTGCCCATGCCCTGGCTGCCAGCTCGGCGCCCGACCGATCACCGGCCAGCAGTCGGCGCGCGATTTCGCCATGCCGGCAGCCGGACAGGCACAGCAGGCCGTCCGTGTTGCGCCGCACGAGCTCGGTGGTGAAGCGCGGCGCACCCTTACTGCCCGCGAGGTGGGCCGTGCTGACCAACCGGCACAGGCTGCGGTAGCCGGTCATGTCGCGCGCGATCAGGACGAGGTGCGGCCCGAGCTCACGCGGCCGTACGCCGCGCAGGTCCTCGCGTTTGGGTTCCCGGTGGCCCGGCGGTCGGAGGCGATCCATCGTCGGCCTGACCACTCGGCCTTCGGTCGGCGCCTGGCCCACCGCCGGCCGTTGACCCTGCTCCGCCTGGCCGCCCGGCCGACGCGACCGCTTCCGCCGGCGAGACGGGACGACCAGTCCGGCCGGGTCGGGCGCAATCGCATCGAGCAGGTCGATCTCCACTCCGATGATCGGCCGCAAGCCTGCTTCCCGCGCCGCCACGGCGAAGCGCACCGCACCGTAGAGACCCTGGTGGTCGGTCAGCGCGACAGCCGCAAGGCCCAATCTGGCAGCGTGCTCGGCCAGGTCGTCGACTGGCGATGCCCCATCGAGGAACGAGAAGTTTGAGTGGCAGTGCAGCTCGGCGAAGGCGGTGGGCATCCCGCCATATTAGAACGAATGTTCTAGTTACTGGGAAGCCGGCGCAACTGTTCGAGGCGTGATTTGATACACGTACATGGGCTTCCCGTTTCGAATCACCCTGGTGCGCGCATTGAGTGCGGCACTGGTCGTGGCGATACTGGTGCTCGCGGCTGCCGTGGCCGTGATCCTTGGCTCCGGCAGTCAGCCCTCACCGGTAGCCGTCGTCAGTCCGACGCCTCTCTCGACCGCCCCCTCGTCGCCCGTCGCCGCCTCCGTCACGCCCGGCGCGTCGGCCAGCAGCGGGGTCGCGCCATCGGCCGGGCCGAGTGCGTCACCCACGCCCGTCGCCGTCAACGTGAAGACCGTCACCCCGCACAGCCTCGACCCGGGGCAGCTGACCGGCTACGTATGGCCGCTACACAACGCGTTCATCACCAGCCGCTTCGCGCCGCGCCCGGCCAACGAGGGCGGCTTCGTGCTCATTGACGGTGTCGCCTATCACGATGGTCTCGATATCTCCACCCACTGCAACGACCGGGTCTACGCCGCTCATGACGGCACCGTCCTGTATGCCGGACGAGAATTCGACCCCTTCTTCGGCTACTGGGGAGACGCGGCGGCCATCGACGCGCGCTACCAGCGTTTGAACGAGATCAACACGCTGCCCATCGTCGTGGTCATCGACGACGGCAACGGTTATCGCAGTGTGTACGTGCATCTTGCCAAGGCCGTCGTCGGGGCGGGCGATACGGTCAAGGCAGGCGACACGGTCGGGCGCGAGGGCATGACCGGTTATGCGACAGGCTGCCACCTGCACTACGGGCTCATTCGCATGGATGGCACATGGCAGCCGGTCGTGCCGCGGCTGCTGCAGTACGACTACCCCGCTTACGTCCGCGAGCGCGTCAATCCGCTCGACGTGCTGCCCTGGGCCGATCCGTATGCGCCTCTGAAGTTGCGCGAAAAGGTCGGCGCGGTGCCCTCGCCATCGCCTACTCTTATGCCATCGCCGACGGCCACGCCCTTGCCGTCGCCAAGCGTGTTGACGCCGTCCCCGTCTGCCACGCCGATTCCGTCCGGGTGAACGTCAGCCTGGCGGTAATACGGAATTGATCTCTGGACAGTGGGGAGCGCGATATGTCTGTCTTGCCCATCAGCACGGGCCGCGTCCGTAACACACGCGACCGCCCGCACGTCCAACGCACGATGAGCCCGCTGAATATGGCCGTGCCGCTGCTGCGTGCGCTCATCTTGGCCGTGCTCGCCACGGCGCTGATCATGGTCGGGCTGCCGGCCGTGCTCGCCATCGCGTCAGCCGCCGCACCCTAGGGCGCGCGCCGCGCGCGTATCCTCTCGACGTGCGTCCGACTCCGATCCAAATGCTCGCCGCTGCCGGGTTGGTGGTGGTTCTCATCGGCCTGGTGGTGATCATCGTGGTCCTGACGGTGCCCCCGGGAGGCCCGCCCACCCTGCACTGATTCGCGCTCGGAAGCTGTGAATTGATGACAGCTTTCTTTCAGTCGCAAGGCGGCCAGCGGCAGCCCGTCACACCTCCGCGCCTCGCCTCGTCCCACGGGCAATACACGGTCGCTCGGGCTCGCTCATCCTCCTCTCGAGCTCGTCCAACGACCACTCCTCCGTAGGCTCGGCCCCGGTCTCCCCGGGGCCGAGTGCTATTTCGGGACCTTCCGGGGAGACTCGCTTGTGCGGCAATTCAGGCACCGTGCGCTCAGTCGTAGACACGCTCCAGGTGCCAGGTACCGTCGACTCGGTCCAGGTACACCAGCGCGAGTAGCTGTCTGCCGGCCAGCTTGTAGTAGTCGCGGCTCACCGGACGGCGCCACCACGCCTCGTCGATGCGCCACCGATTGCACACCTCGACCTGTTCATTGCCGCCCTCCCAGCGCAGGCGCCAGGGTTCGCCCTGCTCGTCGAGATCAACGTCGATGCGCGGGTGGTGGCCGAGCAGCTTGGTCATCTCATGTCCCCGGGATCAGCCGCCAGCCATTCACTGCGCCGCTCCGGGACAGTCGCCTCGACGTCGAGCAGGCGCGCGCGCAGGACGCGGTCGGGGCCGAAGCGCAGCGCCAGACCGGCCAGCTGCCAGTCGAGCCGCGCGGCTTGTGCCAGTTGCGGCGCGAACAGTCCGAGCTGCTGGCCGGCGGCAACCGCCTCACCGCGCAGCTCGAGCGCGAGCTGGTTGACCGGACCACCGATGTCCGTAGCAGCCAGCCGCGCGAGCAGCAACCGCTCGAGGAGATCGCTCGCCGCACTGGGCTCGGGCAGCGCCTGCTCGAGAAATAGCGACTGCGGGGCGGCGCGGACGCTTTCCAGGCCTAGTTCGAGCAATGCCGAAGTGGCGCCCGCGCCGCGTGCGGCGAGCTGGTCGCACAGCGTCGCGCACAGGTTGCGCAACACGAAACGCAACGGCTCGAGCGCGTCCACCGGGGGGTCGAGTTCCGCTTCGGCGCGCAGCCGCGCCACGGGCCGGCGGGGACGCAGCTGACGGCCGTCCATGCCCCGCGCCAGATCGTGCAGCATCGCCCCCTGCGCGCCGAAGCGGGCGACGACCGCCGAGCTGGCCAGCGCGGCGAACTCGCCGATACGCGCCAGGCCGAAGACCCGTAATCGTTCGCGGAACTCTTCGTCCCCCGGCAGGAGCCGGATCGACAGGGGCGCTAGGTAGGCCGCCTCGACCGCCGGGCCACCGCTCGTGATGGCCTCGACACGCTCGCCGCCGCGCGTTGCACCGAGTACCGCTGCGACCTGGGCGCCGAAGCGCGTGTTGCCGATTCCGATGCGTGGGGCCCCCGGCAGCAGCGGCGCCGCCGTCGCGAGCACGCGGCGGGCGAGCGTCTGCTCGTCACCCCATAGTCGGTGAAGACCCTCGATGCCCAGCCAGACCTGACCGTAGCGTGGTGAGTCGGGATCAGGCTCGCCCTCCAGGCCGGGCGTGAAGCCGGCCAGCGCATCGAGCGTCCGCTCCATTGCCCGCCGGTAAGCGTCATGGTCGGCCGCCAGGAAGGTCGCCTCCGGTGCCAGTCGGTGTGCAGTGCCCAGCGGTTGGCCACGCGCGACGCCCAGCCGGTGCGCAGCCGGGCTGGAGTCGAGGACCGCACCCTCTGCCCACGGCTGGCCACCGATGACGACCAGTTCGGGCAGCCGCGCGCCGCCCGCGCCGCCAGGCTGATCAGCCGATCGCGCGCGGGCGGCCTCGAGGCGATATGCGAGATGGGGCCAGTCGAGGTAGAGGAGTCGCATCGCAGTAACGCTCGATTGCCGGGCCGTGCTCACCGTCTACCGGGTAACGGATCTCTATCTCCGTCGCTCGGCCGGGCGGCCCGAAACGGTTCTTGGTCACGTTGACCTGGACGCAGCGGCCGACGATGTCGCGACCCGCGCGCAGCCAGGCACGCTGCTCGAGCTCCAGGCGCAGCGCCACCGTCTCCGCCAGGATGCCGTGAATGGGTGCCGGCAGCCGCGCCGGCTCGAGCACGATCAGGCGGACGCTGGAACGGCGTGCATGTGCAGCCAGCCGGCGCAGAGCCTCGTCGTGACCGGCGCGGATCCTTCCCGGCAGGTCCACCACGAGCAGGTCGACCCCGTGTTCGGCAACGAGTGCGGCAGCGAGTGCCCAGCCCTCGGCAAGATCTGCCGGCCGGAGAACGAGCAGCCAGCGCAGGTCGATGCCGCGCGCCACCGCCTCGAATGGGTCAAAGCTGCGGCACAGGTCGAGGAACGCGACGATACCGCCGCGTGCCTGGGCCTGGGCCAGGCAGTGCAGCGCCAGCGCCGTCTTGCCGCTCGAGCCCAGGCCGCGGAAAGACACGCTGACACCGCGTGGCAGGCCGCCGGTGCCGAGCAGCGTGTCGAGATGTGCGAAACCGGTGGGCACGACGTCGTCCGGCAACCCTGCCGGGCGTGGTCCGACCGCTGGCAACGCGGCGAGAGCCAGTGCGCCTGCCACCGCAGGCTGTACGTCATGCGTCTCGCCGCCGCCGAGGCGCACCGCGGCACTTCCCCAGCGCGACTCGAGGCGCGCCAGCGCAGTGGACAGAACCGGGTTATTGGGCACCCGGCGATGATAGAACAAATGTTCTAATCGTCAATATCTCCGCGCCAGATCGCGCAGTTGCTTACGATCCTCCTTAGCCCATGCAACAGTCCGTCCCGCAGGCAGGCCCACCCGACGACGATGTCGACTTCTATCGCTGGTACGGTCGCTGGCGCCGACTCACGCCCCGACAGGCGCAGCGGCTGATGAGCGGCGCGGGCATACCGTGGTGGATCATCGGCGGCTGGGCGATCGATGCCTTCACCCACCAGCCACGGGCGCACGAGGACATTGACATCTCGATCTTCGCCGACGACCTGCCTGACCTGGCCGGCCACCTGGGCACCGACCACTGCCTGTGGGCCTGTACGAGCGGTGTACTCAGCCCCCTGCGTACCGCGCAGGACCTGCCCGCGGACTGCAACCAGCTCTGGCTGCGACGCGACGGCGACAGCCCCTGGCTGGCCGACTTCGCACTCAACCCGCGTGACGGCGAACAGTGGATCTCGCGCCGCGACGAGCGCATCCGGTTGCCACTCGACGAGGCCACGTTCGTCGACGACGGTGTGCGTTACCTGCGCCCCGAGGTGGTGCTGCTGATGAAAGCGCGCCATGCGCGATCCAAGGACGAGCGCGACCTCGAGACGGTCCTGCCACTGCTGGCGGCCGACCGGCGCGAATGGCTGGCGGGAGCCCTCGAAATGGCCCATCCCGGCCATGCCTGGCGCGAGCGGCTAACGCCATGACAACCGCACGCCACCCGCTCCGGACAGCCACCTCCCTGTTGCTTGCCCTCATGCTCACCGCGTGCGGTTCGGCATCGCCGACACCGACACCAACACCAACGCCGCAGTTGTCCGCTGCGCCCAGTACCACGCCCAGCCCGACTCAACCACCGACCACCCCGCCATCGTCCAGCCAGGCATCGCCGGCCACGGCCACCGTGAGCCCGACTCCCACGCCATCACCCACCATCCCGCTGCCGACCGACGCCGCCGGACGGCTGCTGGCACACATCCCCGATGCGCTCCGACCAACGTGCACGACCAGCTCGCCCGAACACGCACTGGCCGCCGCCGATTGCAGCCCGGCAGGCAGCGATCTGACGGTGCGCTACGTGCTCTACAGCGATTCCGTGACGCTGGACGCGGCTTACTCGGCCATCGCGGAGCAGGCCCAGATCGAGCCTGACACGGGCAGCTGTTTCGAGCTCCAGGCGGACGGCACGGTCAGCGCAACGCCCGACAACTGGCCGAGCGAGAACTCATACGACGTCGACGGCGTGCCCGCCGGCCGCTATGTGTGCCAGGTGCTCGGCGACCGGCCGACCATCGCCTGGAGCTACGAACGCCTGGACATCCTGGGCCAGGCGTCGGCCCCGACCACGGCCGACTACGACGGGCTGGTCACCTTCTGGCTCGACGACTCGGGACCGAACCGCTAGACAGTCGCCGACACCACCTCCGGCTCGACCTCCGGCGTTCGCGGCAGGTCGTCAGATGCACGCGGCTCCACCGGCGACGCGGTCAGATGCTCGACGCGCTCCTTGATGCCCTCGAGCTGCTTGCGCGTCATGAGCACGATGCCGGTGCCCATGATCTCGCCGAGCACCGCCTGTGCCGGTCCGTTACCCGGCGTCCGTGCGCGGAAGCGCTCGATCAACCGCGTCTCGCCATCGCCGGTGGGCTGCAGATAGAAGCCCCACGACGCAGCGAATTCGGGGAGGGAGGCCGTCGCCAGGGCGCCCGTGGCCCGAAGTCCGGCGGTCGGCAGCTCGGTCTGGCCCTCCGCCTCCGCCTGCTCGGCCTGTGTGCGCACCAGCTCCGTGTCGCTGTACAGCACCAGCGCATGCTCGGCCTGGACGGCCTTGACCAGGAAGCCGCCGCCCGGATGGGTGGGCATGATGTCGCCCGGCTTGAGGGCCTGGAATTCGGGCACGATCTCCGTCGCGCTGGGGCCCTTGTTGTCCAGCACGTCGTAGCTGTACCAGCCCGCCCGACCAAAGCCCATCTGCACCAGCCAGGGCCATACCCGCTCGGGTGGCGCGGCAATGGTGATACCGCGCGTCTCGATCGCCGTCGCCGCGCTAATGAGATCGTCGCCGGGTAGCGGCATCTCGCCCTCGCCGGGCTCGACGCCCCAGCTCCGGATGCGCGGCCTGATGACGGCGAAATACGTGATCGTCAGCGACAGCACGGCGCCGATCAGAAAGATCAGAAGGGCCCGAATGGCACGCATGTCTCACCTCCGCCGGCCATGCTCGCAGTTGCCCCGTCCGCGCCGATAGAGCCGAAGGTCATCTGAGGCAACCGCTGAACGCGGATTGATCACCCGGCCCGCCATCTCGCGCCGATTGGACCGAATACGTCTCACGTTCCGCTGAGCCGTCGCTATGTGGCGCCATCTGGACGGCTGGCGGTCCGCATGGCACGGAATGACGCCCGCCCGGGAACAGGTCGGACTCATTACGTCCAAATGGTGGGAAGCACGGGAATCGCCTACATCGGTACCCCACCGTGGGAGGGGCGACCGGGGCACCGTATAATTTCGGCTCCCGTGGGGATGTAGCTCAGCTGGGAGAGCACCGCGTTCGCATCGCGGGGGTCAGGGGTTCGAGTCCCCTCATCTCCACCATTCCATCCGGTAAGCGAACCTCAGGCGGCACGCGGTACGTGGCCCGCACGTCGGCCGCCGAGGCGACGCGCACCTCCTCGCTGAGACTGCGCCGACAGACGAGCCTCCTCTTCGCCGATGGCGGTGATCCGCTCCTCGATGGCATCGATGCGCGCCCGTGCCGCCTGAGGAAGAGCGTTTCCTCCTCGAAAGACTGAGGCATCCATAGGTGTCTCCCGTGGCGATGCCAGTCGGTGGCCGCAAGGTCACGTCTGGCCGAGCCGGGAAGGCGGCCCCTCGGTAGAGTCGGTAGGTGATCCACTGGCGCCGCGTGGGTGTCGGCGACCGCAACCTCGCTATCGTCGTCGTGGCCCGCGCGCTCATGAGTGCCTCGCGCGCCCTGGCCGGCGTGATCACGCCGGTCTATCTCGCGCTGATCGGCTTCAGTGCCTTCGAGCTCGGCGCGCTGGCCTTCGTGGTGGCCGTGGCCACGGCCGTCCTGTCGACGGTCATCGGCCTCGTCTCAGATCGAGTGGGCCGGCGCCCGTTCCTGATAGTGGTGCCGCTGCTGGCCGCGGCGGCGGCAATCAGCTACACCCTGACCCGATCGCCCGTGGTGCTGTTCGTGGCCGCCGCCGCCGGCAGCTTCGGCCGCGGTGCCGGCGCAGGCGCGGGGATGGTCGGACCGTATCAACCGGCCGAGCAGGCCTTCGTGACGGACATCACGCCTGCCCGCCTGCGCAACAGCGCCTTCGGGCGGCTCGCCGCGGCCTCCAGCCTGGGCGCCCTGCTGGGCACTCCGCTGGCGGTCCTGGCCGGGGAAGCGCACGACTCCGGGGCGGCCGCCACGGCCGCCTTTGCCGGACCGTTTCTTGCCTGCGCCGTGCTGGCCGGCGCGGCGGGACTGCTCGCTCTGGCGTTGCACGAACCAGCACGGCCCGCGCCGATCGAGGGGCGCGGCCGCCGGCCGCGCTTTCCGCGCCGCTCGCTGCCGCTCCTCATGAGGCTGTGGGCAACGAACAGCGTCAACGGTCTGGCGGTAGGCATGTTCGGACCCTTCATCACGTACTGGTTCTTCGTCCGCTTCGGCGTCGGCGCGGGCCAGATCGGGCTGCTCTACGCGGTCATCAACGCGATTTCGGTGATATCCACGCTGGGCGCCGCCCGCCTGGCATTCCGCTGGGGCCTGGTGCGTACCGTGACCGTGGTGCGCATCATCCAGGCCCTGCTCCTGGTGCCGCTCGTGCTGGCGCCGACCTTCGTGCTGGCCGGGGCGGTCTATCTCGTGCGCATGGTCGTCGCCCGCATCGGCATGCCCTTGCGCCAGTCGTACGTCCTGGCCATGGCCCATCCGGAGGAGCGTGCCGCCGTCGGGGCGCTTTCGAATGTACCCAGCCAGGCGGCCATGGCCGTGGCGCCGCTGGGCGCGGGTTACATCTTTGACCAGATAAGCCTCTCGCTGCCCTTCATCCTGGGCGGCGCACTGCAACTTGCCAGCTCGCTGATGTACTGGGTTCTGTTCCGCTCCCTGGCGCCGGAGGAGGAACTTGCCGTCGCTCCGCCCACGGCACAGGAGGAGCGGCACAGCGCACAGTAGTCGCGGGCGGCGTGCCTAACCGCCCACGTTCGTGCCCCGGCTCTCGTCCTTCACCCCAAGCTGGCGCTGGATCTCTTCGAGGCTGCGGTCCTTCGTTTCCGGGACGCGGAAGTAGAAGAAGGCGATCGCCACGACCCCGATCGCCGCGTAGAGCCAGAAGGCGCCGGACCTGCCCAGGGCGGTCACGACGCTGAGGAACGTGAACGACACGAGGAAATTCGTGGCCCAGTTCACGAACGCGGAGGTGGAGTCGGCGGCTCCGCGGACGTTGAGTGGGAAGATCTCCGAGGTCATGAGCCAGAACACCGGGCCCAACCCAGCGGCGAACGAGGCGATATAGAGGAGCAGCGCCACCAGGGCCAGCGCCGGCACGGCCGTGCGTAGCTCGCTGAACTGGAAGAAAAGGGCCAGTCCCACGAGAGCAACGACCAGCCCGACGGTCCCCGAGAGAAGCAGCGGCCGGCGCCCGACGCGATCGACCAGCAGGATGGCGACGATCGTGAAGACGACGTTCGTCACACCGATGAACACCGTGTTGGTAAGCGCCCCGCCGATGCTCAACCCGGTGAACGACAGGATCGTCGGCGCGTAGTAGATGACCGTGTTGATGCCGACAAACTGCTGGAACGCGGCGAGCCCGACGCCGACGATGAGCATTGGCCGGACGGCCGGGCCCAGCAGCGCGAGGTGCCCTGCCCGCTGC
>Ga0315540_10001781_pt1 | contig 12235 bp, 12 predicted proteins | sample SalMarSW160110MG_FD_203677 | JGI IMG/M metagenome (GOLD analysis project Ga0315540, IMG submission 203677) | Salt marsh sediment microbial communities from the Plum Island Ecosystem LTER, Massachusetts, United States - Salt Marsh Sediment SW1601-10 ... | reverse complement strand
CGGCGTTGCGGTGCCCCTGGAAGACGCACGAATCCTGTGGCAAAGGTGATTCAATACGAGTATGAAGACGCCTGAACGCCCGCTGCAAGATTATGTGGAAGAGGTTTCCGAACACACTGAAGTTCGCCGCGGCGTTCCTTTACCTTTGGGAGCTCGTGAATCCGAGGGAGGCGTTAACTTCGCCTTCTTTGCCCCCAAAGCTTTCTACAAAGGTTTGAGGGTTCGCGGCATTCTTCACACGGATTACAGATCCACCCGTGCGAAACTGGCTTCGTTCGGATTGCAGAATGATGAAGGATCAAGGCATGAAACCAGCTAACCCACGCATCCTGACGATCAATGGCGGCTCGTCGAGCATCAAGTTCGCGCTGTTCGAGGCCGGTGACTCGCTCCGACGGATTCTGGAGGGCGGGATTGAGCGGATTGGACTCCCCGGGGCCGCCTTGCGGGTGAAAGGCTTGAACCCATCGGATAGCTTTTCACGGCCAGTGACGGCGCCGGATCACATGGCGGCAGTGGACGCACTGATGGATTGGATCGAGGAACGCAGCGGGAGCGATGCATTGACAGCGGTGGGGCATCGCGTGGTGCATGGCGGGCCGAAGTATTACAAGCCGCAGCGAATCACTGCGGAAATGGTCGAGGAGCTGCACCGGCTCAGTGCATTCGATCCTGACCATCTGCCGGAGGAGATCCTGTTGACCGAGGCGTTCCATCGCCGATTTCCTGACCTGCCCCAAGTGGCGTGTTTCGACACAGCTTTTCACCATGACCTGCCGCGTGTGGCCCAGCTGTTGCCGATCCCGCGTCGCTACGAAGCGCAGGGGGTGAGGCGGTACGGGTTTCATGGGTTGTCGTATGAGTTCCTGATGGAAGAACTGGCCCACCTGGCAGGAACGGAAGCGGCACAAGGCCGGGTCATCCTCGCCCACCTTGGCAATGGCGCGAGCCTGGCGGCGGTGCATCGCGGCAAATCCATGGATACAAGCATGGGTTTCACCCCTGCCGCCGGGGTTCCGATGAGCGCCCGCTCCGGCGATGTCGATCCCGGACTGGTTTGGTATCTGGCGCGCACTGAAAGAATGAGCGCGAAGCAATTCAACGAAATGGTCAATTCCCAGTCCGGACTGCTCGGTGTGTCGGAGACCAGTTCCGACATGCGCGACTTGCTGGAGCACGAAACACAAGACGTGCGGGCGGCCGAAGCGGTCGCGCTATTTTGCTACCAGGTCAAGAAATGGATCGGCGCATTTGCGGTAGCGTTGGGCGGACTGGACACGCTGGTGTTCGCTGGTGGCATTGGAGAGAATGCGCCCACGGTCCGTGCCCGGATCTGCAATGGGATGGGATTCCTTGGAATCGAACTCGAAGAAAAGCGAAACGTAGGGAATGAGGGCGTGATTTCCGCAGCGGCCAGCCGGGTTCTCGTCCGCGTCATTCATACGGACGAGGAACATATGATCGCCAAGACAGTGTGCCACGTACTGGGATTTGGCCTGGCCGGTAAAGAAAAGAATCCCGACCAGGCGTCGAAATAAATCTCTCGGCTGGATCCGTTTTCGGCAAATGCCGACAAAGACCATCAAGAAGATTGACCAGCGGTCGCTGACCCGCTCGCAGCAGCGGCTGGTGAAGATGGGCAGTCGGCTGGTTAAGCAGGCCCGGTACTATTGGCTGTTGCTGGCCGAGAGCCATCTCACGCGGCGGTTCTTTAGGAGCATGTTGCGGCGCAGCAGTTGCCAACGCAGTAGCTGAAGCCAGGATGTCAAACATGTCCATCAGAAAGGGCGTAAGAGATGGAATGCTGCCTGCGGTATCAGGTGCACGAGCGGTCAATCCGGTTTCCGAAGTGATTTCCCGCTAAGGTGAGCACTTTTGGCCAGACACACTGCCGCCGAGGATGCTTTACTTGTTGTCTAAGGCTTTTAAAATCGAAATCCCGATGAAGATCTTTATCAGGATCGGCACAAGGGGTACTGAAATATCACTGCCCCTTTGAGCCTGACGTTTTCTTCAAGAACGGACAAGAGAACGTGAAAACTGTAGCGTTTGGAGTGTTCTTCGCGTTTGTCATGGCGGTAATAACAGCCTTTGCCCAGATGGCCGGCGGCCAAGCCTGGAGGCTGCTGTGGATAAAACGCGGAGAATGAGGGCACGATTTTCATGGCGGCCGGCGACGAGTCGGTTCCGGCCCCCTGTCCTTAGTGCCGCGGTGTACGAACGCCTCAGTTCGCGCGGCCAGGACGACTTTGCCGACAAGGTGTTGTCCGCGCTTCGTTACCAATTCGGCGGCCATAAGGAAAGAGCCGCCAGCAAGAAGGATGGTGCCTGATGACTGCCTCCCGTTCAGACGCACTCGTGCTCTTTGGTGTGACCGGCGATCTCGCCCATAAAATGATCTTCCCGGCCCTCTATGCCATGGTGAAACGCGATGCCCTCAAGGTCCCGGTAATCGGTGCCGCCTTCCCGAACTGGAGTCTGGAGCGTCTGCGCAATCGCGTAACGGACAGCATCAAGCGATCAGGCGGGATCGACAACCAGCGTGCCTTCCGCCATCTTCTGTCCCAGTTCAGCTACGTGAGTGGGGATTATAAAGACCCGGCCACGTTCACGGCTTTGAAGAAAGCTCTGAGTGGCGCTCAACGTCCGGCGCACTATCTGGCCATCCCTCCCTCGCTCTTCGAGACCGTCATCGAAGGGCTTGGCGCCGCGAAATTGTCCAAGCATGCACGCGTCATTGTCGAGAAGCCGTTCGGTCGGGACTTGGCTTCCGCGCGGGAACTTAACCGCATTGCGCACACGGCGTTTCCAGAAAATTCGATCTTTCGCATCGACCACTTCCTCGGGAAAGAGGCGATCATGAATATCCTCTATTTCCGGTTCGCCAATTCATTCCTGGAGCCGATCTGGAACCGCAACCACGTGGCCAGCGTGCAGATAACCTTATCCGAGGATTTTGGCGTGAAGGGCCGCGGAGGGTTTTACGAAACCGCCGGGTGTCTGCGCGACGTGATTCAGAACCACCTCTTTCAGATTGTCGCACTCCTTGCCATGGAGCCCCCGGCAGGCAGGGACTATGGAGCCGTGCACACCGAGAAAGCCAAGGTTTTTCAAGCCATGCGGCCTCTGGCGCCCGACGACCTGGTGCGCGGCCAGTATGCTGGCTACCGGAAGGAGCCTCACGTGGCGAAGGACTCTGATGTCGAAACTTTTTGTGCATTGCGACTTTTCATCGATTCGTGGCGGTGGGCTGGGGTGCCATGGTACCTGCGCTCTGGCAAATATCTGGCCGAGACCGCGACCGAGGTGCTGGTGGAACTGAAGCCGCCGCCGCAGAGGCTTTTCGCCGATTCGGCGCCGACGACCGGCCGGGCCAACTACCTGCGCTTCAGGCTCTCCCCCAAATCGGCCGTTGCCCTGGCTGCTCGTGTCAAGCTCGCAGGAAAGGAGTTCGTCGGGACCCAGCGAGAGCTGTATTTGTTTGAAGAACAGCCCGGAGAGGAAAAACCCTATGAACGACTTTTGGGGGACGCTATGACCGGAGATGGAGCGCTTTTCACCCGTGAAAATGCGGTTGAGGCCGCCTGGGCAGTGGTTGATTCAGTTCTTAGGACCCACCACCCGGTTTGCCCCTACAAGAGACACAGCTGGGGCCCGAAAAAGGCTGAGGCAATCATCACCTCAGACGGGGATTGGCACAACCCCAGACTCGAGAAGTAAGCCCGAGGATGAACTTGCCGCCGCTCTTCAGCCTGCCCTGATCGCAGTCGGCCAATCCGCCAACCCCGGCGCCGCACCGTTCTGTCCAGGAGGGAAATGATGATAGCGACCCAAGAGCTGCACGAAATCGGCCAGAGCCTCTGGCTCGACAACATCACCCGGGGTCTCGTGACCAGCGGCACGCTCCGCCGCTACATCCAGGAGCTCTCGGTCACGGGGCTTACCTCAAACCCCACGATCTTCGATCACGCCATCAAGAACAGTCACGACTATGACAACTGCATCCGAAAGAAAGTGGAGGAGGGCAAGTCAGGTGAGGCGCTGTTCTTCGAGTTGGCGCTGGAGGACCTCAGGCAGGCCGCCGATCTGTTTCGGCCGATCCATGATCTGACCAACAGAGTCGACGGCTGGGTGTCCCTGGAGGTCTCGCCCTTGCTGGCCCATGACACATCCGCAACCCTCACTGCCGCCAAGGCTCTCCACGCCCGCGCCGAGCGGCCGAATCTCTTCATCAAAATTCCGGGCACCCAGGAGGGCCTTCCCGCTATCGAAGAGGCGATCTTCGCGGGCGTGCCGATCAACGTGACACTTCTCTTCTCTCGCGCACAATATGTCGCGGCCGCCGAAGCGTACCTGCGCGGCATCGAGCGGCGTATCGCTGCCGGGTTGAATCCATATGTCGGCTCCGTGGCTTCAATGTTTGTCAGCCGCTGGGACGTCGCAGTGATGGACAAAGCACCCGAGGCGCTGCGCAACCGGCTTGGCATTGCCGTGGCCAGGCGCATCTACAAGGCATATCTCGATCTGTTGAGCAACCCGTGCTGGCAGCGTGCGTACAATGCCGGCGCCCGGCCGCAACGGCTGCTCTGGGCCAGCACCGGCACAAAGGACCCCGAGGCGTCCGACACCTTCTACATCAAGGCACTGGCCGCGCCGTTCACGGTGAACACGATGCCCGAGGGAACACTGAAAGCCCTCGCCGATCACGGCGAAATCGGCCTGACCATGGCGGCGGACGGCAGGGAGGGCGAAAGAGCTTTGGACCAGTTCGCAAAGGCGGGAATTGATATTGATACCTTGGGCACCCAACTTCAGGAAGAAGGGGCCGGATCGTTCGTCAAGTCCTGGAACGACCTGATGGAGTGCATCGCGTCCAAGAGCGAAGCGCTCAAAGCTGCTTGAGTCCGGTCGGTGGGTCCGGGGCCAATGTCCGCACCCGGATTTGCGATGGGTTGGGATTTCTTGGATTCGAATTCGAAGAAGAATGGAACGCGGTGAATGAGGGCGTGATTTCCATGGCGGCCAACCGGGTCGTGGTCCGAGTCATTCCCACGGACGAAGAACGCATGATCGCCAAGACGGTTTGTTACGTTCCCGGCCTTGGCTGGAAAAAGGAGAATTGAATCATGAAGACAGAAACTCTTTCCCCGGAACTACTCCAAAAAATGAATGCGTATTGGCGGGCCGCCAATTATTTGTCGGTCGGCCAGATTTATCTCTATGACAACCCACTGTTGAAACGCCCTCTGGCACCGACGGACATCAAGCACATGCTGCTCGGGCACTGGGGCACGACGCCGGGCCAGAACTTTATCTATGTGCATTTGAACCGTGTCATTAAGAAATACGACCTTGACATGATTTATGTCTCCGGCCCCGGCCACGGCGGCCCGGCTCTCGTTGGCAACACCTACCTTGAGGGAACTTACACAGAGATCTATCCCCACATCAGTCAGGATGAGGCCGGGTTGCAAAAGCTCTTCAAACAGTTCTCTTTCCCCGGTGGCATTCCCAGTCACGTCTCGCCGGAGTGCCCCGGATCGATCCACGAGGGCGGTGAGTTGGGCTATTCGCTCAGTCATTCGTTCGGCGCGGTGTTCGACAATCCCGATCTCGTCGTGGCCTGCGTAGTTGGCGATGGAGAGGCGGAAACCGGACCGCTGGCCACGTCGTGGCAGTCCAACAAATTCCTTGATCCCGTCACCGACGGCGCGGTGCTGCCCATCCTGCATCTCAACGGTTACAAGATCGCCAACCCGACCGTCCTCGCGCGGATCGAACCGGAAGAACTGGACCAGTTGCTGCGCGGCAATGGCTGGATGCCTTATTACGTCGAGGGCCATGAGCCGACGCTGATGCACGAGGCCATGGCCGCGACGCTCGACGTGGTAGTGGAAGAAATCAAACGCATCCAGCACGAAGCGCGCGCCAACGGCAACACCATGCGCCCGCGCTGGCCGATGATTGTGCTCAAGTCACCGAAAGGCTGGACAGGTGTGAAACGGGTGGACGGCCTGCAAATTGAAGGCACGTTCCGCGCCCATCAGGTGCCGCTCTCCGATCCACGGGCGCATCCCGAACATCTTAAACAGCTTGAAGAGTGGATGCGCAGCTACCGACCGGAAGAGCTTTTCGACGAGCAAGGGCGGTTGAAACCGGAACTGGCGGAACTTGCGCCCAAAGGTAAACGCCGCATGGGCGCGAATCCCCACGCCAACGGGGGCCTGCTGCTGCGCGACCTCATCATGCCGGATTTTCGTGACTATGCGGTGAACGTGCCGTCCCCAGGCGCCGTGGAGGCGTCCGACGCACATGTACTGGGCGTGTTCCTGCGCGACGTGGCCAAGCTCAACCGGGAGCAACGCAATTTCCGAATTTTTGGCCCCGACGAAACGCTCTCCAATCGCCTGGCCGCTGTGTTTGAGGTGACCAACCGGCAATGGGATGCACGACAACAGGACAACGATGAGTTTCTCGCCCCGGACGGTCGTGTTCTGGACTCGATGCTCAGCGAGCATCAGTGCGAGGGTTGGCTGGAGGGATATCTGCTGACTGGGCGGCACGGGCTTTTCAATAGCTACGAGTCGTTCATCCACATCATTGATTCGATGTTTAACCAGCACGCCAAGTGGTTGAAGGTCACGGCGAGACTGCCGTGGCGGCGGAAAATCGCGTCGCTGAACTACCTGCTGGCTTCCCACGTCTGGCAACAGATGCACAACGGTCTGACTCATCAGGACCCCGGTTTCATTGATCACGTTGTGAACAAGAAGGCCTCCGTCGTGCGGGTCTATCTGGCGCCGGATGCCAACTGCCTGCTCTCGGTCTGGGATCATTGTTTGCGCAGCCGCCACTACGTCAACGTCGTGATCGCCGGCAAATATCAGGCGCCGCAATGGCTGACGATGGACGCCGCCGTGAAGCATTGCACCGCCGGAATCGGCATCTGGCAATGGGCCAGTAGCGACGCCGGCACCGAACCCGATGTCGTCATGGCCTGCTGTGGCGACGTGCCGACGCTGGAGACGCTCGCCGCCGTGTCCATATTCCGCGAGCATCTGCCCGACCTGAAAGTCCGTGTCGTCAATGTCGTGGACCTGATGAAGCTGGAACCTCAGAGTGAACATCCGCACGGTTTGAGCGATGAGGCTTTCGACGCGCTGTTCACCAAGGACAAACATGTCATCTTCGCTTTCCACGGTTATCCCTGGTTGATTCACCGATTGACCTATCGCCGCACGAACCAGGCCAACATCCACGTCCGCGGCTACAAGGAAGAGGGCACGATCACCACCCCCTTTGACATGACGGTGCTGAACGATCTTGACCGCTTCCATCTTGTCATGGACACCATCGACCGCTTGCCTCAGACCGGTAAAAAGGGTCGCGCCCTCAAGCAGCGAATGCAAGCCAAGCTCATCGAGCATAAACAATACATTGATAAGAACGGCCAGGATCTGCCGGAGATTCGGAACTGGAAGTGGATCTGACCCATGAATAAGTTCAAGCAACTCTGGATCACTCTGCGGTCGAGCTTTTGGTTTTTGCCTTCGCTGATTGTCTTGGGGAGCATTGTCTTCGCGGTAGTTCTAATTGATGCAGACTCCGCCGGGAGCGACCTATGGCTGGCCCAGTGGCCGCGTTTGTTTGGGGCCGGGGCGGAAGGCGCGCGCGGGATGATGTCCACGATTGCCGGTTCGATGATGACCGTAGTGGGCGTCACGTTCTCCATGATCCTGGTGGTGCTGGCGCTGGCTTCGAGCCAATACACCTCGCGCATCCTGCGGAACTTCATGCGCAGCCGCATCACGCAGGTTGTGCTCGGGATATTCGCCGGCATTTTCACTTATTCATTGATTGTGCTGCGAACTATTCGCGGGGGCGATGAGGGCGCATTTGTTCCAAGCCTGGCGGTGTTCTTCGGCTTCGTGCTGGCGCTCGGGGGTGTTGTCGCTCTTATGTTCTTCATCCATCACATCGCCTCTTCGATCCAGGCTTCCAGCATCATCGCCACGGTCGCTCAGGAAACCATCGCCGCCATTGACCGGCTGTTTCCGGAAAACCTTGGACAAGAGCCGGGCGAAGACGCTGATGGCCAAACGCTACGCCCTCTGGCCGATCGGAATTGGCGCGCAGTCCTAGCCCGGGAGAGCGGCTATATCCAGAGCGTGAATACCGCAGCGCTCCTACGTTTCGCGCGGGACAGGAAAACCATCGTACGGATGGAGCACGGCATCGGCGAGTTCGTTGTCCAGAACACCAGGCTGGCCTCACTCGCTCTGGAAGACCCGCCGGATCAGGAGACGATTGCCGCCCTGCAGGCAAGTTTCAGCGTCAGCCGCCACCGCGCGGTGGAACAGGACGTGGCCTTCGGCATCAGACAGATCGTGGATGTGGCGTTGAAAGCACTTTCCCCCGGCATCTTCGACACAACGACGGCCGTGACGTGCGTGGATTATCTGACGGCGATTATGGCGCGGATAGCGCCTCGGCGAATCCCCTCATCGCGCCGCTACGAGGAGGGGGAACTGCGAGCGATCGCCAAAGGCCCGAGCTTTGAAAGCTTGCTGGCTGAATCCTTCGACCAAATTCGAAACAGCGCCAAAGGCGATGTCGTCATCATGTCTCGAATGCTCGACGCCTTTCAAACCCTTGCCAGTTTGACGGCCAGCCCACATCGCCGGTGGGCACTTCGCGAACAAGTGCAATGGATCGCCGAGCTGTCCGAGCGTAGCGTCGAGTCCGCCCATGACCGTGCGACGATCAACACGCGGCTGGCGCGCGTGCGCGAAACGCTCGAAGCCGAGCCTGCTTCTTGGGCAGAGGAGAAGAAGGAATAGCCTTGCAATCTCAATCACAAGCATTACATCGACCCGTTGATCTGCAGTATCAGGCGCGGCTGGCTGCACTGGCCGAGGGGCTTGCATTGGCGAAGTCCAAGGGGCTTGACCGTGACGACCTGGCGCAGGTTGCTCAGGCGGCCGCCGCCGGGCAGGTCGCGAAGATGCTAATCGATCCCAACATCCAAACCTCCGGTCGGCTCGACAGGGCGCCAGGTCAAGTCGAGATTGCTGATCTGAGCCCCCGCAAGCCGATGAGCGATTCGACGATCTCGGCGAGCTGGCCGGGAAGATGGGCGGGACTGGGTGCCACCTATGGCGAATGAGCCAATCACGATCACAAAAGGAGAACACCATGCAGATCCAAATCAATACCGACCATAACATCGAAGGCCACGAGGCGCTGGCTGTTCAGGTCCGTGGCGTAGTGGAGAGTGCCCTGAGCCGAATCAGCGATCACATCACGCGAGTGGAGGTCCACCTGAGCGACGAGAGCAGCCACAAGAGCGGGGAGAAGAGCAGACAGAACGACAAGCGCTGCATGATTGAGGCCCGCCTCGAAGGCCTTCAACCCGTCGCGGTCACTCACCAGGCAGCGACCTTGGACCAAGCCGTCGACGGCGCTGCAGGTAAGCTGGTCCGATTGATCGAGAGCACTCTCGGACGGCTGCACGATGAAAAAAGTCGCAGGACTGACCCGCCTCTGCCTGGGTCGATTGAGAATTGACGAAATTACTGAGGTATCAGGGATGAATCCGCAAAGGCTTACAGACACTGCGAAGACGCTAGTCGCCGGCGACAAGGGCCTTCTGGCGATGGATGAAAGTAATCCTACCTGCAACAAACGATTTGCCAAGCTGGGGATTCCCCAGACCGAGGAGGCCCGGCGCGCCTATCGGGAGTTGATTGTGACCACGCCCAATCTCGGTGAGTGCATTAATGGTGTGATCCTCTACGACGAAACGATCCGCCAGCAGAAGAAAGATGGAACTCCCTTCGTTAAAGCCATCACCGACGCGGGAATCATTCCGGGCATCAAGGTGGATCTCGGTGCGAAGGACATGGCCGGCTTTCCCGACGAGAAGGTCACGGAAGGTTTGGATGGATTGCGCGAGCGCCTGGCTGAATACTCACAAATGGGCGCCCGATTCGCCAAGTGGCGCGCCGTGATCGCCGTGGGCGATAGCATTCCCAGCCGGGGTTCGATCGAGGCCAACGCGCAGGCGCTGGCTCGCGATGCCGCGTTGTGCCAGGAAGCAGGACTCGTCCCCGTCGTTGAGCCGGAAGTGCTCATGGACGGCGCGCATACCCTGGAGCGGTGCAGCGAGGTAACAGAGGAAGTCCTGCGAGCAGTTTTCAACCACCTTTACACCCAACGGGTAATGCTGGAGGGCATGATCCTGAAACCCAACATGGTGCTTCCGGGACTAACCTGCCCTCCGCAAGAAAAAGTGAATGAAGTGGGCGTCGGCGAACAGCAGTATCAAGTGAGATTGACCGACCGCCAACCAGACGAGGTCGCAGATCTGGACGAGGTGGCCGACGCCACGGTGAGGTGTCTCTTGCGGGCCGTTCCCGCTGCCGTTCCGGGGATCGCGTTCTTGTCGGGCGGCCAATCCGCTGAACTGGCCTCGGCGCGCTTGAATGCCATGAATGTCAAGCTTAAGTCGCGACTCCCCTGGGCGTTGGCGTTTTCGTTTGCCCGCGCCATTCAGCAACCGGCTTTGGAGATTTGGCGAGGTACGGCGACCCATGTTTCGGCGGCACAACAGGCTCTGTATCATCGGGCCAAGTGCAACCGGGCCGCGCGCCGCGGCGAATACAGTGCCGCGATGGAAACGGCATGAGCAGGAACAAAGCAGCTCTGAGAGCCTCCGGGGGCGCTGATATCGGGAAGGCAGGGAACCCATGAGGGCGAATAAACGCACGCACCAGCAACACGGAGGGTCGGATGGCGGCGGTGCCCATCAAGGCCGTGGTCCTTACTGGAAACATGCGCATCGTCATTGGGGTTTCTGGGTCGCCTTGGTCTTGATGCTTGCGGCCATGATTATCTATGTGATGAGCAATGACTTGGCGAGGCGGCCTCGCCGCCAGCCACAGCAGCCGTTGTCCGGCGCCGTCGGGAAATAATCGAGCCCTATGAACTTTTGCAACCAGGGAATTACTGCATATGAAGGCGCGAGCTTTAAACGTACGACGCAGGCCCAATCACTGGTGACGAGGGCCTGCTGACGATGGATGAGAGTAAAACAACCCACCATGAGTGACACACTGTTGTACCCACTGCGGTTGGAACCCATTTATCAGTATCGACTCTGGGGCGGGCGGCGTTTGGCCAACCTGCTTTCCGTGCTGTTGCCCGGCGACGGCTCTATCGGCGAAGCGTGGATCCTCAGCGACCGCGATGACCATCAGAGCCCTTTTTCCAACGGACCGCTCAAAGGGCGGAGCATCGGTCAAGTGCTGGAGCAGTTTCCTGAGCAAACGCTGGGAAAGCTGGCCTCGCGTTTCCACAGATTCCCGCTGCTGCTGAAGTTCCTGGACGCGCATGAAATGCTCTCCGTCCAGGTGCATCCCACGGCGGCGAATGCGGACCTGCTACCCGCGGGCGAGACGGCGAAAACCGAAGCATGGGTCGTGTTGGAGGCGGAACCAAAGAGCCTTATCTATGCGGGCCTGAAGCCTGGTACGACAGCGGACGATCTGCGGCAAGCGCTCACGAACGGTGGGCTGGCGGACGACCTCGCATGCTTCACTCCGAGGCCGGGCGACGGCGTCTTCATACCGGCTGGGACTGTTCATGCTTTGGGTGGCGGCGTGGTGGTGTTTGAGATTCAACAGAATAGCGACGTGACGTTTCGCCTGTACGACTGGGACCATGTTGACGTCAAGACTGGTAAGCCGCGCGCACTTCAAGTCGGTCAGGCGCTTGACTGCATTGATTTTGCCGAGGATGCAGCTGGTCTGGTGGCGCCTATGGTTAAGGCGAAAACGCCGGTGGAGCGCGAACGACTCTTTGATTGTGAACATTTCCGGTTGTGGCGCCTGCGCGGACAATCGCCTTTTACCGTCGGCGCCGCGGGTATGCCCCGCGTGCTGGTATGCATAGAGGGCGCGGGGCAGGTCGAGCACGGCGGCGCCACTTATGAAGTCGGGAGAGGCGATGTATGGCTCTTGCCGGCGGTGGTCGGAGCGTGTGCTTTTCGGCCGCGCGATACAGTGAGCTTGTTGGAAATTGCGCTACCAGAATAAGTTGCAACCGGGCAACAACGGGATGGCTGGCCGGGCCGGAAACTCTGCTTGCTATGGCAAGAATTCGGAGGCAAAAGGTTCGTGAAAAAACTGATTGTTTATGATCTGGACGGCACACTTGCCGAAAGCAAATCGTCTCT
>Ga0315540_10001779_pt1 | contig 12240 bp, 10 predicted proteins | sample SalMarSW160110MG_FD_203677 | JGI IMG/M metagenome (GOLD analysis project Ga0315540, IMG submission 203677) | Salt marsh sediment microbial communities from the Plum Island Ecosystem LTER, Massachusetts, United States - Salt Marsh Sediment SW1601-10 ... | reverse complement strand
GGCGGAGCGGTGGGCCGAGGCCAGGGATCCATCCGAAAGCTGCACCGCCAGCGAACGGCGCAGGCCGGTCTCCAGCAGGTGCTCCATCTGCGCCCGCCAGCGCCCGTCGTAATCGCCGAGCAGGATATCGGCGAAGTGCAGGCGGGTGAACAGGTCGTACGAGTTGGGATGGCCCGGTTCCTGGTAGAAGCCCTCGTCAAGCATAATGTGCCCCTGGAAATAGGTCCCCAGCCAGTCGTCAAACTGCTCGACGCTGAAAGGCGACAGCCCGGCCCGGATGCGCGGCCACTCGCCTGAGAGCCACACTGCCGCCCAGTTGGAGGGCGGGCGCTGGGCAAAGGCCGCCATCGGGTCGACTCGCGCGATCGCCTCCGAAAAATGCGTATAGCCTGATTTCTGGGCTGGCAGGGGATCGCTTAAAGCGCCAATTTCACCCAGCAGGTGCCAGGTCTTGATCACCGGGGGCCAGAAGAAGTCGCGGTGGTTGCGCCCGCCCGCAGCCCCGCTCTCGCGCTGGAAATCGGAGGGGTAGGCGGGCAGGTCGGGCGCGAGCAGGTAATCCAGCGCGGCCTGCAGCCCGCGCCGCGCGCAGTCCGCATATTCACTGCGCTCTGCTCCGTCCAGGTGGGCGGCCAGCACGGCATTGCCCCAGGCATAATAGGGCGTGCTGTACTGGGTTGGGCAGCCAAAGACCGGATCGTTGAGCAGCCCGGTGCTTGGCTCGAAATACGGAAAAAGCGAGTTAACGCCTGTTTGAAGGGTGGAAAGGGCTGGGTTCATGAGGGGTATTGTATCAAAATAAAGGACTGAACGAGTCACTTTTGTTTTATGAGATCAGGGTGCTATTACTGTTCTGCGTAGGTTGGTGGGTGTGGTTAACCGCCGAACATCTCAAGCAATCAGAGAAAATTAGGGAATCAAAAATTGGAACGCGATTATACTTAAATTGGGTCTGACCCGCGGGGATACGATACCCACTCCACAAAAACAATGCAGTAAAAGGGAAAGGAATGAATATCAATTCGCGCGTCTATCGGATGGTTGTCATCGGGCTGGCTGCCCTGTGGATGGCGGGCCTGCTTTTTGCGGTACAGCCGGTTTTATCCAGTCGGGCTGCCGGCCAGATCGACCTGATAGGCCCGGCTGGCAGTGACCAGTTTGGGAAAAATGTGGTCGCTCTGCCCAACGGCAATATTGTGGTGACCGACCCGCTGTATAACAATGGCACGGCAATCCACACTGGCGCCGTATATCTTTATAATGGCACAACCGGGGCAATGATCAGCAAATTAACGGGGACTGCGCTGTATGATGGGGTTGGTTATGTAGAAATTGTGGTGCTGAGCAACGGCAATTTTGTGGTGCGCAGCCCTAATTGGAACAATGGTATTGAAAGTGATGCCGGTGCCGTGACCTGGTGCAGCGGGACAACAGGGTGTAATGGGGTCGTTTCAAGTTCTAACAGCCTGGTTGGTACAACCGGAAATGACATGAAAGGCGCAAATACCAATGTTATCCCTCTGAGTAACGGAAATTATGTGGTGATTAACCCGAATTGGGCAAACGGTGATCGTGGTGCAGCCGGAGCAGTAACATGGTGTAACGGGTTGACCGGCTGTCGGGGGGAAATCTCGGCTTCGAACAGTCTGGTTGGAAGCGCTGCCAATAATATGGTTGGCTTCTATGGGATCACAGTCCTCACGGATGATCGTTATATTGTTCGCAGCCCATTTTGGGATCATGGCATGGTGATCAATGCCGGCGCCCTGACCTGGTGCAGCGGGACGTCTGGCTGTACTGGAGAAATTTCAGCTGCCAACAGCCTGATCGGTACTTCAGCCAATGATCTCGTTGGTTACAACGCCATAACGGTCTTAAGCAATGGAAATAACGTGGTTAGCACACCGGGTTGGGATAACGGCGATGTTGTGGACGCGGGCGCCGTGACCTGGTGCAGCAGTTCGTCTGGCTGCACGGGAGAAATTTCAGCCGATAACAGCCTGGTAGGCAGTACGGCTTATGACCAAACGGGCAGTTTTGCTGTCATTTCTTTGACGAACGGTAATTATGTGGTGCCTAATCAATCTTGGGATAACGCGGAGGCGGTTGACACGGGTGCCGTGACCTGGTGCAGCGGCGAGGTGGGTTGCACAGGGCCGATTTCAGCCGCCAACAGTCTGGTTGGCAGCACATCCGCTGACGTGGTCGGTATTTTCGTCACCGCTCTCACCGATGGCAGCTATATGGTGAACAGCCCTTACTGGAGCAGCGATACAGCAATGCATTCAGGCGCGGTAACCTGGTGCGATGGCGCGTCTGGTTGCAGTGGGACAATTTCCTCAATCAACAGCCTGGTTGGCAGTACGGATGGCGACTATGTCGGCGCATTTGTCAAAGAGTTGAATCATGATGCTTATGTGGTAAGCAGTCCATCCTGGAGTAACGATCAAGGGGATCAGGTGGGCGCGGTTACATGGTGCAGCATCGGGGAAGGTTGCAGCGGGCCGGTATCATCCACCAACAGTTTAGTCGGGAGCACAGCTGGCGATCAGGTTGGGAATGTGGTTGTTTTGAGCGATGGAAATTATGTGGTGGTCAGCCCGCTTTGGACCAATGGCTCTGTATTGGGCGCCGGAGCGGTGACATGGTGTGATGGGACGAGTGGGTGTCTTGGGCTTATTTCGCCCGAAAATAGTTTGGTGGGAAGCGCAAAGGCGGATTGGGTCGGTGAAAGATCTGTTGTTCCTTTACATGAAGGAAATTATGTGGTTTTAAGCCCTGACTGGAATTATGGTCAGGTATTAGATGCCGGAGCCGTGACCTGGTGCAATGGAGCCGGTCATTGCACCGGAGAAGTTTCCGAATCGAACAGTTTGGTGGGCGGCACTGCCAGGGACCAGGTAGGAAGCAGTGTCGCCGTCCTGAAAAACGGCAGTTATGTGGTCAGCAGCAATCGCTGGACAAACGATTCGATCCCTCGGGCCGGGGCTGTCACCTGGTGCAGCGGGTCGGGAGGCTGCAGCGGGCCTGTTTCGTCTGCCAACAGCCTGGTGGGAGGTTCAAGCGATGATGAAGTTGGTTTAGGGGTATATGGCAACGCGATCATACCGCTTGCCAAAGGCGGCTATCTTGTGAACACAAGGTATTGGGATAACGGCTCAACGATTGATGTTGGCGCAGTGACGTGGTGCAGCGGCGTGGCAATCTGTTCTGGGAAGATCTCTGCCGCCAACAGCCTGGTAGGAAGTCATGTGAATGATCTGATCGGTTTCGATGACATCCTTCCGCTAAAAAATGGAAATTATGTCGTCGGGAGTTCAGGTTGGGACAACGGCTCGCTGGCAAATGCTGGCGCGGTGACCTGGTGCAGCGGGGCAACGGGTTGCCATGGAGAGGTTTCATTCAGCAACAGCCTGGTGGGTAGTGCCTTGTACGATGGAATTGGTGGTGGCGGTATCCGGGAGTTGGGCGATGGCAGCTATGTCGTTTTCAGCCCTTTTTGGGCCAATGGCGCGGTAGAAAAGGCGGGGGCGGTGACCTGGTGTGGTGGGACGGTGAACTGTAATGGCGCAATTTTTCCAGGCAACAGCGTGGTCGGGCTGGCTGCGGGCGGCCAGGTGAGTTCTTCGTTTGCGTTTGATAGCATCAACCACCAGCTGGTCGTCGGGCGTCCGGCGGAAAACCGGGTGACTTTGTTAAGGACGAATATTGTCAATCAGGTCTACCTGCCGCTGCTCAGGCGTTAGGCTGGAGGCTGCGGTGCGCCACCGCACCAATCTTATTCGGCTAGGCGGCAAAGGATGCGGTTGGTTCTTATCGACCGCATCCTCCCTGATTGCTTGGTCTCACTTCAACCTGGCCGCTCCTCAAAAGATGCCGCGCTTGTGCAAAAAATCCAACGCCAGGCTGGGGCGATTGCTGGTGATGGTGTCAACGTCCCAATCCAATAATGTTTCCAGCATCTGGAGCGAATCGCCCTGCCAGCCGGCAACATTCAATCCCGCGGCGTGGGCAGCCTGGACGGTGGCTTTATCGCTGTAATGCAGCGGGATGCCGGCCCGGTAACACCCCAGGGATAAAGCCGCCTCGAGATGTTCGAGACGGTCGTAATGGCTGATGTACCCCCGGCGCAGATCCGGGGCAATGCGGCGCATGATTTCCAGGGCGTGCCGGTCAAACGAGGTAACCACCACCCGGCCCGCGATCCCGAAATGCTGGATCTGTTCTGCCAGCTGCGGGCAGAGGATTTCTAGGTTTTCAGGCGGGGCGGTTTTGATCTCGATTTCCCAGGATTGCGCTCTCTGGGCGTAGGTTTCGAGCACGGCTTCCAGGGTGGGAATGATGGCTTTTTCATGCCAGCCTGGAAAAAGCGCGGTGGCGTTCAACTCGGCCAGTTGGGCCGCGGTCAGCTCGCCCACTTTGCGCGCCACCCCGGCCGTCCTTTGCAGGCTTTCGTCGTGCAGAACGATCAACTGCCGGTCGGCGGACAGGCGCACATCCAGCTCGAACGAACGAACCCCGATGCTCCAGGCATAAGCAAAACCCGCCAGCGTATTTTCAGGCGCTTCGTACGCCGCACCGCGATGGCCGAGCAAATCTTTGATCAATGGAAACCTCCGGAATTTATCTGCGCCAGCTGCAACAGGGTATGTGCGAGAAGCGCGGGCTGAACAGTGCAGACAAGCCGTCATGCCCATCAGCAGTCGAACACCGACCAGCAGATCTCGTTTCGCAACCGCTGATCCTCCAGGACGAGTTCGCGAATCGCGTCCGGGAGCTGTTCGCGCTGCCAACGGCACTCGAGCCGGCCGGCGTTCTCGCCCTCGCATCCAGAGGCGGCCGCGCGCGCGGCCTTGATCGCGTAGGCCGCGGCGCCGAGTTCGTGTGCGGCGACATGCGCCACCGCTGCGGCCTGGCCGGCAGAAAATGCGGCGTGCCGAGCGGCTCCGCTCAGTTCTCTTGCCGCAGCCTGGGCATGACCAGCCGAATCGCGAGACTGAGACATCCTGATCTCGCCGCGGGCCCATGCCCGAGTCAGCTCGATCGCCTGGCGGGGTCGCGGGTCCGAGGGCTGCACCGACTCGAAGAGGTGCAGAACGTGTTCTGCACACGCGGCCGCCCACAAAGCCAGGAGGCGATGGTCGGAGTCCGTGAGCGTCCCCCCGCGGCGGATGGTGATGAAGCGGGGGTCGCGGTCTTTGGGGAGGATCATGGTTCTTCTATTATACGACTGCCCTACCCATGATCAAAAATGGAGTGGAGCTCCCGCCCAACTGCGCTATAACAGGATTTTCGCAGGTTAACTACCGGTAGACGGAATTTATTCTTGATAAAACAGGTTCGATCCTGATCGGGTCTGCCGCTGGGGCAGGGGACGGCCTGAAGTTGTGTAAATACCCAATTGGATATAAACTAAATCAGCCGAAAAATTACATTCGCTGTATAGGGCGCAGCCGGTAAAAACGTACAGGTCCTGTTCGGTCGCCGAGCCCCGCGCCAGGCACTCGCCGTGGTCTTTAAAGTGGACCAGGTCGGGTGTCACCAGGTGGGCCCGGGGCGTGCCCTCTCCATGCTCGGGATATTGCGGAAGCTTTTGAGGTAGAAAAGGTGGTATTCCCCTTGCCAGAAGAAGGGGATGTAATCACCTGTCCAGGCTTCCGAGGGTTTGTAATTGATGTTCATCACTCAAGACCTCCCATAGGGTTAAAGTAAACTTTCAGAAGCCCTTCTTTCTCGCCAGCACTTTGCGCACCGTGGCGGCGATATGCCCGCTGCCTGACCCGCCCAATACGCTGTGTTCCTCCACGCTTCTCCGCCCCTAGAAATTCGGCAGGTAGCTCCCGGCGTTTTTTAACCGCTGCTGCAGCTCGCGGATCGCCACCCCGCGCACGCCGGTCTTTCCCTCCACCGCCAGGGCGGCAGCCATCCCCGCGGCCTGTCCGGTGATGTAGCAGCCAGGCATCACCCGCAGCGAGCCCTGCATGGCGCGGTCGGTGGATACGCAGCGCCCGGCGACCAGGGTATTTTCCAACCCGCGCGGCAGCAGGCTGCGGTAGGGGATGCCGTAGCTTTCGCCCTTGCCGTAGCGTAAGGATTTGAACTCCCTGGCGAAGTTGTCGTAGTCTTTGGCATCTGGGGTGGCGGCGTGCAGGTCGACCGGGTAGTTGTAGCGCCCGATCTCATCCTCGAAGACCGCGCGTTTGTGGAAGTCATCCAGGTTTAGTACGTAATCGCCCAGGATGCGGCGCGATTCGCGCACCCCCAGCAGTGCCCCGGTTGCCGCCAGGGTCATGTTCTGGTAGCCGGGCAAATATTCTTTGTAATAGCGCTCGTACTGGCGGATCAATTCTCGCCCGCGCAGCAGGGCCTCGGTCAGCGAGCGCTCGTCTGTGCTGTCAACCCCAAAGGTATGGCCGATGTTACCGCCGCCCATGGTTTCGCCCACTTTCCACATCCCGGGCAGGTGGCGGTCGAGCACCTCAAATACCCCATCCCGGTAGGCGCGTTCCAGCGTTTCTTCCTGCAAATGGCGGCTCTCAAATGCGGCCTGCCAGTCCACCCCGGCCCACAGGCTGCACAGCGTGCCCGGCATCATACGTCCCTGCTCGTCGCCTTTCTCATAGGGCACCCCGCCCCAGGCGCACAGATCGCCGTCCCCGGTGGCATCTATGAATACATCCGCCTGTACCGCGAACAGCCCACTCTTACCTGCGCACACGGCATGCCTGATCCGGCCGTTTTTGAGTTCTACCTCGATCAATTGGGTGTGGAAGGCAAACCCGGCCCCCGAATCTTTGACCATCTGGTCGTAAACGCTTTTTAGATTCTCGGCATGGATCGAGACCGAATCATCCGGCCGGTCATCGGCGATGGCGTGCATCTCCTTCAATCGTTCGTACAGCTCCTCGCCAAATCCGCCCGCCAGGAAATTGATCCCGTCGGTGAAGCGCATGAAGGCCGGCACCAGGCCGAGCGTGCCCATCCCGCCGAAGGCCGACTGGCCCTCGGCCATGAAAACATCCCGCCCCTGGCGGGCGGCGGTCACGGCAGCCGCTGTTCCGGCCGGGCCGCCCCCGGCCACGAAGATATCCACCGTGTGGCGTAGGGGGATATCACGCGAGAAGGATACGCTGGTCATGGATAGGCTCCTTTAAATAAATATGGGACACCCCTTATTATCGCAGGCTTTTTGAATTTTTTTACAGGTCCCGGCGTGAAAAAGCCCGTATCGCCAGCCCCAGCGCCCCCAGGGCAAAGACCGCCGCGTAGCCAACCATCAGCGGGCTGGGCACCGAGGCTCCCCCGCCGAAGGGGTTGAAATTTCCCAGGGAGCGTAGCAGCGGTGAAGTCATTTCGTAGGCGGCGCGGCGCCACAGCGATTCGCTGGGCATCAGCAGGCTGGCCAGCACCCCCACATCCACCGCGGTCTGGTTTTGCAGCAGCGCGCCAATTTGCTCTACCCAGCCGCCCAGAAAGGCGATCCCGTACATGCCGAAAACGGCTGCTCCCGTGGCCAGGGTAGAAAGCCGGCTGGAAAAGGCCAGGGTTACACTCATCACCAGCACGGTTTCCAAATAGATCAGCCCGACCCCCACCGGCAGATTGGCGGGATAGTAGCTGCCCTGCACCCCCACCGAGATCACCAGCCCACCCGCCAGCAGCAGTACGTAGAGCGCCATCAGCCCGGCAAAACCCAGCCATTTGCCCAGCACAACTTCGCCGCGGTGGATCGGCTTGGAGACCACGGTGTGGATCGCCCCCGAGCCGATTTCGCCCGCCAGGGAATCGGCCGATACCAGCACGGCCATAACCCCCGCCATGAAGTTGGCGGCGTACAACCCCATCATCAACAGCAGGTTGATCGCATTTTTTTGGGCCAGCGCGGCGCTGGGTATGCTGTTTGGCTGGGTGCGTACGAAATAGAAGGCCAGGTTGTAGAGCAGCAGAAAGCCCAACCCAAGCACAAAAGCCGTCAGGGCGATCTTGCGCCGCGCGGCTTCGCGGAATGTCAGTTTGGCAATCACTAAAATTCGCATTTATTACCTTTTAACCACTGAGACACAGAAAACACGGAGGGAAAAAAGAAAAGAAGGAAAAAAAGAATGCTCTAAGCCTTCATTCCTCTGTGTCTCCGTGCCTCTGTGGTAAGAATTACAGTCCGCCATCCGTGCCAACGACCTGGATGAACAGGTCTTCGAGCGAGATGCGCTGCGGGGTGAGGGCGTACAGTTCGGCCCCGGCAGTGACCAGGTAGCGGGAGATCTCCGGCAGGAGATCGTCGTCGCTTACGGTCAGGGTCAGATGCTCGCCGTCGGCGCGCACATCGCGCCCAAAACGATCCAAGCCGCTGACCACCTCCGGTGTCAGCCCACCGGCGCGGATCGAGACGCTGATTTCACCCTCGATCCTCAGGGATGAACCCGCTTCGGCACTCAGGGACTGCAGCGAACTGGTGCGCAGCACTTCACCATGTTTAATAAATGCTACCCGATCGCAGGTGATCTCCACTTCGCTCAGCAGGTGCGAGTTGAGGAAGACAGTCGCTCCACTGCCGCGCAGTTCGTGGATCACATCGCGCACCAGGCGGCGGCCCACCGGGTCCAGCCCGGAGGTGGGCTCGTCCAGAAAAACCAGTTCCGGGTGGTTGAGCAAGGCCTGGGCCAGGCCGATGCGCTGCAGCATGCCTTTGGAAAAGGTGCGCAGCTGCTGGCGGCGGAATTCCTCCAGCCCGACCCGTTCCAATAGTTCGGTGCTGCGCCGTTTCAACGCTGCGCCGGGCATGCCGTATAACTGCCCGTGCAGGGCGAGGAATTCTTCGGCCGTCAGCCAATCGTGGAAGCGAAAGTGCTCCGGCAAAAATCCGGTTTTGGCGCGGGCTGCCGTCGACCCGGCGGGTAGGCCCAGCATGTGCGCCTGCCCGGAGGTGGGTTTCACAAGCCCCAGCATCATCTTGATGAAGGTGGTCTTGCCGGCTCCGTTCGGTCCCAAAAAGCCAAACACTTCCCCGGCCTGCACCTGCAGGGTCAGTCCTTTGACCGCCACGCGCGGCCCAAATTCCTTGCGCAGATTTTCGGTTTCAATCACCAGCATGCGGGTTTCTCGTGTCCTTACGGATCAAGTAATTGGTGCGGTGTACCGCACCAATTACTTGAAAATTTTTATCTCGTATTCAAGTAATTAAACCACAGAGTCTCAGCGGCACTGAAATTTTCTCTGTGCCTGCCGCTTCGGCCACCCGTAGGGGTGCTGAGTCTCTGTGTTAAATTACGTTTATTGCAGGCTGTTGCCCAGGTCCACCGCACGCGCCGGATCGCCGGAGCCGAGGATACCGTAAACGATGCCGTTCTTGACCCACACCAGGCTGTAAGTGGGTGCCATACTCGAGTCGGATGAAAGCTGGCGCAGCAGGGTACCGTCCGTCCCATCCACTTTTACAGTCTGCGAATCCATCTCGCCGCGCGGAATGGGGATCACCAGGGTGGTGGTCCAATCGATCTGGCTGGCCACCTGGGCAGCCTTGTCCGGCGCCATGCCCATCACCTGCAGGCCGAGTTCTGCTAACTGGTTGATAGGCAGGTCGGGTGGGGTGTCAACCGTCGGGCTGGGCATCTGCACCAGCAGCAGGCACTTATCACCGATACCGAGGGTCTCACCGCCGGTGGCGGAGCGGCTTTCGGGGGCGGTATTGTAGCGGCACTTGCCGTAGGCCGCCGTCACCGAGTCGGGAATGTTGGCTTTAACCACTGCGCCATCCAGCCCGGCAGGCAGCGGTAAATCGCCCTTGCCAAAGCTTTGCAGGACGGTTTCGGCCAGGGCCTGGTTGAAAGTGCCTTCAAAGGCGATGCCGGGCTGCAGCATCAGCCGGCTGAGGGATTGAGCCGGGTCGCTGCTCAGGCGCACCTGGAAGCCGGCCTCCTGGCTGGCCTGGCTGGCGCCGCTTAAATCATGGGGCTGGCCCGGCTGGCGGGTTATTTTGACCTGGTCTGAAAGCACCTGGCTGATCGTTTCACCGATCGTGGGATCGAAGCGGGCGTCTTTCAGGTTGGTCATATCCAGTGGCAGCACGGCAATCTGCTGCACGCGGAACAGGCGTAAGAAGTTGGAAGCCAGGGCCTGGACCGAAGGGAAGCTGAAGGCCACCGCCAGGACGGCGATAAGCGTCAGCCCAATCCATAAGGGCCGCAGGCGTGCAAGACGTTTAGACATAGATGGTTTCTCCTGTAATTTTTGTTCGAATTTGCGCCAGGCAGCCGCGCTGCTGGCAGTGCGGCGCGCCTCGGCGGGGGTGGGGGCCAGGGCATCCAGCGCGGCATTCACCTGTTCTGCCCGGGTGGCCAGCCCGCTAAGCGCTGCCTGGCATTCGCTGCACTCCGCCAGGTGGGCGGCAGTGTGCTCTTGCTCCGCTTCGGGCAGTTGGCCGTCTTGATAGGCGCGCAGTTCGTTCTCGCTTGGATGCATCCTTTCCTCCTTGATCACCGGTCAGTCTTTCGTTGCCGTGGGGTCGGCCGGTGGAGATTCCCACAGGCTGGCTTGCTGATAGCGCTCCGTAAAAGTTTGTTCGGCCCGGGCCAGCAGGGTGCCCACCGAGGCCGGGTTCAGGTTCAACGCCGCGCCGATTTCCTGGTATGAAAATCCGGAATGGCGCAGCAGCAGCAGGCGGGCCTGGCGTTCATCCATTTCCGCCAGCACGCCGCGCACCCTGGCTCGTTCGACCCGGCGCGCAATCTCGCCTTCCGGATCGCCGGGCGCTTTGCCCCGCAGTGCTTCGCGGGTGGCGTCCAGTTCGTAGCGGTTGCGCCGGGCGGTGCTGCGCAGGCGGTTGAGCCCCAGGCGGGTCGCCACCCGGTACAGCCAGCCGCCCAGGTTTTCGGTACGGGCCGGCGGGCGCTGCCAGAGCTGCACGAATGCTTCTAATGCCAGGTCTTCGGCTTCGTCCGGGTCGCCGGTAAAACGGTACAGCGCGGCGCACAGCCGGCTCCATTGGCGGTGAAACAGGTCTTCCAACTCGGCGGGGCCGGGCTGTTCATGGGTGGCTGCGAGCGGTTTGGGCTTCTGGGGAAGTGTCATGCTGCGTTGGGCCATTCTACAAGACAAACACCGGCCGGGCCGGTTTTGTGACAGTTCGTTGGTGATGTGCGTTATTTTTTCAATATAATGATAACAGAAGGATGGGTCTCATCCGGGAATTTCTACCTGGGGAGGGGAAGATGCGCAAGCGCAAGCTGTATGGGGGTATGCTGCTGGTGGCAGTTTTGATCGCGGTCGGTCTGCTCCTGGTCAGCACGGGGCTGGTAAAAGCGCCAGTTCTGCGTGAGGCGGAAGATGAAAATATACCGACCTCGGTTTATCCTCCCTTAACCCAACCGGATGAAATCCAGATTTTTGCCGCCGTGATCCGGCACTTAAGACGCGGGACGGGACCGGTTTACATTCTGCGCACGACGGATGACCGCGGCGGGGACCCCAGGCTGACCCAGAGCAATGCAAGCGTGCTTTCGCCGTCCACCCAGGCCGGGATCAGCACTGCCCTCAGCGACCTTTCGCCCGGGGTCGTGTGGCTGGATCAATTTTCCGAGGTCGAACGCGATCCCGTGGAGAAGGGCGGGCGGTTAAAGGACGGGGGGGTAGTGATCACCCTGGGTAATCTGAAAACGAAAAGTGGGACCCGGGTGGAGTTGGTCGCACGAAATTATCGCGGCAGCCTGGATGGGGCCGGATACGCCTATACAGTTGAAAAAGTGCGCGGCGTTTGGGCGATTACCGAATTGCGATTGATCTGGGTCAGTTAATCGGAGGCAGGCCCCGGCAGTTCCACCCGGTACAGGTAGCGCGTGATCGCACAGGTTTGCGGGTCAAACGGGGCATCGCCAGAGTCAGATTCGGCCAGGATGTAATCGTACAGCCCGAGCTGCCCTTCGGCCTCGAAAGCGGGGCGCAGCGCCTTCCCGATCTGGTGCTTGCGCTGCAGGTGCCGGTGCGTCTCGCGGCTGAAGTCCCGGGTGGTGAACGGCAGGCCTGCCCGTTTTAAGGCCTCGCCCAGCGGGGTGCGCTCCGGCTGCAGCCGGGCGCGCTCGCCGCCCACATCCCAGATGGCGGTGGAATAAAATATGCCCATCCGCCCGCCTGGCCTGAGCAGGGCGGCCATTTTGCGCAGGGTGGCGTCCAGGTCGTTGGGCATGTAGAGCGTGTCGATCGCAACCAGCGCGTCAAACGACCCTTCCGGAAAATCCAACGTGTCCA
>Ga0315540_10001777_pt1 | contig 12247 bp, 18 predicted proteins | sample SalMarSW160110MG_FD_203677 | JGI IMG/M metagenome (GOLD analysis project Ga0315540, IMG submission 203677) | Salt marsh sediment microbial communities from the Plum Island Ecosystem LTER, Massachusetts, United States - Salt Marsh Sediment SW1601-10 ... | reverse complement strand
ACCGGTGTGGTAGATTTCTTCGACGGTCTGCCTTAGCCCTCCGACGGAGTCGCGATGAACCCGGAAAAAATCAAGGTAGTGATGGAAAACGGCCAGTCGATCGAGGTGGTCGTGTTCAGCAAGCGCGCCGACTCGATAGAGGTCGTGCTGGGCGAGGGCATCAACAACGTCAAGTGCACGCTCACGCCCACGCGCAACGGCCTGGCCTACGCCGGCAGCGTGATGGGACGCGAGCTCGTGTACCAGCGCAGCCGCGAGCAGGTCCAGGCCGACATCGAGCGGCTCAACCCGTCGTTGCGCAAGCCCAGGGCGCGCTGAGCGCCCGATGGCGATCCGGCGCATCGGGCCCGAGGAGCGCGACGCGCTGCTCGCGATCGTCAACGACGCGGCGCGGGCCTATCGCGGCGTGATCCCCGCCGACCGCTGGCATGAGGCCTACATGCCGCGCGCGGAGCTCGAGGCCGAGATCGCCGACGGGGTCGAGTTCTGGGGCGCCGAAGAAGGCGGGCGCCTGCTTGGGGTGATGGGAATCCAGGACCGGGGCGAGGTTGCGCTGGTGCGCCACGCCTACGTCGCGAGCGACGCGCAGCGCAAGGGCGTCGGGCGCGCGCTGCTCGTCCACGTGCAGGGCCTGGCGAACAAGCCGCTGCTGGTCGGCACCTGGGCGGCCGCCGAGTGGGCGATCGAGTTTTACCGCCGCAACGGCTTCGCGCTCGTGCCGCAGGTGCAGAAAGACGCTTTGCTGCGAAAGTACTGGTCGATTCCCGCGCGCCAGATCGAGACGTCGGTCGTGCTCGCGAGCCGCAATCCGGAACCGAATCGGGTGGAGAAGCCATGAATCTTGCCGCGAACATAGTTGTCGCCCTGGTCGCGCTGCTGCACGTCTATTTTCTGGTGCTGGAGATGTTCCTGTGGGACAAGCCCGCGGGGCTGCGCGCGTTCGGCCAGACCCCGGAGGCTGCGGCCGCGTCCAAGGTGCTGGCGGCGAACCAAGGCCTGTACAACGGCTTTCTCGCCGCGGGCCTCGTCTGGGGCCTGCTGCTCGGCGCCGAGGGCGGCGGGGTGAAGATCTTCTTTCTTGCCTGCGTGCTGGTCGCGGGCCTGTACGGCGGCGCGAGCGCGAACCGCAAGATCCTCATGGTGCAGGCGCTGCCGGCGGCGATCGGCCTCGCGCTGGTGCTGCTGGCGTGAGCGGCGCGCGCTAGCCCTTCTTGCCGCCCACCAGCAGCAGCAGGCCGCCGATCACGATCGCGCCCACGCCGGCCCACACCGGCACGTTGACCGTTTCCTTGTCCTTGATCGAAAGCTCGATCGGGCCGACCTTGGCCTGATGAGTCTCCTTGGTGTAGCTGAAACTGCCGTACGCCAGTCCCAGCGCGCCGGCCACGATCAGCACGATTCCCACAATCTTGACTGCGTTCATTTTGCTTTCCTCCGGTGAAGGGGCTCTTTGCTGCGACCGACGGCCGCCGTGGTCACTTCCGGCGCATCAGTCCCACGATGAGAGAGGCGACGAACAGCAGGAGAAAGACGAAGAACAGGACCTTGGCGATCTGGACTGCGCCGGCCGCGATGCCGGTAAAGCCGAGCAGCCCGGCGACCAGCGCGATGATCAGAAATACGACGGCATATTGCAGCATTTCCTTCCCCTTCACATCGACGGGCGCGCGAGCGGCATCGTGCGCCTTCCTGCCGGGCTGCTCTGTACGATGTCGAACATAGACCGCCAGCGGATGCGGGGTTTGATCTGAATCAATCGAGATGACGAATGTGCCGGGCACATTCGGCCATGGTTCGAGCTCTGATCCGGCGCATCGTCGACAGCGTCGCCGATGGGGGAAAGTATCACCTGAAGGTCGTTTTTTCCGACCACAGCATCTACCACAGCACGCAGCTGGGCGAGCCGGACGTCACGATCGTGTTCCGCAGCCGCGCGGCGGAGCGGCGCATGGCGCTCGGCGGGGTGTTCGAGTTTCTCGAGGCGTACTTCGACAGAGCATCGATATCGTCGGCGATCAGGGCCTGCGCAAGCTGGTCAATCTCGCCTATCGCAAGCCGTTCGGGCGCTTCGAGCACCCGCTGATTTTCGTCAAGCGGCGCCTGCTCGAATCGCGGCAGAACAACCGGAACATCGCGCGGGCGAAGCGCAACGCCACTGAAAGCGGCCGACCAACTACTGCACGATCAGGCATATCTTCCCCGGCGGTTACATTCCCAGCCTCGCCGAGACGCTGCTCCTGATGGAAAAGTGCGGCCTCGACGTGAGGGCGATCTAGAACGTTTCGTATCACTACCACCGCAGCGTGGACCAGTGGCTCAAGAATTTCGAGGCGAACTGGGAGCGGATTCATGCGATCGACCCGCTCCGCTTCGACGAGAAATTCCGCCGGGCCTGGCTGTTCTATCTGGGAGGCGCCGCCGAAACCTTCGAGGCCGCGCGCGAGATCATCAATTGCTACCACATTACGTTCGTGAAGGGCCACTTCGGGCGCCGGGGCCCGACCACGCCGCTCGAGGCGCAGCCCGTGCGCTAGCCCTGCTTGCCGCCGACCAGCAGCAGGCCGCCGATCACGATCGAATCGAATGTCTCCCCGCAGATGGGAGTTTGACTTGAATCAAGCGGGCGGAAGATGGGCCGGGTAGATTGCAATTCGACATCCGTCGAAGGTAGCCCCCAATGGCTCGGGAGTTCCAGATCCCTGTGCCGGTTCGATGGGCAGCCGCATGGCTCGCGACGCTGGCTTGCGTGAATCTGCCCGCGGCTGCCATGGCGCAAGCGCCGTGCCCCGGAATTCACGTGACGATTCTGAATATCAGGGACAGCATTGGAACGGTGGCTTGCGCGTTGTTCGAATCGGCGGAGGGCTTCCCCAACGAGTTTTTGCTCTCGGCGACGAATGTCATGGTGATCAAGATTCGCAAGAGCCAGGCGCGTTGCGACTTCGAGGATATCCCGCCGGGCAAATATGCGATGGCAGTCATTCATGACGAGAACATGAACGGCAAGCTCGATACCAACTGGCTGGGCATCCCCACGGAGGGCTACGGCTTCTCGAACAATGCGACCGGCGTGCTTGGCCCGCCCGCGTTCTCCGCCGCGAGCTTTCGCTACGACGGGCAGAACGTGGAGCTGACGATGCGCCTCAAATACTGAAAGTCCGACGCGCGGGAATCAAAATCTCCTTTGGCCGGGGTATATGTGCGGAACCGAACATACAAGGAGGTCAGGAAGGGTTAAGAAGAATCGGGGCTTGGACCCTGCGATGACGCGGGAAAGGGGGATTGTGGCGATACTAGCTTCGCTTCGGCCGCGGCCCGGCTGGAACCGCATTCTTGCGGCGCTGCCGGCGAGCGACTACGAGCGCCTGCTGCCCGCTCTGGGGCACGTTCCGCTGCCGCTGGGCCTGTCCATTTACGGTGCAGGCGAGCTCGAACGGCATCTGTACTTCGTCACTGGGGGGGTCGTTTCGCGCTACCACCTGAATGATCACGGCGAGTCGGCGGAATTTGCGCTCACCGGCGCGGAGGGCGTGATCGGCATTCCCTCGTTCCTCGGCGGCGAGAGCACGCCGAACCGGGCGGTGGTGGTGAGCGCCGGCGATGCTTTTCGGCTGGCGGCGAGCCGGGTGCAGGACGAATTCAGGCGCGGCTCCCCGCTGTCTTTCCTGCTGCTGCGCTACACCCAGGCGCTGATCACGCAGACCGGGCAGATCGCAGTGTGCAACCGGCACCATTCTCTGGAACAGCAGCTTTGCCGCTGGATCCTCTCGTACCTGGACCGGGCGCCCTCGCGCAACCTGACGGTCACGCAGGGGCTGATGGCCACTTTGCTCGGGGTGCGGCGCGAAGGCGTGACGGAGGCCGCGGCCAAGCTGCAACGGGCGGGTTTGATCCGCTACCGCCGCGGCCATGTGGAGGTGCTGGATCGCCGGGGATTGGAAGCGCGGGCGTGCGAGTGCTACTCGGTCGTCAAGCGGGAGTACGAGCGTCTGCTCGGCCAAGGCGGCCGCGCGGGCAGCGCCGGCGCGCGCGCCGGGCTGCGCCCGGTAGACGAAGTCTCGCCTTGCTTCGGGCCCTGATCCGGCACGAAAAGCGCAAGGGCGCGCAAGAGCTCTCCCGCCTGCCGACGGAACTGGTCGACCGACTGGCGGAACCGTTTACGCGCTTCCTGCGCATCGAGGCCGCCGGCGGCGCCGTGCTGCTGCTGTTCGCGATCGCTGCGCTGGCTCTGTCCAACTCGCCCTGGGCGCGCCTGATCTCGGAGGCCTGGGAGGCCCAGGCCGGTCTTCAGTTCGGCTCGCTGGAGTTCACCCGTTCGTACAGGGCGTGGATCAACGACGGGGCGATGACGCTGTTTTTTTTCCTCGTCGCGCTCGAGCTCAAGCGCGAGCTGGTGCTGGGCGAGCTGAGCAACCCGCGCATGGCCGCGCTGTCGATCGCGGCCGCCGTGGGCGGCATGCTCGTGCCCGCCGCGCTGTACGTGCTGCTGCTATGGGGCCACCCCGGCCAAATTGGCTGGGGCACGGTGATGGCGACCGACACTGCGTTCGTCATCGGATGCCTCGCGCTGCTGGGCTCGCGCATTCCGCAGAGCCTGCGCGTGTTCATGCTGTCGCTCGCGATCGTCGACGACATCGGCGCCATCCTGGTGGTGGCCGTCGGCTACAGCAGCCACATCGCCTGGGGCGCGCTCGCGCTGGCCGCGGTCGGCCTGGCGCTGGTGCGCGCGATGGCGCTGATCGGGGTGCGGACCTTTCCGGTCTATTTCATGCTGGGCAGCCTGGTCTGGCTGGCGGTCGACGCCTCGGGAATCCACGCCACGATCACCGGCGTGATTCTCGGCCTGATGACGCCGGCCCGCAGATGGGTCAGCGACAAGCGCCTGTACGCCATCCTCGACCGGGTGGTCGCGCACCCGGAGGCCGACGCGGGGAGCGAGGACACGAAGGACAGGCGCAGCCTGCAGATGGCCGAGATCGCGGCGCGCGAATCACTTTCTCCGGTCGAGCGGCTCGAGATCGGGCTGCACCCGTGGGTCGGTTTCGTCATCATGCCGCTGTTCGCGTTCGCCAACGCCGGGCTGCCGCTTTCCTTCGGCGAGCTTACGAATCCTGTCACGCTCGCCGTGTTCGCCGGCTTCGCCCTCGGCAAACCCATCGGCGTACTGGGCTTCAGTTGGCTCGCGGAACGCACCGGCATCGCACTGCGCCCGCCGGATCTGAGCTGGAGGCTGCTCGCGGGCGGCGGACTGCTGGCCGGGATCGGCTTCACCATGGCGCTGTTCATCGCCAACCTGGCCTTCGACAAGAGCCTGATCGACGGCGCCAAGCTGGGGATCTTCCTGGCGTCGGTCTTTTCCGCCCTGGCGGGGCTCGCGCTGTTGAGGCTCCTTCCTGCGCGCGTGGGCGAAGTTCCGCCGGCCGGCGACTAGAGCGCGGTGCGCCGCGGCGCGCCCGAGCCCTTGATCTGGGTGCGGTGCATGACGCGCCGCGCGGAAGGGTCGAAGGCGTCGCGCCGGTGCATGGTGGTGCGGTTGTCCCACAGCACAAGATCTCCTATCGCCCACGTGTGGCGGTAGACCGAGGTCTCGACGTAGCGCCACAGCTCCTCGAGCAGGCGCTCGGATTCTTCCAGCGGCAGGCCCATCACGTAGGCGTTGCGCCGGCGTCCGAGGTAGAGCGCGCGCGCGCCCGACTCGGGGTGCTCGATCACCACCGGGTGCGGCGTGCCGGGCGAGCTGCGCGGGTCGTCCGACGCGCTGAGACCCTTGCGCAGGGTGCCGCCCGAGTCGTAGGTGCCGTCGTGCTTGATGTCGAGCGTTGCCACGCGCGCGGCGAGCGCGGGCGGCAGCTTCGCCAGCGCGGCCTTCATGCCGGCGAAGCAGGTGTCGCCGCCGGCGGGCGGGATCTCGAGCGAGTACAGCATCGAGGCGTCGGGCGGCAGCGGCGCGTAGCTCATGTCGGTGTGCCAGGCGGCCTCGCCGTCGCCCAGCGTGCCGATCGCCTCGCCGGCGCCGTCGCGCACGTTCGAAACCACCAGGATGTCCGGATAGCCGGGCGGGGACTTGCGCCCCGCGCCCTGGATCGGCGGCGCGTCGAGCGCGCCGAAGTGGCGCGAGAAGGCGAGCAGGTCGTCGTCCGTGAGGTGCTGGCCGCGAAACACCAGCACGTCGTGCTCGTACCAGGCGCGCTTGATCGCCGCGATCGCGGCCGGCCCGGCTGCGGCCAGGTCGACGCCGCGCACGTCGGCGCCGACGGTCGCGTGCGGAACGATCTCGAGCGTGCTGGCGGAGAAGGCGGGCATGGCGGCTAGTCTATAATCAACCGCCCCGTTTTGCCCATCCCCTCGTGACGATCGTCGTCCACCACCTGAACAACTCGCGCTCGCAGCGCGTGCTGTGGCTGCTCGAGGAGCTGGGGCTGCCCTACGAGGTGAAGCGCTACCAGCGCGATCCGAAGACGATGCTCGCGCCGCCCGAGCTGCGCGCGGTGCACCCGCTGGGCAAGTCGCCGGTGATCGAGGACGGCGAGCTCAAGCTGGCTGAGTCGGGCGCGATCCTCGAGTACCTCGCGGGCCGCTACGACGACGGGCGGCTGGTGCCCGCCGCGGGCACGCCGGAGCGCCTGAGCTACACCTATTGGATGCACTACGCCGAAGGCTCGGCGATGCCGCCGCTGCTGATGAAACTCGTGTTCAAGCGCATCGAGAGCGGGCCGATGCCGTTCTTCGTGCGCCCGGTCGCGCGCGGCATCGCGCGCCGCGTGCTCGACGGCTTCGTCGAGCCCAACATCGCGCGCCACCTGGATTTCATGGAAGGCGAGCTTCGCGAGCGCGACTGGTTCGCTGGCGCCGAGTTCAGCGCGGCCGACATCCAGATGAGCTTCCCGCTCGAGGGCGCGGCCGCGCGCGGCGGGCTCGATGCGAGCCGGCCGAAGCTGATGGGCTTTCTCAATCGCATCCACGCACGGCCCGCGTACCGGCGCGCGATCGAGGCCGGCGGCCCCTACGAGCTGTTGCGCTGAAGGCGGAGGGCGATGACCGTCGTCCTGCTCGCACTGGCGACCTTCTGCTCGACCCTGATCGGCGGGCTGTTCGCGCTCAAGTTCCGCGACCATCTGCACTACGTCCTTTCCTTCACCGCCGGGGTGCTGCTCGGCGTGGTCGCGTTCGACATCCTGCCCGAGATCTTCGCCCTGGCGCAGACGCACGGCGCCGACACCGCGGGCGCGATGGTCGCGCTGGTGGCCGGGTACCTGTTCTTTCACGGGCTGGAGAAGTTCGTCCTGGTGCATCACACGCACGAGGACGACTACGCCGAGCACCACCACCCCGAGGTCGGCGTTTACTCCGCGCTCGCGCTCGCCGGGCACAGCTTCATGGACGGGGTCGGCATCGGCCTCGCGTTCCAGGCCGGGCCGACGGTCGGCGTCGCGGTCGCGCTGGCGGTGATCGCGCACGATTTCTGCGACGGCATGAACACCGTCAGCCTGATGCTGGTGCACCGCAACCCGACGGCGCGCGCGCTCGCGATGCTCGCGCTCGACGCGGCCGCGCCGGTGCTGGGCGCCGCCTCGACCCTGCTGTTCAGCGCGCCGCCGGGGCTGCTCGCGCTGTTCCTGGGCTTTTTTGCCGGCTTTCTGCTCTACATCGGCACCGCCGACATCCTGCCCGAGGCGCACTCGCGCAAGCGCCCGACCGCCGCGCTGGTGCTGATGGGGCTCACCGTGCTCGGCGCCGCGTTCATCTTCGTCGTGGTGCGGGTGGCGGGCTAGGAACGTGATCGACGCCGCAACCCTGGCCGCTTTTTTCGCCGTCTCGGCGCTGCTCGCGCTCGCGCCCGGGCCCGACAACCTGTACGTGCTGACCCAGAGCGCGCTGCGCGGACCCGGCGCCGGGCTGGCGGTGACCGTCGGCCTGTGCACCGGCCTGCTGGTGCACACCAGCGCGGTGGCGCTCGGGGTGGCGGCGCTGGTGCGGGCCTCGGCCACGGCGTTCGCCGCGCTCAAGCTGGCCGGCGCCGGCTACCTGCTCTACCTCGCCTGGCGTGCGTTCGGCGCCGCCGCGACCGAGCTGAGCGGCGCGAGCGGGCGCGCGCTCGGCGGCTGGGCGCTGTATCGGCGCGGCATCCTCATGAACGTCACCAACCCCAAGGTGTCGATCTTCTTCCTTGCCTTCCTGCCGCAGTTCGCGGACCCCGGGCGCGGCGCGCTCGCGCCGCAGATCGTGCTGCTGGGCGGGGTGTTCATCGTCGCCGCGCTGCTGGTGTTCGGCGCGATTTCGTTCGCCGCCGGCGCGCTGGGCGAGCGGCTGCGGCGCTCGGCGCGTGCGCAGCGCGTGCTCAACCGGATCGCCGGCGTGGTGTTCGTCGGCCTTGCGCTCAAGCTGGCCGCGAGCGAGGTCGGCTAGCCCGCATGCGCCTCGATCCGGGCCTGCTGATCGCCGGACTGCTGCTGCTGGGCTTCGGCGCGCAGTGGCTGGCGTGGCGCTTCAAGCTGCCGGCGATCCTGTTCCTGCTGCTGCTGGGGCTGCTGCTCGGGCCGCTGAGCGGCGCGTTCGACCCGGACGCGATGTTCGGCGACCTGCTGCTGCCGTTCGTGTCGCTCGCGGTGGCGGTGATCCTGTTCGAAGGCAGCCTGACGCTGCGCTTCGCGGAGATCCGCGGCCTGGGTCCGGTGATCCTGCGCCTGGTCAGCGCCGGCGCCGCGGTCACGCTCGTGATCCTCGCCTGGGCGGGCCACGTGCTGGCGAGCCTCGACTGGCCGATCGCGCTGCTGTTCGGCGCCGTGGTGAGCGTCACCGGGCCGACCGTGATCGTGCCGATGCTGCGCAGCGTGCGGCCCAACGAGCGCATCAGCAACATCCTGCGCTGGGAGGGAATCATCATCGACCCGCTGGGCGCGCTGCTGGCGGTGCTGATGTTCGAGCTGATCGTCTCGGGCGAGCGCTCGGGCGAGGCGCACCACTGGCTGGTGTTCGGCCAGACCGTCGCCGTGGGCGTCGGGGCCGGCTTCGGCGCTGCCTGGCTGCTCGGCTACGCGCTCAGGCGCCACCTGGTGCCGGAGTACCTGCAGAACCTCGGCGCGCTGACGCTGGTGCTGGCGTCGTTCGCGGTGGCAAACGCGCTGCGCGACGAGTCCGGCTTGCTCGCGGTGACCGTGATGGGGATCGTGCTCGCCAACACGAAGGGCCTGCAGATGGACGACATCCTGGACTTCAAGGAGCACCTGAGCACGCTGCTGATCACGTTGCTGTTCATCATCCTCGCGGCGCGACTGGAAGGGCCGATCCCGCTCATCACGGTCGCCGGTGGCATCGGCGTGCTGCTGGTGGCGCAAGTGGCGGCGCGCCCGGCCGCGGTGCTGGCGAGCACGCTGTTCTCCTCGGTCACCTGGCGCGAACGCGCGCTGCTGGCCTGGATCGCGCCGCGCGGGATCGTTGCCGCGGCGGTCTCGGCGCTGTTCGCGCTGCGCCTGCAGCAGCTCGGCGTGCCCGGCGGCGAGAAGCTGGTGCCGCTCACCTTCCTCATGATCATCGGCACGGTGCTGATCCAGAGCGCCACTGCCGCGCCGCTCGCACGCTGGCTCAAGGTCGCCGACCCCGATCCCAACGGCGTGCTGATCATCGGCTCGGACCGGCTCGCGCGCACCTTCGCCAAGGCGCTGACCGACCTCAAGCTGCCGGTGCTGGTGGCCGACGAGGACTGGGGCGGGATCAGCGAGGCGCGCATGCAGGGAATGCGCACCTTCTTCGGCAACCCGGTGTCGGAGCACGCCGACCGCAACCTGGATCTGGTCGGCATCGGCCGGTTGCTCGCGCTTTCGACCCGGCGCGAGCTGAACAGTCTCGCCTGCGTGCGCTACCGTCCGGAGTTCGGCGCCAACCGGGTGGTCTACCTGCGCCTGCTGCCGTCCGAAGGCGGCGAGGCCTCGCGCACCGAATTCGCGCAGAATCTCGCCGCGCCGCAGCTGCTGGGCGAGCAGGTCACCCGCGCGCAGCTCGAGGAGCTGCTTAACAAGGGCTGGCGCCTGAAGGCGACCAAGCTGAGCGAGGACTTCGGCTACGAGGAATTCCTCGCCAAGCGCGGCGAGGGCGTGCTGGTGCCGTTCGCGCTCAACGAGCGCGCACAGCTGCAGGTGGCCACCGACGGCTTCCGCCTCGAGCCCAAGCCCGGTTGGACGGTGGTCGCGTTCGTTCCACCCGAGGACGAGGAGGCGCGCACGTGAAGTCCGCCACCGCGCCGCCGGTGCACCAGATCTCGCTGCGATTGCGCGAGCTCGGGCAGCTGTTCAACTCGATGGACGCGACCCCGTTCCGCCATCGCGACCTCGACCCCAACGCGGAGGAGTTCATCGAGAGCTGGGCGCAGGAGTTCCCCTCCGGCAGCCGCTATTTGCTGGTGATCCACCTCGAGCAGAAGCCCGACGAGGCGGACCCCGGCGCGTTGCTGGCGGAGGCGGTGCACAACTTCTACGGCGACAAGGCGCAGTTGGCCGAGCGCGAACTGCGGCGCCTGCTGCGCCTGGGACGCACCAGCCTGCTGGTGGGGCTCGCGTTCCTCACCCTGTGTTCGCTGGGCGCGAAGGCGGCGAGCGGGCTCGGCGAAGGGCCGTACGTCGAGATCTTGCGCGAGGGGCTGATCATCGCGGGCTGGGTCGCGATGTGGCGCCCGATCCAGGTCTTCCTGTACGACTGGTGGCCGATCGTGAGCCGGCGCCGCATGCTGCAGAATCTTTCCCGCGCACAGGTGCGCGTCATGGAGGGTCAATGAGTAAAGCGCTGCTGGTCACCGGAGGCGGGCGCGGCATCGGCGCGGCGACCGCGCGCCTGGCTGCTGCGCGCGGCTGGGCGGTAGGCGTGAATTACCGCAGCGACCGCGCCGCGGCCGAAGGCGTGGTGGCCGAGATCGCGCGCGCCGGGGGCAGGGCGGTCGCGCTCGGCGCCGACGTTTCTTCCGAGCCGGAGGTCGCGCGCTTGTTCGACGAGGCCGAGCGCGCGCTCGGGCCGCTCGGCGGGCTGGTCAACAACGCGGGCATCCTCGAACGCCAGGCGCGCCTCGAGGACATGGACGCGGCGCGCCTTTCGCGCGTGTTCGCGGTCAACGTGATCGGCGCGTTCCTGTGCGCGCGCGAGGCGGTGCGGCGCATGTCCACCCGCCGCGGCGGCGCGGGCGGGGCGATCGTCAACGTATCGTCGCTCGCCTCCCGGCTCGGCTCGCCCGAGGAGTACGTCGACTACGCCGCGTCCAAGGGCGCGATCGACACGATGACCGTGGGGCTGGCGAAGGAGGTCGCGGCCGACGGCATCCGCGTCAACGCAGTTCGCCCGGGGTTCATCTACACCGAGATCCACGCCTCGGGCGGCGAGCCCGGCCGCGTCGACCGGGTGAAAGATCTGGTGCCGATGAAGCGCGGCGGGCAGCCCGAGGAGGTCGCGCGCGCGATCCTGTGGCTGCTGTCGGACGAAGCGTCGTACTCGAACGGGAGTTTCATCGACGTCGCGGGCGGCAGGTAGCGTTAGAATTGTTCGTTCAACCCAGGAGGACGCCATGAGCTCACGCGAAGAGTACGTGCAGAAGATGAAGGCGCAACTCGACCAGTGGAACGCCGAGGTCGCCAAGTGGGAGGAAAAGAGCAAGTCCGCGCAGGCCGACATGAAGGCCGAGTACGACAAGCAGCTCGAGACCCTGCGTTCGCGGCGCGACGAGGCGATGTACCAGATGCACCAGGTGCAGGTCGCCTCGACCGACGCCTGGATGGACATGATGAAGGGCGCCGACGCGGCCTGGAAGGCGATGGGCGAGGCGTTCGTCAAGGCGCGATCGCACTTCGAGAAAAAATGAGCGCGCAGCGATGAGCAAGGCGCTGCCGGTCGTCGGGCGCGGCTTCTGCTTCGAGGACCTCGCGCTCGGCACGCGCTTTCGTACCCATCGCCGCACGATCAGCGAGGCCGATCTCTCCAATTTCGTCAACCTGACCTGGCTGACGGAAGAGCTGTTCGCGGTCGCCGACGACGAGGGGCGCGCGATCAAGGGCCGCGCAGTGCCCGGCGCGCTGGTGTATTCGTTCGCCGAGGGGCTCTTGCTGCCGACCATGCAGGACACTGGGCTCGCGTTTCTGAATGCCACGCTCGACGTCAAGCGCTCGACCGTGGTCGGCGACACGATCCACGTCGAGTGCGAAGTGATCGAGCACCGCCTCACCTCAAAGGGCGACCGCGGGCTGGTGCGCTTCGCCAACAAGGTGGTCAA
>Ga0315540_10001776_pt1 | contig 12248 bp, 10 predicted proteins | sample SalMarSW160110MG_FD_203677 | JGI IMG/M metagenome (GOLD analysis project Ga0315540, IMG submission 203677) | Salt marsh sediment microbial communities from the Plum Island Ecosystem LTER, Massachusetts, United States - Salt Marsh Sediment SW1601-10 ... | reverse complement strand
AAATACGCACGGTTTCAGTCTGATAGAGTCCCTGGTAACGCTGCTGGTGGTGAGTATCGGCCTGTTGGGCCTCGGTCAGCTGCAAGCCCGCCTGTGGGTCGGAGCCGGCGAACTGCACACCGCCGGAACCGCCTTTCTGCTGGCCGAAAGCCTGCTGGAGATCACGCCTGTCAGCTGGCTTCCCGACACCCCGAAGCAGGCTCAGGCGACCCTGTTTGAACCAGGGCTGCACGCCGAAATCGCCCACTACCCCCTGCCCGCGGCGGGCGCATCCCTGGCGTCCATGCGGGTTGACGTGCACTGGACCTCACCCACAGGCGACGCCTCGCTGTCGCTTTTGAGAACTCTGAACGCCGGACTGGACCCCCTGGATACCCGCTGGCTGCTGGGAGAAAACTGACCCGCCACCGCTCGTCGCCCGCCGCCTACCGCTTATCGGCCACCCGGCCGCCTCCGCACTATAAAGTTTTAGCGAATCAATCCCCTATATATAGCTGAACCAGGCTGCCGCGATGGCGTGGCGCCAGCGCCGCTGGTCGACGATTACCGTCCACTGATCGGTATTCGATTTACGGGGCAACGCACTTGGGGTTAGGTATAGCACCATGAACAGAGAAAACGGCTTTACGCTGGTTGAATTGATAGTCACGCTGGCGATCGCAGCAATCCTCATGACAGTTGCGGTCCCCAGTTTCATGACCACCATCAAGAACAACCGGCTTATCACCGACGCCAACCGGCTGGTCAGCTCGGTAGGCCTTGCACGCAGCGAAGCAATAAAGCAAGGCCGCACCGCCACCGTGTGTGTCAGTGCCGACCAGGCCACCTGCACTGGAGAGACCGACTGGACCCTCGGGTGGATGGTATGGGTGGACGTCAACGGAAACGCCGCTTTTGATGCCGGCGAGGAGCGCGGTTTTGCAGCCGCCTTTCCCGGCAACGGCGTGACCTTTACCAGTGGCGCATCCCAGATCCAGTTCACCCCCCAGGGTGCCGCCACGGCGGCCGCGACCCTGGATCTGTGCGACGACCGCGCCGGAGAAACCGGTCGACGCATCAACGTTTCGAACACCGGGCGCGCCAGCACCACCAACCTTGGTTGCGCCTGAGCAATGGAACCCGGAGCTAAAATCATGACTGTCGAAAAGAGATGGCGCCAAGACCACACAGGCTTCACCTTGCTGGAGGTCCTGATCGCCGTGTTGATCCTGTCGATCGGCCTGCTGGGGCTGGCCAGCCTGCAGGCAAACGGCTTGCGCAGTAACTTCAGCTCATACGCGCGCAGCCAGGCCGTAATACTGGCGAACGACATGGCCGACAGGATCCGCGCGAATCCGGTCCAGGCCGCGGCCCCGATCGGGGCTTACAACAATATCGCTGCTACCACAGGCGACCCCGGTTGTCTGTTGGCGGACTGCACTCCCGCCCAAATGGTCAGCCACGATATTGCCACCTGGTACACCAACCTGCAGAACACGCTCCCGCAGGGTACCGGAACGATAGTCGGTAACGGCACTGTATTTACCATCAGCGTGATGTGGGACGACAACCGGGACGGCGCGGTTGGCGCCGGCTGTGGTGCGGCTGTCAGCGCCACGGAAGGCTGTTTCTCCACCACCTTCATCCCCTAGAGATGCGGTTGAAACGATTATGAACAGGTCACACACACAGTACACACCCGAAGTTTCCCGGCACACGGACCGCGAGGCGGGTTTCTCGCTGGTCGAACTTATGGTTGCCATGACCATCAGCCTGTTTCTGCTCGCCGGCGTGGTGCAGATCTTCCTGGGTTCCAAGCAGAGCTACCGGGTCAACGACGGGGTCTCACGCCTGCAGGAAAATGCCCGCTTTGCCTTCGACCGCATCGCCCAGGATCTGGACGCCAGCGGTTACATGGGCTGCAATGACTCGGCCGACGTCGACCGTAACAATGATCTGCTGCTGACCAATGCACTGACCAACGCCGTGGCAACCGGCTACAACTTCGCCAACCCGCTGGACGGTACCGACAACACCGGGCCCAACGGCAGCGACACCCTCAACATCCGGCGCGCCGTGACCTCCAGCGCTGTCCCGCTTGCCGCTTCCATGCCGGAAGCCTCGTCGCCGATCACCCTCGACAACACGCAGCCGAACTATGCATCGCTTGAACAGTGGCAGGTCATGGCGATTTCTGACTGCTCCAGGACCTCGATCTTCATGATCACCAACGATCCCACCACCAGTGGTGGCGTCATACAGCATGATCCCGGGGTCGTAGCACCGGCCGGGGCGATCAACGAGGGTCAATCCAACCTGGCAACCGACCTTGGCGGGGTCAGCGTCAACGACCTCAAGAACACTTATGGCTCACTTTCGGCCTCGCAGGCTACCGCGATTCGCGTCGCGACCAACAGTTACAGCATTCAGCCCAGTGATTCCGGAACCGGCTTCTCGCTGGCGCTGAACGGTACGGAACTCGTCGAAGGCGTCCAGGACCTGCAGGTGCTCTACGGCATCGACGCCGACGGCACACCCGGGGTGGAACGCTACGTGTCGGCCAACGACGCCGCGCTGGCCGCCGCCGGCATGAACCAGGTCGCTGCGGTCACGCTGACCCTGACGCTGAACGCCGTGAGCGGGGTACAGATCGATGGTACGCCGCTCACCAAGACCGTGTCCCAGACGTTCCGGTTGAGAAACCGCTAATCCCCGTTACGCAGGTATCCGATCATGACAACTCGCTTTACTCACACACGCAAAGCAAGCCAGCGTGGCGCAATACTAATCGTCAGCCTGCTGATGCTGCTGGTAATGACACTCATCGGGGTGACCGCCGTCAGCACTACCACGCTACAGGAAAAAATGGCCGGCAATAACCGGCAGCGTCAGCTCGCATTCCAGGCCGCCAGCTCCGCACTGCGCGACGCAGAGACCTGGCTGGAAACCAATATAACCACGGTTGCGGCGTTTGAAACCACATTCAGCGGGACCCCGTCCGAACTTTACTGGCTACGCGCGCCTAATCCGCCGAGCCCCGTACGTCCGGTAGCCATGAATATCTATGACGGCAGCAGCTGGGCCGTCGGTAACAGCCAGCAGATCGCGAGCCCGGTAACAGGCGGCCCCCAGCAACCACGCTACATCATCGAATACATGGGCCGTTCGGGCGAACCCCCGCTCGACTATACCGAGCCGGACACGCGTCAGTACGCTTTCAGAGTTACGGCCATCGGCTGGGGCACTGACAACACGACGACCTATATCGCCCAGAGCACATTCCGCATACCGCTGTCATGAAAGACCGCAAATCAGACGACACAATTCAAACACATTCTCAGTATTGCACTGGGGGGATTGCCATGAAGAACCTTAAACATACCCATGTACCTCAGAACCGCGGCGCTCTCGCCACCGGTTTGAGCGGCGCACTGCTGCTGACTGTTTCACACAGCCTGTGTGCCGCGCCCGGCACGCTCGCTAGCAGCCCCCTGTTCCTGTCGACCAACGTACAGCCGAATATTTTCTTCATGGTGGACGACTCGGGCAGTATGGACTGGGAAGTTCTGCTGTCGAACGCCGCCCGCACCGAGCACAGTGGCGCACCGGACAGCGGCAACCTCGACTTTACACCGGGCAACTCAAGCGAGGAGCGCGAACTGTGTTACGCCTACAACGTGCTGGCGTACAACCCCAACAGATCCTATACCCCGTGGCGCGGCGTTGACTCAAGCGGCAACGCCTATACCGACATGCCATTGACAGCGGCGCGCAACAACCCGTACAACTCCAGCGGCACCACGGATCTGAGCAACCATTTCTATTTCCCGTGGAGCGACGACGGCGACGGCGTGTATCAGTCCGGCGAGTGCCCTACCCCCAGCAGGGGTGGTGACGGCACTTTCACCAGTTCCGAGTGTACCGCGGCGAACGGCTGCGTACTGGTCTCGTCGCTGAGCGCGGCGAAGAAAACCAACTATGCCAACTGGTTCAGTTACTATCGCAAGCGCGAGTATGTGGCCAAGCGCGCCCTGTCACAGATCATTAAAGACTCCGCCTCCAGAGTCGGCCTGTCCACCCTCCACAACAACAACGGCGTGCGCACACTGGTTGCGGACATCGACGACGTCTCAACCCCGGTCAATGCAACCGCCCGCGCCAACAAGACCACCCTGTTGGACAACGTGTTCAATATCAACTCCTCGGGTGGGACCCCGTTGCGGCAGTCACTGGAAGACGTCGGCGAATACTATGAAGGCAACTCGAGCTGGGGATCCTCGCCGATTCTGCCCTCCGGCCAGGGCGGCGAATGCCAGCAGAACTTCACTATCCTGATGTCGGACGGTTTCTGGAACGGCGGCGATCCGGCAGTCGGGAACGCCGACACCGATGACAACACCGCCTACGACGGCGGCCTGTATGCAGACGGTACCGCCGATGTCAGCAACACGCTGGCCGACGTCGCCATGAACTACTATGAGCGGGATCTCGACACCAGCATGGCCAACAATGTCCGCGTTATAGATGGCGTGGACACCAACACGGCGCAGCACATGGTAACCTACACCGTTGCGTTTGGTCTAACGGGCAATCTGCCCGCCGACGAGAAGCCCGGCGACGCTGGCTTCGCCTGGCCAACGCCCACAGCCGATACGCTCAGCACAATAGATGACATGCGCCATGCAGCCTACAACGGCCGCGGGCAGTTCCTGAGCGCGGCCGATCCCCAGGGCCTGATCGATTCCCTGGACTCGGCAATCAATGACATCGCGGAAAGGACCGGCACGGCTGCCGCTGTTTCGTTCAATTCGACCAGCCTGCAGACGGACACCAAGCTGCTGAAGGCCTCGTTCAACTCGGACCGGTGGTCGGGCGATGTAACCGCCTTTGATCTGATCGAGGATCCCGTGACACACACCCTCAGCCTCGGGCCGATCTCCTGGGAGGCCTCGACCGACCTGGACGCGCGCACCGCCGCCTCCCGCAGGGTCGTGACCTTCGACGGCAGCGGCGGTATCAATTTCAGCTGGAGTTCCCTGACGAACGCCCAGAAAAACGATCTGCGCACCAACTCCTCTGGCACACTCGACAATGAAGCCACCGGCATGGCGCGCCTGGACTATATTCGCGGCTCACACGACTGCGAGCAGAACAGCGGGCTGACCTGCAGCTATACCGACGGGGGTGGCAACACCTTCAGCAGCAACAGTCTGAGGGAGCGGAAAAGCCGGCTTGGCGATATTGTCCACTCGAGCCCTATCTATGTGGGACCGCCCAGCACCCACTACCCTGACAATATCGAGACGACACCCTATCACGAGTTCGCGAGTAACAATTCCACGCGCACCGGCATGACCTACGTCGGTTCGAACGACGGCATGTTGCACGCCTTCGACGACACTGGTATCGAGCAGTTCGCCTACGTCCCGAGCATGATCTTCTCGACCAACAATAGTGAAGGGCTGCACCGGCTCACCGAGCCCGGGTACCAGCACGGTTACTTTGTTGACCTGTCGGTGACCGTAGCCGACGCCTTTGTCGACCTTGGCAGCGGCACCGCGGACTGGCACTCGATCCTCGTCGGCGGTCTGCGCGGCGGCGGCAAGGGCCTGTTCGCCATCGACGTAACAGACCCGTCGACCTTCTCATCGGCAAGTGCGGTGGCCGGCAAGGTGCTTTGGGAGTTCACCAACAACGACCTCGGGTACACCTTCAGCGATATCAGGATCGGCAAGATGAATAACGGCAAGTGGGCCGCCATATTCGGCAACGGCTACAACGCCGACCCGACAGGGGACGGCACCTCGAAGGTATTCATCGTCTACCTCGACGGTTCTAATGTTGCTACGCCGATCATGCTGGAAACCGGTGAGGGCACCATTGCCAACGGCGATTGCACCGACCCGGGCAGCGACTGCAACGGCATGGCAACGCCGGCCACCGTCGACCTCAACGGCGACGGCACGGTCGACCGGATCTATGCCGGCGACCTGCACGGCAAAATGTGGGCATTCGACGTCAGCAGCACCACGGCGTCCAACTGGGGATCGGCTTATGGCACCAGCCCGACCTATACGCCCTTGTTCACAGCGTGTGCCGCGACGCCGTGCACGTCGAGCAACCGGCAGCCGATCACCTCAAAACCCGCAGTCGCAAGACATCCTTACATCCGCAACATCACCACGCGGCCGAACCTGATGGTGTTTTTCGGTACCGGGCAGTTTTTGACGGCAACGGACAATCTGTCCGCGGACAGTCAGAGCTTCTATGGGGTCTGGGACTCCGGTGTGGGCGGTATCGTCCCCGACGCGCTCCAGGCCCAGGCCATTACGGATGACACGGCGGGTGGTATTGAAGTGCGCACGATTACGGACAACTCGGTCGACTACTCGACGCAGAAGGGCTGGAAAATACCGCTTCCGACATCGAAGGAACGCGTGGTCACCAATTCCGCCGCACTTGGTCACCTGGTGTTCTTCAACACCATGATCCCGTCCACCACCACCTGCCTGTCGGGTGGCACCGGCTGGCTCATGGCCGTGGATTCGCTTAACGGCGGAACACCCAGCTTCCAGCCCATCGACGTCAATGCCGACGGCGCCTTCGACAGCAACGACATGGTGGGCGGCACGGCTTCTGTGGGCACGAAGGCGTCCGGCATTCCCACGGAGTCGCGTTTCATCTCGGACAAACGCGCGACGGCGAATTCGGATGGCTCTGTGACTTTCGAAAGGGTCCAGCCCCAAGGGCCGGAAAAACCCAGCAGAATGTCCTGGACCGGACTGGAACAGTAGCTGGCGTCAACGCACTCACCGGAGATTGTTATGAAAACGAAAGTATCGCTTCTCTGTCTCTTTGTGCTGGCATGGACCACCCTGGCCGGTGCGGCAGACACTCAAAGGCACAAGTACCAGATTGTCGGCACGCTTGACCGACTGGATCTCGCGGGCGGCGAAGTCGTCATCGGCGACGCCCTGTACCACCTGGGACCAAACGTCGTTGTCCGCGATGCGAAAAACCGCATCGCCGCATCCAGGAAGCTTCGCGAGGGAAGCAAGGTGGCGGCCAACAGTTACCGCGGTGGATCCGGGCGCTCGTCCGGTCAGTATATCTATGAGATACGCGTCTTCCCGGATAACTTCGACCTGGGCAAGGTCGCCGCGGACGACGATTAAGCCGAAGCCATAGCGGCTTGAACGCTAGACAATAGGGAAGGAACAGCAATGAAACCAGCAAGGCAACAACGTGGCTTCACGTTAATTGAAATAATGATTGCCGTGGCGATTGTGGGCATACTCGCCGCGATCGCCTATCCGTCCTACCAGGAACAGGTGCGCAAATCGCGGCGCGCCGACTGCGCCGGGGAATTGCAGCTGCTCGCCAATGCCATGGAACGTTCGTTCACACTTAACGGCGCATACCCTGCGGCGCTACCGGCAGGCTTCAACGCAACCTGCCCGATCGACGGCGGTACGCCGGTTTACGACTTTGCAGTCGTGAACGGCGGTGCAACGTTCAACATCAGCGCTGCCCCGAGGGGGCCACAGGCCGGCGACAAGTGCGGCACGCTGACGCTGACGAACCTGGGTGTACAGGGTATAAACGGAGCCGCCGGCGGGCTCACCCCCCAGGATTGCTGGTAATCCGCAGCTCTTTGGGCAAGGCAAACGTAATCGTCTCTTCGCGGCCGGTCTGCTCGCGAGCGCCGGCCGCGCCCCATTCCTGCAGGCGGTCGATCACCCTCTGAACCAGCACCTCGGGCGCCGACGCGCCCGCCGTCACACCGATACGGGTCTTGCCCTGTAACCAGCCCGGCTCGATCTGCCCCGGATCATCCAGCAGGTGGGCATCCACCCCCTGCTGCTCGGCCAGCTCGCGCAGGCGGTTGGAATTCGAGCTGTTGGGCGACCCCACCACCAGCACCACGTCGCTGTTCCTCGCCAGTTCGCGCACCGCATCCTGGCGATTCTGGGTGGCATAACAGATGTCGTTCTTTCTCGGCCCCTCGATGTCCGGAAAGCGTGCCCGCAGTGCGTCGATAATGCGCGACGTGTCGTCTACCGACAGGGTCGTCTGGGTGACAAAGCTCAGCCGTTCCGGCCGCTGCACGTGCAGACGCTGAACATCCTCAACGTTCTCCACCAGGTACATATGACCGCCGGCGGATCCGTCGTACTGCCCCATGGTTCCCTCGACTTCGGGGTGGCCCTGGTGGCCGATAAGCACACACTCGCGCCCCTGCTGACTGAAACGCGCCACCTCCAGGTGGACCTTGGTGACCAGGGGACAGGTTGCGTCGAACACTTTCAAATCGCGGCGTTCAGCCTCCTTCCTGACCGCCTGCGACACGCCATGCGCGCTGAAAATCACTGTCTGGCCGTCGGGAACGTCGTTCAGTTCATCGACGAACACCGCGCCTTTGTCTCGCAGATTGTTTACCACGTAGCGGTTGTGCACGACCTCGTGACGCACATAGATGGGTGCACCGAAAATCTCCAGTGCACGGTCGACGATTTCTATGGCCCGGTCGACGCCGGCACAGAAACCGCGGGGATTGGCGAGTAATACTTCCATAGGCTGCTTGTCGGTGAATGCTCCACCGGCTAAAAGCCGGATTGATCGGTCAGTCGGCCGATAAGAACCGTAGGTTGGGCTGAGCACCGCGAAGCCCAACGGCGTCACCTGATAACCCTGACACCTCGACTACCTGCTGCTCTGGCGCCTCGACACCCGTCGTTTGCGCCGTGATTTTGGTAGGTTTCGCGGTGCTCAGCACCAACCTACGCCTGTCCGTCGCCTGAAGGCGCGGGTTTGGAGCCCCTGCCGGGGCTCTAAACGGACAATGCCATTATAGCCGCGGGCCGGGTGATTCAGCCCTGGCCCTGCAAGGGGTTTTCCACCGCCAGGATATGCACATCGAAGACGATCTCGCGGCCGGCAAGCGGGTGATTGAAGTCTACTTTGACCTGGTCCTGCCCGACTTCCAGGACGGCGCCCGCGAGTTCTTCGCCGTTTTGACCGGTGAAGCCGATGATCTGGCCCGGCGCGAGGGGCATATCCGCTGGAAACTCCGTCCTCGGCAGCATCTGCACAGCCTCAGCGTCGCGTTGGCCGAACGCCTGCCCCGGCATCAGCGTCAACACCTGCCTGTCATCCGGCCGCAGCCCGATGAGCGCCAGCTCCAGCCCCCTGTCCAGGGTGCCGTCTCCCACGACGAAGGTAATCGGCTCATCGTCATAGCTACTCTCCACCGGCATGCCGTCGGCAAGCTGGAGGGAAAAATGCATGGTCACCCGCGAACCGATGGTAATCTGCACGCTAGTGCTCCCGGTGCGGGCCGAACAAGGCATCCCAGACCAGCAGCACCGCACCCACGGTGATGGCCGAATCGGCGATATTGAACGCCGGCCAGTAGAAGTTGCGGTAATACAGCTGGATGAAGTCGACAACGTGCCCCAGCCACAGCCGGTCGACCAGGTTGCCCACCGCCCCGCCCAGGACCAGCGACAAGGCGAGCGCCAATGGCCACTGGTGCGGCTTCAGCCTGCGCAGCCAGAACACCAGCGCGACCGAGGCCAGTACGGATATCGACACAAAAAACCACCGCTGCCAGCCGCCGGCGTCGTCGAGAAAACTGAAAGCAGCGCCCCGGTTGTATGCCAGCGTCAGGTTAAACGACGGCAACACGGCCACCGGCTCGGCATAGGTAAGCCTGGCCTCGGCCAGATGCTTGGTGAGCTGGTCGAGCAGGATCACCACGACCGAAACACCCAGCCACTTCCCCATCGGTGAGAAATATCGATTCACAATTGCGGCCCGTTCCTAGGCGTAGCTGCGCCGTTCGCCATCGCCGCCGATGTTGTCCACGCAACGCCCGCAAAGCTCGGGGTGATCCGGGTTTGTGCCGACGTCTTCGCGATGGTGCCAGCAGCGGACGCATTTATTGTGCGCCGATGGCTTTATACTGATACCGAGGCGCGAACCGTCGAGTTCGACACTGACCGCATCAGCCGGCTGCTCGCTGCCCGGGTGTATGCGCGCATAGGAGGTGATCAGCACGAAGCGCAGTTCATCTTCGAGCCGCGCCAGTTTTTCCAGCCAGGCATCGTCACAGTACAGATCGACCTCTGCATCCAGCGAGGAACCGATGTCACCGGCGACGCGAATTTTCTCGGCCTCCTTCTTGACCGCATCGCGCACTGCCAGGACCGCGTCCCAGTAATCGAGCCCGAAGCGTTCGCTCGCCTGTTCGCCGGGCAGAAACATGTCCGGCAACTCGAACCAGGTTTCCAGGAACACCGACTCCGCGCGTTCGCCCGGCAGGTTGCGCCAGATCTCCTCTGCGGTGAAACTGAGGATCGGCGCCAGCCACCGCACCAGCGCTTCGGCGATGAAGTACATGGCCGTCTGTGTCGAGCGGCGCGCGATGCTGTCGGCCTGGGTGGTGTACTGGCGGTCCTTGATTACGTCCAGGTAAAAGCCGCCGAGATCGTTGGCGCAGAAGTTATGCACTTTCTGGTAGATGTGATGAAACTCGTAGGCCGCATAGGCCCTGACCACGTCGGCCTGCAAGCGGGCCGCACGCGCCACCACCCAGCGATCGAGCATAATCATCTCTTCGGGCGCCAGCGCGTGTTCGACCGGATCGAAGCCCACCATGTTGGCCAACAGGAAACGCGCCGTATTGCGCATACGCCGGTAGGCGTCCGAGGCGCGTTTGAGGATATCGTCGGACACCGTCATCTCGTTGCGGTAGTCGGTTGAGGCCACCCACAGACGCAGAACGTCGGCCCCCAGGCTGTTCACCACCTTCTGTGGCGCAATGACGTTGCCTTTCGACTTGGACATTTTCTGACCTTTGGCGTCGACGGTAAAGCCGTGCGTCAACACCTGGCGGTAAGGCGCGCTCCCGCGCATCGCCATGGACGTGAGCAGCGAAGACTGGAACCAGCCGCGGTGCTGGTCGGAGCCCTCGAGATAAAGGTCGGCCGGGAACCCGAGTGACTCGCGGCGTTCCAGCACGCACTGGTGCGTGGTACCTGAATCGAACCAGACGTCCAGTGTATCGGTGACTTTCTCGTAGCGCCCGGCGGCGTCGGCGAGCAATGCCTGCGGTTCCAGTTCGAACCAGGCGTCGATACCGTGCCGCTCGATACGCAGGGCCACCTCCTCGATCAGCCTTGCCGTATCCGGGTGCAGTTTACCGGTCTGTCGATCAACAAACAGCGTGATCGGCGTACCCCAGGTACGCTGACGCGATATGCACCAGTCTGGACGCCCGGCCACCATACCCTCGATACGCGCCTGCCCCCACTCCGGCAGCCACTGTACGCCGCGGATCGCCTGCAGGGCGGCTTCGCGCAGACCCTGCTGTTCCATGCTGATAAACCACTGCGGTGTGGCGCGGAAAATGATCGGTGTCTTGTGCCGCCAGCAGTGCGGATAGCTGTGCCGAAGCGCTTCACTGTGCACCAGCGCACCGCGTGCCTTGAGCACTTCGATCACGTCGTCGTTGGCCGAAAGCACGTGCTTGCCGGCGAACAACGGCGTGCCCTCCACGAACACACCGTTGGCCGCAACCGGATTATCCACCGGGATGTTGTAGCGCTGACCGACCACGTAGTCGTCCTGGCCATGACCGGGCGCGGTGTGTACCGCGCCGGTGCCGGCCTCGGTGGTCACGTGGTCTCCGAGTACTACCGGGACTTCTCTATCGTAGAAAGGATGCGCGAGCTTCAGGTGCTCGAGCGCCTCGCCCTTGCAATAGGCGACCACCTGATACTGATCGCAGCCGTAACGCAGCATGGTGTCCTTTAACAGCGCCTCGGCCAGCAACAGCCGTTCATGACCCTGGCCGACATCGGCCTGCACCAGTGCGTAGTCAAGTTGCGGATTCAGCGCGACGGCGCGGTTGGCGGGCAGGGTCCAGGGCGTGGTGGTCCAGATCACCACGGATATCGGACCCTCTCCCTTGTCTGCCTCGGTATGGTGGCAGCGCGCCAACAGGCTTTCGTCGTCCTGCACCCGGAACCTGACGTCGATGGCCGGCGAAACCTTGTCCTCGTATTCGACCTCGGCCTCGGCCAGCGCCGAACCGCAGTCGGTGCACCAGTGCACCGGCTTGTAACCTTTGTGCAGGTGACCGTTGGCGACAATCCGGCCCAGCGACCGGACAATGTCGGCCTCGAAGCCGTAGTCCATGGTCAGGTAGGGATGTAGCCAGTCACCTGTCACTCCGAGGCGGATAAAGTCCTTGCGCTGGCCGTCGA
>Ga0315540_10001773_pt1 | contig 12259 bp, 11 predicted proteins | sample SalMarSW160110MG_FD_203677 | JGI IMG/M metagenome (GOLD analysis project Ga0315540, IMG submission 203677) | Salt marsh sediment microbial communities from the Plum Island Ecosystem LTER, Massachusetts, United States - Salt Marsh Sediment SW1601-10 ... | reverse complement strand
AACAGGATAGATTTCAGAAATAAAGTTACATTTACTATAGATCCTGAGGATGCAAAAGATTTTGATGATGCTTTGTCTATCGAAAAATTAGATAATGGAAATTTTTTGGTTGGAATACATATCGCTGACGTTTCCAATTATGTGGCTATTAATTCTAATATTGATAAACAGGCAAAGTTGAGGGGAAACAGCGTTTATTTTGTCGGTAAAGTTATTCCTATGCTTCCTGAAAAACTTTCAAATAATATTTGCTCGCTGGTTCCCCGTGAAGATAGACTTACTTACTCAGTAATTGTGGAACTTTCGCCTGGGTGTAAAGTTGAAAACTATAAAATTTCTAAAACTGTAATAAATAGTAAAAGAAGATTTTCTTACGATGAAGCGCAGCAAGTTATTGAGGAAGAAAAAGGTGACTTTAAGGATGAAATGGTTCAGCTCAATAAGCTGGCCCAAACTTTAAGAAAGAAAAGGATGCATGATGGCAGTATTGAATTCCATACACCTGAAGTGAAATTTGATCTTGATAAAAATGGAAGTCCTGTCTGTATCTATCGCAAGGAGCTTAAGGAAAGTAATATGTTGGTGGAAGAATTTATGCTTCTTGCAAATAAACTGGTAGCCAAACATATAGGATTTAATAAAAAAAGTCAGCCAAAGCCTTTTGTATATCGTGTTCATGATTTACCTGATAAAGATAAAATATTAGAGTTTTCAAAATTTGTAAAAACTCTTGGTTATTCCTTTGATCCGAATCAATCGTCACGTTCGAAACAATTCCAAGCTTTGATGGAATCGACCAAAGGTACGGAAGAAGAGACATTAATAAGTGAACTGGCAATACGTTCGATGGCAAAGGCGGTTTATTCAACTCAAAATATTGGGCACTATGGTTTAGGATTCAAATATTATACACATTTTACATCACCGATTAGGCGGTATGCAGATTTAATGGTTCATCGTTTAATTTATCAATATACTACGAACAATGGAGCTCAAAAATTTACTTTAAAGGCACTTAAAGAAATTTGTGATCACGTTTCTGATACTGAACGTAATTCTGTTGACGCTGAAAGATTATCTGTTAAGTTAAAGCAGATAGAATATCTAAAGAATCACCTTGGTGAAGAATTTCACGCAATAATTTCAGGTATTACACATTTTGGCATTTTTGTTAAAATAACTAATATTTTAGCGGAGGGGCTCGTAAAGTTAAAAGATTTAGAGGATGATTTTTATGTTTACGATGAGAAAAAATATGCTTTAATTGGGAAATCTAAAAAGAGGCAGTTCAGGCTGGGAGATAAAGTACAGGTTAAATTAGTTCGTGTCGATTATGATAAAACTGAACTGGATTTTATAATTATAGAATAACCAAAAGGGTTACTATGAATAAACACATAATTAAGTTTTTGTTACTTGTAATATTTTTTCAGCCGTTTTTATTTGGCCAGTTTGGACAAAATAAAGTTCAGTATAAAGATTTTACCTGGTATTATATCCAAACCGATCATTTCGATATTTACTTTTCTCAACATGGCTCCAACCTTGCTGAATTTACAGCCAAAGCAGCTGAAGATGCTTTAAAATCCATAGAGAATAGTTTTAATTACAAAATAAATAACCGCGAAGTTATTATTATTTACAATTCCACGAATGATTTTCAGGAAACAAATACAACAGATCAATATTTATCAGAAGGTATAGAGGGCTTTACTGAACCTTTTAAGAACAGAGTAGTGATACAGTTTATGGGTTCCTATAAAGATTTTAGGCATCTCATTCATCATGAATTGACTCATGCAGTGATTAATGATATGTTTTATGGTGGATCGTTGCAAAATATTATTTCGAATCATATCACAACCAATCTTCCTCTTTGGTTTAATGAAGGTATGGCTGAATATCAGTCTCTTGGATGGGATATTAATACCGATATGTTTATGAGGGAAGCTACAATAAGCGAATACCTTCCTGACATCAACCGGTTAAATGGTTATTTTGCATACAGGGGGGGACAGTCAGTCTTTTATTACATAGCCCAGAGATATGGTAAACAAAAGATTGGCGAGCTGATAAACAAAGTTAAAGGAGCAGGAAATCTTGAAGCCGGCCTTAAAAACTCAATAGGTCTTACGCTTGATGAATTGAATGAAAGGTGGAAAAAATATTTAAAGAAGATGTTCTGGCCTGAAATTGCAATAATGAAACAACCAGATGAATTCGCAAAAAGATTAACAGATCCTAAAAATGATGACGGCTTCTATAATACCAGCCCTACACTATCGCCCCAAGGAGATAAAATTGCATTTATTTCAAATCGAGATTATTATTTTGATGTTTATATAATGAATGCTATAGATGGAAAAATAATTAAAAAATTAGTCCAGGGAAATTCAACTGCTGATTTTGAGCAATTGAATGTTGTTACCCCAGGTCTTTCGTGGTCACCTGACGGAAAGAAAATTGCATTGAGTGCTAAAAGCGGTGGTTATGATGTTGTGTATATTATTGATGTTGAAAGTGAAAACAAAGAAATTCTTCCGATTCAATTAGATGGTATAAAAAGTCTAAGTTGGTCCCCTGATGGAAAGTATATTGCATTTATTGGCCACACAGCTGCTGAATCGGATGTTTATTTATATGATATAAGGACTAAAAAGATTGTTAATCTGACGGATGATGTATTTACAGATAATGATCCTTCCTGGTCACCAGATAGCAAGAAAATATATTTTTCATCCGATAGACGAAATTTTACATCTCACAAAGCAGTACCGGATACTTTTAAAATTTATAACTATGATTATTCGCAATCAGATATTTATTCAGTTGATATCAATTCAAAAAAGATAGAACGATTAACTTATTTGCCAAACAGTGACGAAACCAACCCGATAATAAGTCCAGATGGAAAAGAAATGCTCTTTATTTCTGACAGGAATGGGATAACTAACATTTATAAAGAGAAAATAGAACCTGTATCAAATGATCCTGCTCAAAACGTTGAAGATAATCAGGCAATTCCTATTACAAATTCTCTTGAAGGATTGAGTCAGATATCAATGTCAAAAGACGGGAAAAAACTTGTCTTTTCTGCTCTTTATGAAGCTTCGTATAATTTGTTTTTGATGAATAATCCGTTTGATCCTAAAACTGATTCCACAACGCTTCCTTTAACTGTTTACAAAGAAAATTTGATGAGACAAGAAAAGACAAGAAATGGAAATAAATTAGTGGAATTAAAAGAAGAAAAAAACAAAGCAGTTCAGGACAGTTCTTCGTCACGAAATGTTTTCTCACATATATATACAGGTCAGGTTGTTGATACAACAACAGTGAAGTTCGACTCATCACAAATTAATTATTCAAATTATATCTTTGGTGTCAATCCTTATGCGCGTAAGGATTCAGTAGAACTTGCAGAAAACCAGAAAAAATTTAATTTAACGGATAACCTTGATGAGAATGGTAATTATAAAGTTAATCCTTATAAGATTTCTTTTTCACCGGACATTGTCTATGCAAATGCCGGTTATAATACTATTTATGGTTTGATGGGAACTACTGTACTTGCATTTAGTGATGTACTCGGTAATCATAGGCTAATTGGCCAAACAAGTCTCCAGATAGATTTAAAGAATAGCGATTATGGATTAACATATGCTTATCTCGGAGGCAGGGTTAATTTTGCCATGTCAGGATATCACACTGCAAGATTTGTTTATTTGCTAAGAGGGTTTACATCAGACTTGTTTAGATTTAGAAATTATGGCGCAGCGGTTTCTTTCAGCTATCCTATTAATAAATTTTATCGGTTAGAGACAGGCTTAGCATATATGAATCTGACTGAGGAAAATCTTGATAATATTGCAGAGCCTGTGCAAAAAGCATCTTTCCTTGTGCCCAGTTTGAGTCTCATACACGATAATATATTGTGGGGATATATTTCTCCTATAGATGGCACCAGATACAGGTTCGATTTATTAGGGAATCCAGGAATAGGTAATGCCAGATTAAGTTTTGCATCTTTACTTGGCGATTATAGGACATATTTTAAAATTAATTTAGATTATACTTTTGCAGTCCGATTATCAGGAGGATATTCTGTAGGAGGAAATCCCCAGAGATTTTTCCTTGGAGGAGTAGATAATTGGATAAACAGAAAGTTTGCAACACAGGAAGTTCCTATAGAATCAGTTTCAGATTTTGCATTTCTGACTACTGCTGTTCCTTTACGTGGTTATGATTATGCTGAGAGAATAGGGACAAAATATACCCTGTTGAATATGGAATTCAGGTTTCCTTTAGTAAGGTATTTTATAACAGGGGCACTACCGTTTTTCTTCAGTAATATTCAGGGAGTCATGTTTTTTGATTCCGGAGCAACGTGGAACAATGATAAAAAGTTAAAATTGTTTGGACGAGATGCGAAAGGAAGCCTTGTTACTAATGATCTTTTAATGGGAACCGGAGTTGGAGCAAGAATGATAATCCTATCTTTTCTGCTTAGGTATGATGTAGGCTGGGGTTACAATATCAATGGTTTCACTGCGCCGACTCATTATATATCAATTGGTATAGATTTTTAAGCAAAGTAAGAATTTAAGGAACGACTTATACGAGCCCATAATATGGGCTCGTTTTTTATTTATTTTTTTTCGTGTCAGGAGCCGTTGTATTTCCACCACTTTCCGGTTTGGTTTCATTTTTTGTTGGTGTATTCTTTTTTACAGTACTGGCAGATTTGTTTTTATAATCTGTGTGATAAAACCCACTTCCTTTAAAAATTGGTCCCGCACCCATTCCAATTAATCTTTTAACTTTTCCCTTGCATTTTGGGCAGCTTTTCAAAGGTTCTTCCGACATTCGTTGGAAAACTTCGAAAGTATAATTACATTCAGTACATTTATAATCATATGTTGGCATTATGTATCTCCTAAAAATCGTTTCAAAAACATAATGAATTATACTATTTTTTTCTATAATTTAAATTATAATAATTTTTATGGATTAAAGTACTTGAAAATAAGATTTTACTTTCCCAGAAAATATTCATTAATAATATTACTTCAAGTTATTCTTTTTATTCCATTGTTTTTTGGAGGATGTTTAAACTACATTCAGGATATAAATTTATATGCTGATGGCTCAGGAAAAATGAGAATTACCTATTGGATGAAACTACCTGGTGCTGAAAATGTAAAGGTGCTTGATAAAATAGGTCTATTTAATCCGGATTCTATTAGGAATGAATTTACTTTCCCCTATAATACCATAGAAGATATTAAAGTTTACTCTGATACTACTGATAGCACTACTCACGCGATAATAGAATTAACTTTCCAAAACATCGACTCACTAAATAATTCCAAGGCATTTGCTAGTTCAAATTTTTCGTTGCGAGATGGAGCCTCAGGACAAAAAGTTTTTACCCAGTTCATAGCTCCAATAGCTACAGGCTTTGGTTTGGATGGCAGCAATTTTAATGTTACCTATAAATACACTTTTGCCGGAGACGTTATAAAGGATAATGCAACCTCGAATGACGGAAGAACGTTGATATGGAAATATTCCTTGTCAGAAATAGGAAATGGAAAGACAATTGAGGTAACGTTTAAGCCTTTTAAGCTTAAAGAAACCCCTTATTGGATATATGTGTTAATGGGTATTGTTTTGTTGATTGTAATAATATTCCTCGTACGTAAAAAGAAATAAAATTGACCTTAAATGAGCTTAAATCAACGTTTTTCAGCATTTGTGTTGTTGACTTACCATAGCCTTTTAATTATATTTCCTGTCTATATTTTTATTTAAAAAAATTGCAAAAAGACTCGATTTATGCTGACGAGTGACTTTAAGATTTTCTCTGGCAGTTCTAATCTAAATCTGGCTGAAAAAATTGCAAGGAATCTTGATAAACAGCTTGGGTCTATTGAAAAAAAAAGATTTAGTGACGGTGAAATCTGGGTAAAATACGGTGAGAACATTCGTGGTTCGGAAGTTTTTATAATCCAGTCGACGAATCCTCCTGCTGAAAACCTAATGGAATTGTTAATAATGATTGATGCTGCAAAGAGAGCATCGGCTAAAAGGATAACAGCAGTTATTCCATATTTTGGTTATTCAAGGCAAGATAGAAAGGATCAACCAAGGGTTTCAATTACAGCGAAACTCGTTGCAAATATTTTAACAGTTGCTGGTGCGGATCGAATTATGACGATGGACCTTCACGCTGCACAGATTCAGGGTTTCTTTGATATTCCTTTTGATCACCTGTATGGTTCAACTTTATTTACTGGCCTTTTTGAAGGCATTAAGAATAACCTTGTTGTAGTTTCTCCGGACGTGGGAGGGATTAAAATGGCAAGGTCATACGCTAAAAGGCTACATGCGGATTTGGTTGTAATTGATAAAAGAAGACCTAAACAAAATCTTGCTGAAGTTGTTCATATAATAGGTAATGTTGAAGGAAAGGATATTCTTTTAGTTGATGATCTTATTGACACGGCAGGTACTTTCGTGAGTGCTATTGATGCTCTTAAAAAGAATGGTGCAAAAGAAATTTATGGAGCTATAACACATCCGCTTTTTTCCGGACCTGCCATTGAACGAATTCAAAACTCGCAACTAAAGAAACTTTATGTTTCTGATACTATTGCGTTTGAACTTGATAATAAAACAAATAAAGTTGATAAGATTTCAGCTTCTTCAATTTTTGCAGAGGCGATAAGAAGGACTTATAATAACGAATCAATAAGTTCGCTTTTTGATATAGATAAAGGATAATTTTTTTGTTTTGGAGAAAAAATGGAAAAAGTAGTTTTAAAAGCTGATGTTAGAAAATCTGTCACCAGGTCAGATCTAAATAAATTGCGCAAGCAAGGTATTGTGCCGGGTATTTATTATTCTAAACGCGATCAGCCGGTATCAATTAGTATCCCTGAAAATTTAATCAATCCTCTTGTATTTACGGCTGAAACGCATTTGATTTCTCTTCAACTGGATGCTGGACAGGAACACGATTGCGTTATTAAAGAAGTACAATTTGATCCTGTAACTGACAAAGTTGTGCATTTTGATCTGTTGGGTTTAACCTCTGGTGAAACCTTTCAGCTTGAAGTTCCAATCCAGTTTGTTGGTAGCCCAATTGGCATTAAGGAGGGAGGTGTACTTCAGCAGTTTTTGCATAAGCTTGAGGTCGAATGTTTACCAAAGGATATACCTCAGCACCTTGAAATTAATATTCAGGAATTAACAATTGGCGATTCGATTCACGTTAAAGATCTTAACTTTGAAAACATTGAAATTATTAATGATGAAGATACAGTGATTGTTTCGGTAACACATCCTAAAGTTGAAGCTGAACCAGTTGCTGCCGAAGAAGGAGAAATTGAAGTTGAAGGTGAGGAATCGGCCGAGCCAGAAGTGATTGGTAAAGGTAAAGCTGATAAAGAAGAGAAACAGGGCGAGGAAGAAAAAAAATAATTATTATTGTGCGAATAATTTTTGGAATAGGGAACCCCGGGAGCCGTTATAAATTTAACAGACACAATATAGGTTTTATGTTTTTAGATTACTTCGCAAATGCTCTTTCTGTTTCTTTTAAACCTTCTAAATCAGAATATTACTCTTATGAGGGAAAAATTAATAGCCAAAGTTTTTCTCTGATTAAGCCGGCAACTTATGTAAATAATAGCGGGATTTCTGCCTTACATGCCATTCAAAATTATAAAATTGAATTAAAAGATTTTTTGTTTGTATATGATGATCTTAATCTTGAATTTCCCGATCTACGTGTCAAAGTAGGCGGAGGAGATGGTGGCCATAATGGCTTAAACTCGGTTATTTATCATTTGGCTTCAGAAGATTTTCCAAGATTGAGATTTGGGATCGGAAATAATTTTGAATATGGTAAAATGGCTGAGTATGTGCTTACTGATTTTGATAATGAAGAATTACCTCGATTGAAAGATACATTTGAAAAAGGAACTATTTTACTTAAAGAATTTATTAAGGGTGGTATCAAAAATTTATTAGATGTTAATAGTACCTTATCGAAAAACAAAAACGATAAAAGTTTCTAAAAGTAATTCGGAGAAATCATGAGTTTATATATTAATATTATTCCTTTATTTGGAATTCTTGCACTTCTGTATACTTTCTGGAAATCTTCATGGGTTTCAAAACAGGATCCCGGGACGGAAAAAATGGTTAAGATTTCCAGTCATATCTCCGAAGGAGCAATGGCTTTTCTAAAAGCTGAATATAAAGTTTTAATTATTTTTGTTATCTGTGTTGCAATATTACTTGCAATATCTGCTGATCCTGTAACTTCTTCACCTTTGATAGGAGTTTCATTTGTTGTTGGTGCTTTTTGTTCGGCACTTGCAGGATTTATCGGAATGAGGGTTGCGACTAAAGCAAATGTAAGAACTACTAATGCCGCTAGAACAGGATTGGGAAAAGCACTTGAAATAGCCTTTGCGGGTGGCTCAGTCATGGGAATGGGAGTTGTAGGACTTGGTGTTCTTGGGCTCGGTGCACTTTTTATGATTTACCGTGATGCTTTCGGGGTTAGTCAGGTTGCAGATCTTAACAGGGTAATTACGATTATAACCGGCTTTTCATTTGGTGCTTCTTCAATAGCTCTTTTCGCAAGAGTTGGCGGAGGCATTTACACTAAAGCTGCGGATGTTGGAGCAGATCTTGTTGGAAAAGTTGAAGCAGGTATCCCTGAAGATCATCCGTTAAACCCGGCAACAATTGCAGATAACGTTGGAGATAACGTTGGAGATGTTGCAGGTATGGGTGCAGATCTTTTTGAATCTTATGTAGGATCAATAGTTGGTACAATGGTGCTTGGTGCAGCATTTTTTGGTTATCCTGAATTTCAAAGTACATTCCACGGACTTGGTGCTGTACTTCTTCCGCTTGTTATTGCCGGGGTTGGAATCGTGATGTCAATTCTCGGAACGTTTTTCGTAAAAGTAAAAGAAGGTGGCGATCCTCAGAAAGCGCTTAACAGGGGCGAATTCGGTTCATCTATTATAATGGTGGTTGCTCTTTATTTTATAATTAAATGGATGCTTCCGGAAACCTGGACTCACGAAGATCCGCTTTATGGAATTACATATACAATTACATCAACAGGAATTTTTCTTGCAACTGTTATTGGACTTGTTGCCGGAGTTCTAATTGGCGTAATAACTGAATATTATACAGGAACTGGTAAAAAACCTGTACTCGATATTGTAAGACAATCATTAACAGGAAGTGCAACAAACATTATTGCAGGAATTGGAAATGGAATGTTCTCGACTGCACTCCCACTTATAGTACTTGCTCTTTCAATAATTGGTGCATTTCATTTTGGTGGTCTCTATGGAATTGCAATTGCTGCTGTCGGAATGCTTTCAAATACAGGTATTCAATTAGCAGTCGATGCTTACGGACCAATTTCTGATAATGCAGGCGGTATAGCAGAGATGTCCGAACTTCCGAAAGAAGTAAGGGGAAGAACTGATAAACTTGATGCAGTAGGCAATACAACTGCAGCTATAGGGAAAGGTTTTGCAATCGGTTCCGCGGCTTTAACTGCTCTTGCTTTGTTCGGTGCTTTTATGACCGCTGCAAATATTAAAACAATAGATATTTCAAAAGCTGACGTAATGGCCGGGCTTTTCTTGGGTGGAATGCTTCCTTTTCTATTTTCAGCCCTTGCTATGAAAGCTGTTGGTAGAGCAGCAATGTCAATGATCGAAGAAGTGAGAAGGCAATTCAAAACAATACCTGCTCTCGCGGCAGCTCTAGGAGTGATGAAGAAAAACGAAGGTAAGGAACAATCCGAATGGTCTGTTGAGGATAAATCAACTTTTGAGAAAGCGGATGGTGTTGCCGAATACGGAAAATGTGTTGAGATTTCAACAAAAGCGGCAATTAGACAAATGGTAATACCGGGATTGCTAGCAGTTGCTGCTCCAGTATTTATCGGCTATGCTGGCGGTCCGGAAATGCTTGGAGGTTTACTTGCAGGTGTAACAGTAACCGGTGTTTTAATGGCTATATTCCAGTCAAATGCCGGTGGTGCCTGGGATAATGCTAAAAAGACATTTGAAGAAGGCATAGAAATTAACGGAGAAAAATACTTTAAAGGTTCAGATCCGCATAAAGCTGCTGTTGTTGGTGACACTGTGGGTGATCCTTTTAAGGATACTTCGGGGCCTTCACTCAATATATTGATTAAACTTATGGCGGTTGTTTCTCTTGTTATTGCGCCTTTAATTAGATAAATTAAGAGCCCTTTTATAAATAACATATTTATTAATCCCTGCTCTCATCTGTGAATGAGGGCCTAATTGACCGAAGGGAGGTGACTACATATGAAGACTAACGTCTACGAAAGTGCCGTTATGATTAATGCTGCGCTGGAAGACGAACAAATTCAAGCCTTGATTTCCCGCATTAAAGAAACAATCACAACTAATGGTGGCGAAATCAGAGAAATCGAAGATTGGGGACGAAAAAGATTGGCTTACGTGGTTAAGAAGAGTAAGGTTGGATATTATGTTATCTTTAGATTCAGCGCACCTTCAAGCCTGATTGCCAAGCTCGAGAGATTCTATATTCTCGATGAACAATTCCTAAGATATCTCACAATTAAACTTGATTCCGATGCTGTTGAATATCTGGAAAAGAATAAAGACAAGTCTCTAAGCCAGTCAGATGATACCGGAAATGAACCGGAATTAGCTACTGAGGCTACAGGATCGAGCAAAGATTCTACTGAAGATGAGAAGAAATAATTTTAAATAATGATTTAAGTATGGAGGAATAACCATGGCCGATTTGAAAATGCCTGAAATTAATTATGTTATCGTTGCTGGCAACTTAACTAAAGATCCGGTTTTTCGTCAGACAACCAATCATACTCCAGTTGTAAATTTTTCTATAGCTTCAAATAGAAAATATAAGGACAGTTCTAATCAATGGCAGGAAGATGTTTGTTATGTCGGAATTGTTGCATGGAATAAATTAGCTGAAAGCTGTCATGATAGATTGAAAAAAGGATCTGCCGTTCTGGTTGATGGTGAATTGCAAAGCCGAAGCTGGAAATCTGATGATGGTCATAACAGAAGTATTGTAGAAATAAAAGCCAGAAGAATCCAGTTCCTTAATAAAAGAGGAAAATTGAATGGTTCTGAAAATGGTGCTGAAAGTTCCAATTCGGACTCTGAAAACAATGTTGAAGATAATTCTGAGGTAGATTATACAGAAGATTCATTTGATAAGTTTTTATCAAACGAAGAATCAGATTTATTAAAATAAATGGATTTGAAATATGAGAAATGATATAAAAACAAAAAAAGTATGTCGGTTTACTCAGAATAACATCAAGTATATCGACTACAAGGATGTAAAATTATTACAGCGCTACACAACAGAGCAGGGAAAAATAATTCCTAAAAGAATTACCGGTACAAGCGCAAAATATCAACGACAATTATCAATTGCTATCAAACGTGCCAGACATATGGCTCTGTTGCCCTATGTTTCTGATACTGTTAGATAGCCCAAACCAGGAGTAAAAATGAAAGTAATATTGAGACAAAACACCGAAGGTCTGGGACAAATTGGTGAAGTGGTTGATGTAAAAGACGGCTATGCAAGAAATTTTCTTATTCCAAGAAAACTGGCTTATGCAGCGCTGAAAGGAAACATCAAAGCTCTTGAAGAAGAGAAGAAAACTCTTTCAAAGAAAAGAGAGCAGGAACTAACCGCTGCGGAAGCATTAGCTGCAGAGCTGGAAAAGGTATCGGTTACCATACCTGTTCAGGTTGGTGAAGAAGATAAAATTTTCGGTTCTGTAACCACTCAAATGATCTCGGACGCCCTTAAAGAGAAAGGACACGAAATAGATAAGAGAAAAATTGAAATAGACGAGCCCATTAAAGCCTTGGGCATTTACGGGGTAAGCATAAAGTATGGGTTGTAAGAGAATAGTATAAATTGATATACACAATAAAAAAGGAAAGCAATTCGCTTTCCTTTTTTGTTTTAAAAATCAACTTTGTAATCAAATGCCAAAAACCATGATTATCCTGAACCAATTGTGCGATCGGTGTTGAGGCATTGGTTATGCACTATTCTAAATAAGTATAATACTTTATTGATTGAATCATATTTTTATTTTTTCGTTTCCTCATATACTTATTAAAATGATAGTAAAAAGAATATTTCGGATTTTTGTAAGACTTCAAAA
>Ga0315540_10001772_pt1 | contig 12262 bp, 13 predicted proteins | sample SalMarSW160110MG_FD_203677 | JGI IMG/M metagenome (GOLD analysis project Ga0315540, IMG submission 203677) | Salt marsh sediment microbial communities from the Plum Island Ecosystem LTER, Massachusetts, United States - Salt Marsh Sediment SW1601-10 ... | reverse complement strand
GCAGCGAAACCCAGCGGTTTTCGCTTTCCACCCAGAAGCGGCGGCGCTGCAGATTCGGCAGGAAGCGGCGCTTGGTTTTGTTGTTTGCGTGGGATACGTTGTTACCCACCATCGGGCGTTTACCCGTTACTTGACAGACTCGTGCCATGGCACTTACTCCAACCAGTTTTCAAAAGAGGCGCGATTCTACCCTAAAACCCGGAAAACATTCAACCTGCCATTCGTTTTTCCGGCATTTGTTATGATTGCGCCGTCAAAACGCACTACCGAGGAACATCCAATGACCGATTCCACACCGACACCGCCAAGCGAACAGGGGGAAAAATCCAAAATAATCATGCGTCTGATATGGATTGGCGTCGCCCTGGCCTTGCTGGCCCTGTTCGAAATCGGTGACCTGATCATGCACATCGCGCACCCCACGCGCTAACTAGACCAGCCCGCGCTCCGCAAAAGACAGACAGCCCCCGCCCGCCACGATAAAGTGGTCGAGCACGCGCACATCGACCAGCGACAGGGATTGCTTCAGGGCATCAGTCAGCGCCTGATCGGACTGACTGGGTTCGGCCACGCCGGAAGGATGGTTGTGGGCGAAAATCACCGCTGCCGCATTGTGATGCAAGGCGCGTTTCACCACCTCGCGCGGGTATACGCTGGTCTGCGTCAATGTGCCGCTGAATAATTCCTCGGCCGCAGTCACCCGGTGCTGCGCATCGAGAAAGATCGCCATGAACACTTCCTGCTGCCGCCCGCGCAACAGCAATTGCAGGTAATCGCGCACCGCGCCCGGCGAATTCAGCGCATCGCCCGACTCCATCTCCTCGCACAAGGCGCGCCGCGCCATTTCCAGCACCGCCTGCAACTGCACATACTTGGCCTGACCCATACCATTGATGGCGCAAAAGTCTTTTTCGGCAGACGAGAACAGATCGGTAAACGAACCGAAACGCTGTAACAACTCGCGTGCCAGGTCCACCGCACTCTTGCCGGTTACGCCGGTGCGCAAGAATATTGCCAGCAGCTCTGCATCGGACAGCGCGGCTGCACCGCGCTGTAGCAATTTCTCCCTGGGGCGTTCCCCCTCGGGCCAGTCGGTGATTGCCATACCACCCTCATTGTTGGCGACTATATTCGCCTCGACCCTACCAGCAATTCCCTGCAAGTCATATATGCCGAATTGCCTATATATTTATATGCATGGAATAACAGCCACATTGAATCCTCCATGCCAAGTGCCGACCTTCGCCAAGACGACAACTTTCTTGTTAAGATGCGCGGCATTATGGAAAGAACTTCGGCAAAACGCATTGTGCTGGGCATCACCGGCGGCATTGCAGCCTATAAGGCGGCGGAACTGGCGCGCCTGCTGGTAAAGCAGGGTGTCGAAGTACAAGTGGCGATGACCGAGGCAGCCTGTCACTTCATCACGCCGACCACGATGCAGGCGCTCACCGGACGGCCGGTGCTGGTCAACCAATGGGACGCCGTGGACAACGGTATGGCACACATCGACACCAGCCGCGCTGCCGATGCCATTGTGATCGCTCCGGCCACGGCAGACTTCATCGCCAAGCTGGCGCATGGCCTGGCCGACGACCTGCTGTCCACGCTGTGCCTGGCGCGTAACTGCCCTCTACTGGTAGCCCCCGCGATGAATATACAGATGTGGGGCAATGCCGCAACTCAACGCAACGTCGCACAACTCGCACAGGATGGCGTCACCCTGCTCGGCCCGGCCAGCGGCGAACAGGCCTGTGGCGAAGAAGGCATGGGGCGAATGCTGGAAGCGGAACAGATGGCGCAGAGTATCGTCGCCTTTTTACAGCCCAAGTTGCTAGCTGGCACACGGGTGCTGCTGACCGCCGGCCCGACCTACGAGGCGATAGACGCGGTGCGCGGCATCACCAACCGCAGCAGCGGCAAGATGGGCTACGCCCTGACCCAGGCCGCACAGGAACTGGGCGCGAACGTAACCCTGATCTCCGGCCCGACGGCATTAAACAAGCCGCATGGTGCCCGGGTGGTAGATGTCACCAGCGCAGCGGAGATGTTCGATGCGGTCAAACAGCATGTGGCAGATGCAGACATCTTTATCTCCGTCGCAGCGGTGGCCGATTACCGGCCGGCCCAGACCAGCGCGCAAAAAATCAAGAAGAGCGGCGGCAAACTGACGCTGGAACTGACACCCAATCCGGATATCCTGGCCTATGTCGCCGAACTGCCGGAACCACCGTTCTGCGTCGGCTTCGCAGCGGAAAGCGAAAAACTGCGCGAACATGCCGCCGCCAAACGCAAGACAAAAAACATCCCGTTGCTGGCTGCCAACCTGGCACAGACCGCCATCGGCAGCGACGACAACGAACTGCTGTTGTTCGACGATGCGGGCGAGCATGTGCTGCCGTGTGCCGACAAACTTACGCTGGCACGCGCCCTGATGCGGCACGTGCTGAAACTCTACCAACAAGGGGCCAAGCAATGAAAAAGACCGTCGATGTGAAAATTCTCGACCCGCGCCTGCACGAGCATCCGCCGGCTTACGCCACGCCCGGCTCGGCCGGCATCGACCTGCGCGCCTGTGTCGACCATAACATGATCATCCAGCCGGGACAGTGTGAACTGATCCCCAGCGGCATCGCCATCCACCTTTCCGACCCGCACTATGCGGCGATGATCCTGCCGCGCTCCGGTCTCGGCCACAAGCACGGTATCGTGCTGGGCAACCTGGTGGGGCTGATCGATTCGGATTACCAGGGACAGATCTTCGTTTCGCTGTGGAACCGCGGCCATCACCCATTCACGCTGATGCCGATGGAACGCATGGCACAACTGGTGATCGTGCCGGTAATGCAGATGCAGCTCAATATCGTCGAGGATTTCCCGCTAAGCCAGCGCGGCAGCAACGGCTTCGGCAGCACCGGAAAGCACTAAAAACAAAAGCCCGCACACGGCGGGCTTTTGATGTAAATCGCAGTGGCTTAACGCTCCAGATTCAGCTCCACTTCCGTATTGTCTCCCTTGCGCACAGAGACTTTCTCCGTGACCATTTGATAGCCTTCCAGCTTGACGCTGACAGTGTGGATGCCCGGATCCATTGCCACACGCAACGGCGACAGGCCGTAGTAAATATCATCCACATACACCTTGGCACGCTGCGGATTGGAGTTGACCAGCAACAGTCCTTGGGTGGCGGTGGCGCGCGCTGCAAGCGCCGGCGGCGGAACTCCCATGCTGCCCCCCGGTTGCCCGGACTGTCCGGGAGCAGCAGAAGACGGCACTGTGGTCGGAGCAACCAGCACCGTGACACCCGGGATGGCTTTGGTTCCCGGCGTCAGGTTAAACAGCTCGGGATGCACCACCATCAGGACGGAAGAAATTGCCTCGGTGGTTTTGCTGGAGACAATGTCCAATTCCTTCTTCAGGTACCTGGCCACGTCGGATTTATCGTCGCCCGAAATACCCGCAAAACGGCTATCCTTCTGCACCACCACGCCGGACCATATGATTTTGCCCGTCTTCTTGTCCTTCAGCGTACTTTCCAGGGAAATCGATATTTCATCGCGGTATTTGACATTGTAGGTCAGGTCTTTCACCTCGCCGCTCAGCTCAAAATCGGCGTTGCCGGTATCGGCCTCCGAAATCTGGAAACCGGCATCGTCGAAATGCTTCCTGATCGAACTGGTCACGATGGTAGCCACATTCTGGTCCAGCGTAATGTCCTTGCTCATCATGCCGGCCACATTCTCGCCACCTATCCCGATCTTGCGCGGATTGGCCGCTTTACGTCCATCGGTGTAAGGCACGAGGTGAATGGTGGCAGCATATTTCAACAACGGCGCATTGGGGTTGGGCTGGTGGCTCTCCTGCACACTGATGCCTTTACCACTTCCACCAAACAGTCCGTCCATCGATGTATTGGAACAGGCTGCGACCGACATCACCGTCAGCCCCAGAAAGATTCGCTGCAAAAGTTGTTTCATTTAATGTCTACCCCGGATGGACAAGGCGGCAAGTATAGCAAAGCACACTGTCCCGGCAAAGCCGGACAGGGGTAATGTCATAAGGCGGGAAATCGGGGACATATCCAGAATAGGTGGCGCCCGCTCAGCACCTCAACTGCGGTCAGCGCCATACATTCTCCGGACAGACACAGTCAATCGATCAATAACCATTCGCCAGCTTTTTCGCCTGATCCCAGCGCGGCGAATTCCTGAAGTGCGGCAAATAACGCACCAATTCATTCAGCGCCATGCGGTAAACGTCACGCTTGAATTCGATCACCCCGTCCATCTCCACCCAGTAATCGTTCCAGCGCCAGGCATCGAATTCAGGATGTCCCGAAGCACGCAGGCTCACGTCGCAATCGCGTCCCACCAGACGTAGCAGAAACCATATCTGTTTCTGCCCCTTGTAAGTACTGCGGGATTCGCGCCTCACCCAGTGCTGCGGCACATCGTAGCGCATCCAGTCGCGGGTGCGCCCCAGTACCTTGACATGCGACGGCTGCAGGCCCACCTCCTCGTGCAATTCCCGGTACATTGCCTGCTCCGGCGTTTCGCCATGCTGGATACCCCCTTGCGGGAACTGCCACGAATCCTGCCTGATGCGCTTCCCCCAGAATACCTGGTTCCTGGCATTCGTGAGAATGATGCCGACATTCGGGCGGTAGCCATCCCGATCAACCATCTTCAGCCACCCGTTCAGTTAATTTAATGGGATGATTTTTCCACATTTCACGGTTTATGGAAAGCATGCAAACACAAGTAACCCCTGTATATTTGCTGTATTCCCTGTAAAATCATTGCCCCGATTCAAACAGTACGGACAGCACCATGCGCGTTTCACAATTTTTCATCTCCACCCAGAAAGAGGCTCCCGCCGAAGCCGAACTGGCCAGCCACAAGCTGATGCTGCGCGCCGGCTACATCCGCAAACTGGCCAGCGGACTATACACCTGGATGCCGCTTGGACTGCGCGTGCTGCGCAAGGTGGAAGCCGTGGTGCGCGAGGAAATGAACCGCAGCGGAGCCGTGGAACTGCTGATGCCCGCGGTGCAACCCGCCGAACTGTGGCGCGAGACCGGGCGCTGGGACGTATTCGGGCCGCAGATGCTGAAAATACGTGACCGCCACGACAATGAATTCTGCTTCGGCCCCACCCATGAAGAAGTCATCACCGACATCGCGCGCCGCGAAATAAAAAGTTACCGCCAGTTGCCGGTCAACTTCTACCAGATCCAGACCAAGTTCCGCGACGAAGTGCGTCCGCGCTTCGGCGTAATGCGCGCGCGCGAATTCGTGATGAAGGATGCCTACTCGTTCCACACCAGCCTGGACAGCCTGGAACAGACCTACCGCGTGATGCACGACACCTACAGCAACATCTTCACCCGGCTGGGGCTACAATTCCGCGCCGTCGCTGCCGATACCGGCGCCATCGGCGGCAGCGGCTCGCACGAATTCCACGTGCTGGCCGACTCCGGCGAAGACGCGCTGGCGTTCTGCCCCGATTCCGACTACGCCGCCAACGTGGAACTGGCGGAAGCGGTTGCACCGAAAAAGCACCGCACCGCAGCAAAGGAAGAAAAGAAGAAGGTCGCCACACCGGGGAAGAAGAGCATAGAAGAGGTCGCCGAATTCCTGAAAATACCTGCCCGGCAGGTGCTCAAGACCATCGCCATCGTCGCAGAGAACGGCTCGTTTGTACTGCTGCTGCTGCGCGGCGACCATACGCTGAATGAACTCAAGGTCGGCAAGATTCCGGGCATTGGAAGTTTCCGTTTCGCCACGGATGATGAAATCGAGCAGCACATGGGTTGCCGTGCCGGATATATCGGCCCGATCAAGTCAGTGCAAACCATCGCCGATCGTTCCGTAGCCGCCATGAGCGATTTTGTGACCGGCGCCAACGAGGCCGGCTACCACTTTACCGGGGTTAATTTCGAGCGCGACCTGCACGAACCCGCAACCGTTGCCGACATTCGCAACGTGGTCGCGGGCGACCCCAGTCCGGACGGCAAGGGTAAGCTGGAATTGTGCCGCGGCATCGAGGTCGGTCACATCTTCCAGTTGCGCACCAAGTATTCCGAGACGCTAGGCGCGACCTTCCTCGACGAGCACGGCCAGGCGCAGACCATGGAGATGGGCTGCTACGGCATCGGCGTATCGCGCATCGTAGCCGCTGCCATCGAACAGAACCACGACGAGCGCGGCATCGTCCTGCCGCCGCAGATGGCACCGTTCACCGTCGCCATCGCACCCATCGGCATCGGGAAAAGTGATGCAGTATGTATGGCGGCAGAAAAACTTTACAACGACCTCACCCAGGAAGGTATCGAAGTGCTGCTGGACGATCGCGACGAGCGTCCCGGCGTGATGTTTGCTGATCTGGAACTGATCGGCATTCCGCACCGCATTGTTATTGGCGAGCGCGGACTGAAGGACGGCTTGGTGGAATACAAGGGGCGCACCGATACGGAAGCGCAACAGTTTGCCTTGCAAGATGCGGTCAAACTCGTACAATTGAGACTATGTGCCTGACCAGAAAAAGTTTTCTGCCGAATATGCCGCTGCTGGCAGCCGGGTTGCTGTTCTCGTCCCTAGCCTTCGGCGGCGCACAAATCCAGTCGCCGTTGTCGGCCAGCGTACGCGCTGTGCTGCAGCACAGCATTGCCGACCAGGCGTCCGCCAATTCGGGATTTTCCTCCGTGCAGAAAGAGCGTATCTGGATGCGTACCATGTCGCGCCGGATGAGCAAATACATGCCGGATCGGAATACCCGTCTGGACTTCCTCAAAACCGTGCACTACGAGGCCGCACGCGCCGGGCTTGATCCGCAAATGGTGCTGGGGCTGATCGAGGTGGAAAGCCGGTTTCGCAAATATGCCGTTTCGAAAGTCGGTGCCCGCGGTTACATGCAAGTCATGCCGTTCTGGGTAAAAGACATCGGCACGCAGGGGCAGGACCTGTTCCACCTGCGCACCAACTTGCGCTATGGCTGTACTATTCTGCGCTACTACCTGGATATGGAGCACGGCAACCTGTTCCGCGCGCTGGGCCGCTACAATGGCAGTCTGGGGCGACCGGGATATCCCCTCCGGGTGAAAAATGCGTGGCTGAATCACTGGAACCTGCCGCATCAGCAGGACATGAAAACCGCCTCGGCCGATTAGCTTCCCGACGATCTGGATTTGATATACGTTTCCACGCTTTCGCGGGTAATAGTTCCCTGTTGATAGCTTCTCAGCCTGCCCGTGGGATCATACAGGTAGGATGTCGGCAACGCCTCCACAGTACCGATCTGTTCCTCCGCCAGCCTGGTATCGCCCAGCACGATCGGATAGGGTATATGGTGATTCCTGACGTATCTGGCAACCTTTCCCGGCGAATCCTCCATCGCTATGCCGATCACAACCAGGTCACGATCCTTGTGTGCCCGGTACAGCTTGACCAGGTCCGGCATCTCTTCCCGGCAGGGCGGGCACCAAGTCGCCCAGAAATTCACCAGCACCCATTTGCCGCGGTAATCGGACAGGCGCACCTGTTTGCCATGAATGCTCTCGAATGCAAAATCGGCTGCGGCGCAATTAAACGCAACCGCCATCAAACCCGCAGCCAGTGCTGCATGCCATAACCACTTCATCAATGTTCCACCTTATCCGTAATGGGTTTCTCATCCCCGGCCGCATGCTCTTCTTCATGCTCCCCGCTGCCATGTTCCGCAGCGTGCGACAAATACAGCGCCAGCGCGATCAGCGCGATGCTGGCACCCATGTAAACCAGGTCGATCGGCGACTGCAGCTTCATATTCAGCGCTTCTTCGAACAGGGTCACGATCAGGATCATCAGGATCACCTTGGCCAGGCGCGACTTCAGGTCATCCAGATTACGAATCACCAGTATCTTGCTGGACGCGCGGCTGCCGTGCGCCTGGTCGATGTCGCTGATAAACAGCTCATACAGACCGAGCGAAAAAATCAGCAGCACCGTGGCCAGCAGGTAACCATCCACCACTTCGACAATGTGCGTCACCGTACTATCGTGCAGCGTCTTGCGGGCCGCATCGGTCAGCGAGGGATCCGCATAGTGCAGCGCATGCAGCACCAGGTAGTACACATCCACCGTGGCCATATAGAAAATCGCGAAACCCGCGAACAGGCTGCCCAGTACGGCAGCCAGAATAACGAAGCGGCTGTTCCATAAGGAACCTTCGAATATCACCTCCAGAAATTTCATAACCACCTCGTCTCAACAATTGCGGCGCGCATTAAAACGCAAAAATACGTAGCGGGCAAGCTACTCCCCGACCTTGCTGCCGATCTTGGCAAACAGTTCACGCAACGTGATTTTTTCCGCTTCCTCGCGGCCCCGTTCCATCTGCAGCAGCCACTCGCCGATACCGTCGTCTTCGGCCTGCGCTGCCAACGCCCGCGGATCGAACACGAACAGCCGGCGCAATTCTTCCAGTTGCACGTGCTCCAGGTCGCGGATCAGGCTCCAGCCCTTGCCAGCCAGCTTGCCCACTATGCCGGCCTCAGCCAGACTGTTGAGCAAATGTTCCAGCAGTTCAAAACCCAGATGCAGTTTTCGCGAAAGCTCAGGCACGGTCAGCACCTTGCCGCTGCGCATGCCATCGTCCATTTTCCCAAGGATGCGCAGGGCGTAATACAGCTGCGCGGCAGGCCCCAGTTCTCGTTCCTTGGCCCCGAGCCAATGGGGTAGCGATGAGGCAATCAGCGCACCCAGCAGAACGGTCATCCATGACAGGTAAATCCACATCAGGAAAATCGGCACACTGGCAAACGCGCCATAGACCAGCTTGTAAGTCGGGAAGTGAGAAATGTAGAAACCGAAGGCCTTGCCCATCGTCCCGAACGCCAGCGCCGAAACCAGACCTCCGATGATTGCGTGCCGCATCGGCACATGGCGATTGGGCACCACCCGGAACAGCAGACTGAACGCCAGCGTGGCCAGCGACAGCGACACCAGTTTGACCAGCAGCACTTCGACCAGCGGAATCTGCCTGGCATAACCGGCCGACATGCCGATCAGCCACGAAGTCAGCGACAGGCTGATGCCGATCAACAGCGGTGCCAGCGTCAGCACCGCCCAGTAGGTCAGGATGCGCATCATCAGCGTGCGCGGCCGCGTCACGCGCCAGATGGTGTTGAGCGCATTGTCTATGGTCTGCATCAGCAGCATCGCAGTGATGCCGAGGAACACAATGCCCACCGCGGTCAGCTTGCCGGCACTCTCGGTGAACTGGACCATGTATTGCGAAATCAGCTTGCCGCCGGTTTCCGGCATCATGTTGGAGAGCAGGAATATCTTGATCTGCGTGGAATAGTCGGAGAACACCGGAAAAGCGGAAAACACGGTCAGCGCAATGGTGATCAGTGGCACCAGCGACAGCAGCGTGGTAAAGGTCAGGCTGGACGCCATCTGCGTGCAGCGATCCACGATAAAGCGGTCGACGACGAAACGCAGGAAACGCCACAATTCCTTTGCGTACTTTTGCATAATGCAACAAGCCTCCTATAATTGCGTCCATGATAACCGACAAAGAAATTTTAGTGCTGTATTACAGCCGGCACGGCGCCACGCGCCAGATGGCACAATTCATCGCACGCGGCGTGGCACAAGTGTCCGGCATGCAGGCACGTTTGCGCACCGTACCCGAAGTTTCTGCGGAATGCGAAGCAACCGCCCCCGGCATTCCGGACGAAGGCGCACCCTACGCCACGCCGGACGACCTGGAGCAATGCATCGGTGTCGCTGTCGGTAGTCCCACCCGTTTCGGCAACATGGCGGCCGCCATGAAGCATTTCTGGGACGGCACCAGTTCACTGTGGCTGAAACATGCGCTGGTCGGAAAACCCGCAGCCCTGTTCACTTCCAGCAGTTCGATGCACGGCGGCCAGGAAAGCACACTGCTGTCGATGATGCTGCCGCTGTTACACCACGGTATGATCATCGTCGGCGTACCCTACTCCGAACCGGAACTGACACTCACCCGGGAAGGCGGCACACCTTATGGCCCCAGCCACGTAGCCGGACTCGCCAGCGACCAGCCGATCAGCGACAGCGAAAAGAAACTGTGCATTGCGCTCGGCAAGCGCCTGGCGCAGACCGCGCTCAAACTCGCATCCTGAATGAGCAACGCCCGCGAAGCCCGGCAGTTGCTGCGCGCCCATCGCTATGGCGCGCTAAGCACGTTATCGAAAAAATTCGACGGCCACCCGTTCGGTTCGATCTGCCCCTACCTGGTCGACCACGACGGCAGCCTGCTGATCCTGATCAGCGACCTGGCCGAACACACCAAGAATATCAAAGTCGACCCGCGCGTCAGCCTGATCACCCACAGCCAGGACGACCCGCACATCCAGGCGCAGGGCCGGGTGACCGTGGTTGGCACCGCACAGCATATTGCGGAACGCGATCTGCTCGGCAAACGCTACCTGCGCTACTTCCCGGAAGCACAGACCTGGCTCGCGCTGCAGGATTTCCAGTTCTACCGCATCGTGCCGCAAGCCCTCCGCTACATCGGGGGCTTCGGCAAGGTGCACTGGGTCAAGGCGGAAAGCTATGCGCTGGCGCCCTATGCCTTGATCGAAGCCGAAGATGAAGTCATCGCCCACATGAACGCCGGCCATCAGGAAACAATGCGGCGCTATTGCGCACATTTTCATCGGCAGCAGGTGCAGCAAGTGGAGATGCTCGGCATCGACTGCGACGGCTTCGACGTGAATGCAGACGGCAGGGTACTGCGTTTCGACTTTACCGAACCAGTGCTGGATGCACAGCAGGCGAGGGCTGCGCTGGTTGAGATGTCACAGCAAGCAGGCTAATGACTTACAACTGCTCTTGATCGTCCGCATGTAAAAAAGCATAGATAATTCGCAGTCGGCCACGAACGCGGCGTTGCAGTTCAGTTAACAGCATCCGCAGAAATGGCGTGGCAAAAAAGCCTCAGGCTTTTTCGCCGCGCCCGAAATGACAACCTCACACCTGTGGATGCGCCCGCTCCGCCCCGCTATGCAGCTTGTTCAGTGCGTTCAGGTAGGCCTTGGCCGAAGCCACCACGATGTCGGTGTCGGCACCCTGGCCGTTGACCACGCGCCCGCCCTTGGCCACGCGCACGGTGACTTCGCCTTGGGCATCGGTGCCACTGGTGATGTTGTTCACCGAATACAGCAGCAACTCGGTGCCGCTGTGTACGATCTGCTCGATGGCCTTGAGCGTGGCATCCACCGGGCCGCCACCCTGTGCTTCCGCGCTCTGCTCCTGGCCACCAATGCTGAGTACCACGCGCGCGACGGGCAGCTCGCCGGTTTCGGAATGGGCACGCATCGACACCAGCCGGTAGTGCTCGCTAACATGGGCAACCACTTCCTCGTTAACCAGCGCTTGCAAGTCTTCGTCGAAAATTTCGCTCTTGCGGTCGGCCAGATCCTTGAAGCGTGCAAAGGCGGCGTTCAGCGCCTCCTCGTTTTCCAGCACGATACCCAGTTCCTGCAAACGGGTACGGAAGGCATTGCGCCCGGAAAGCTTGCCCAGGGTGAGTTTATTTGTAGACCAGCCCACGTCCTCTGCCCGCATGATTTCGTAGGTCTCGCGGTGCTTGAGCACGCCATCCTGGTGGATACCGGATTCGTGCGCGAACGCATTGGCACCAACGATGGCCTTGTTCGGCTGCACCGGATAGCCGGTGATACTGGACACCAGTTTGGAGGTCGGCACGATCTGCGTGGTGTCGATGCGCGTGTCGCAGGTGAAAATGTCGCGACGCGTCTTCACCGTCATCACGATCTCTTCCAGCGAAGCGTTGCCCGCGCGTTCGCCCAGGCCGTTGATGGTGCATTCCACCTGGCGCGCACCGTTCATCACCGCGGCCAGGGAATTGGCCGAGGCCATGCCGAGGTCGTTGTGGCAATGGGTGGACCAGATCACCTTGTCCGAGTTCGGTACGCGCTCGATCAACTGCCTGATGCGCTCGCCCCACAACACCGGCAGGCTGTAACCCACGGTATCCGGCACGTTCAGTGTCTTTGCCCCGGCCTGGATCGCTGCATCGAAAATGCGCACCAGGAAATCCATTTCCGAGCGCACCGCATCTTCCGCCGAGAACTCCACGTCGTCTGTGTATTCCAGCGCCAGCTTGATCGCCTTCACCGCATTCTCAACCACCTGATCCGGCGTCATGTGCAGCTTCTTTTCCATATGGATCGGCGAAGTAGCAATAAAGGTATGGATGCGCCCGGACTTTG
>Ga0315540_10001771_pt1 | contig 12266 bp, 9 predicted proteins | sample SalMarSW160110MG_FD_203677 | JGI IMG/M metagenome (GOLD analysis project Ga0315540, IMG submission 203677) | Salt marsh sediment microbial communities from the Plum Island Ecosystem LTER, Massachusetts, United States - Salt Marsh Sediment SW1601-10 ... | reverse complement strand
AAAGGAGCGGCACCGAACCCAGCACGCCCGCGGAGAGCACGACGTTGTCGGCGAGGAGGGTGCCTCGGTTCTTGAAGAGCATCGAGGTGGCGCGCTCCGTGGCCAGCCTGTATCCGCCCTCCGCGAGCGGTTCGATCCCCGTCACGCGGGTTTCTGGCAGAATCTCGGCGCCCTTTTTCTCCGCGAAGTAGAGATAGTTTTTGTCCAGCGTGTTCTTTGCGCCGGGCCGGCAGCCCACCATGCAGCCGCCGCAGAACGTGCAGCCCGTGCGCGGCGGCCCCCCGCCGCCGAAGTACGGGTCCGGTACTTCCTTGTCCGGCTCGCCGAAGAAGACCGCCACGTCCGTCGGGTGGAAAGTCCCCTCGACGCCCATCTCTCGGGCCACTTCGAGAAGGGCGTCGTCGGCACGCGTCATGCGCGGATTGACCGCGACGCCCAGCATTCTCCGGGCCTCCTCAAAGTGGGGCTCCAGGACGGCCTTCCAGTCGTTGAGGTCCTTCCACCTGGGATCTCCGAAGGCTTCGTCCGCGGGCATCATGAGCGTGTTGGCGTAGACGAGGCTTCCACCGCCCACGCCGGCCCCGTGCAGAACGAGGACGTCTCTCAGCAGCGTCAGCTGCTGGATCCCGTGACAGAGAACCCTCGGCATCCAGAAGAACTTCCGAAGGTTCCAGTTGGTCCTGGGGAAATCCTCCGGCCGCCATCGCTTGCCCATCTCGACGACGAGAACGCGGTAGCCCTTCTCGGTGAGGCGGAGGGCGGCAACCGATCCGCCGAAACCCGACCCCACCACGACGAAATCGTATTTATCAGGCACGTCGCTCTCCCCATGAACATGGTCCTGATGCGAGGGCCTCGTTCACCGCAGACTCGCTGACTCGCTGAGACGCGTGGAAGACCTGTCCGCGCGCGTCAGGTTCTCTCTCAGGTTCTCTCGAAGATGCGCCTTGCCTCGCCGAGTTCCCGCGCGGAAGGCGTCAGGATGGTCCGGGCATGGATGCGTATCTTCCGGCCGTCGTGGGCGGCGGTCCGGACGTCGGCCTCGCAGACGAAATCCACCGGCCCTTCGGCCCGGCGCGCGGGAGTCGCCGTGGCGTTGGCACCGGCCCTGCCGGTGGCCGCCACGGCCGGCCGGCCCATCTTCTGTGCCACGAACCGCCTGGCCGCATTCTCCAGCCCGGTGCCGCTCTTCACGAGGGGCGGAAGCGGCACGGGCTTTTCGTCCGTTACCGGGCGGGTCTCGAAGGCCACGCGCTTGCGGTCGATGAGGTGGAGCGGCGTGATGTTGTCGCTCGTGATGTTGTTGCCGAGGACGCCGCATCCCAGGGTCATGGCGGGGGGCAGGTTGGTGGAGTATCCGATGGCCCCGTGCGTGCCGGGCGAGTTCACGATGATCCGGAACGCAGGCTTCTTCAGGGCGAACTGCCGGACGACGTTTAGGTCCTGGGTGTGGAGGGTGAGGGTATGGCCCAGTCCTCCGTACTTGAGAACCTCGATACAGCGCAGGCACCCGGCCTCCCAACCGTCCGCCTCATAGTAGGAAAGGATCGGGGAGAGCTTTTCCAGGGACAGGGGATAGTCCCTCCCCACGCCCCCTTCGGGCGCAATGAGTGCGCGCACGGAGTCGGGGACGGAAAAACCGGCCATGGTGGCTATGACCTGGGGCGACCGGCCCACCACCTTCGGGTTGAGGCGGCCGTCACTGTCCACCACCAGGGCTTCGAGAAGCGCCTTTTCTCTCGGGTTGACGAAATAGCCTCCCGCTTTCTCGAACTCCTCCCTGGCTTTTTCCGCGATCGGAAGATCGACGATCACCGACTGCTCGCTGGCACACACGGTGCCCCAGTCGAAGGACTTTCCGGCGATCACGTCCTTTGCGGCCTTCCGAACGACGGCCGTCCGCTCTATGAAGGACGGCACGTTGCCCGGACCGACGCCGTAGGCGGGCTTGCCCGAGGAATACGCCGCGTTGACGAGCCCCATCCCCCCGGTGGCCAGGATCACGTTGATGCCGGAATGGCGCATGAGGGCCTGCGTGTCCTCGATGGACGGGTTGGGGATGATACCGATGATGCCCCGGGGGGCCCCCGCGGCGACGGCCGCGTCGTGCATGGCGTCCGCCACGGTCTTGATGCAGTTCTTTGCGGCGGGGTGGGGGGAGATCACGATGCCGTCCAGGGCCTTGAGGGCGATCATGATCTTGTAGATGGCCGTCGACGTCGGGTTGGTGGACGGGATCACAGCCGCCACCACGCCCATGGGCGAGGCCACTTCGTAGATACCCTGGCCGGGGTCCGCACTGAGAAAACCGACCGTCTTCAGGGGGCGGATGTAGCGGTAGACGTCCTCCGCGCCCACGCGGTTCTTGATTGTCTTGTCGGCTGTGGTGCCGTAGCCCGTTTCCTCGTGGGCCATCCTCGCCCACTTTTCGAGATTCGGCATGCAGACCTGGTGGAGAGCGTCGATTATCTTATCCACCTGGTCCTGGGTAAAGGATGTGAAGGCTTGCTGGGCACGCCTGACGGATGCAACGACGCGATCCACCTCGGAACTGGCCATGGTCAACCTCTACGGAAGAAGACGGCGAAACGCATGCCATGCGCTCCGCGCTTCAGGGCTCCGCCGGCTTTAGGAGCCTCGGGGTCTGCGCGACTTGGGCTTTGCGGCGCGTTTGCCGGGCTCGTCCGCCTCGGGAGGTTGCGGGATGATGCCCTCCACCTGGTCGTAGGGCATCGGGATGACGTGGACCGAAACCAGGTCTCCCACGCGCCGTGCCGCGGCCGCCCCGGCGTCCGTGGCCGCCTTGACGGCGCCCACGTCCCCCCTGACCATCACCGTGACGTACGCGCTGCCGATGTATTCCTTGCCGACGAGGACCACCTTTGCGGCCTTCACCATGGCGTCGGCCGCCTCGATGGCCGCTACCAGCCCGCGCGTCTCGATCATGCCCAAGGCTTCCCGGTTAAGCATCCCCTGTCGTTCCTCCCTTCAAGAATCGAGCATAGAAGACCTCGGCAGCCCTGTCAATAATGGGAGGCGGTAGAGGTAAACCAACAATCCAGCGTCCAATTCCGAAATCAACCACCCTTGGCGTTACCGAATGTAACGCTTTGGGCGGGGGGCAAGGGGAGCTATAATTACAAAGCTAGGTATGTAGGGATCGAAGGCATGGCACGGAGATTGCCTAACCTTAATAGAGGAGGCATATATGCGCGAAGGGGGCCGGCAAGACCCGAACTCTAAAGCATTGGGTTTCACGCTGCTAGAAGTCCTTGTCGTGGTCGCGATCCTGGGGCTCATCGCAACCATTCTCACGGTGGCCGTCAGCAACGCGATCAAGAGGCAGCGGCTGGACACGGCCGCCCAGCAGTTGCGCAGCTTCATGGACAGAGCCTACGTGTCGACGACACAGACGGGAAACGGCATATTCGTTCAGATCGGCGCGGAGCGGACGGACGGGTCCAGGCTCGTGAGGCTCATAGAGGACAGCAATTCGAATAAGACGCTCGACAGTACGGACCAGGTCCTGGCGACGGAAACCATAACGAGTGATCTCGTCCTGTCCAATTCCTCCACCGCGGCAACCGCCTGGCCCGTTATCGGCGGCTCTCTGGTGATGCTCTGCGACTCAATGGGGCGGGCCATCAATCCGAACACGGGCCTCCAGATTTCCCAGGACCTTACGATTTCATTGACGCACACCGACATGACGGGATCCGGTACGTTAACCCCAAGGCTTCGGTACGACATCCGTCTGTACCCACTGTGGAGCCCGTCTTTGACCGAGGTGAGACTATGAGAGCCCAATTGAATCGGCGCGTGCCGGAAAAAGCGGAGGGAGAGAAGGGCAGCAGCCTCATAGAGGTGCTCGTGGCACTTCTGATCATGCTCTTCCTCATGATCGGCATCCTGCAGATGTTCGCCCTGTCCTACCTGGTAAATCTGGGCTCGGCGGCCCGCACCGAGCTAACCTACAAGTGCGAGCAGGTGATGGAGAACGTTCGCTACTTTTCCTATTTGTCCCATGAAGGGATAGCGCTCCCCGCTAATACCGGCATTACCTTCGCGGCAGGGACCTACGACCTTCCCTATTCGGGGAGCGCCGTGGCCAGTTCTTACTGGGGGCCGACCCAGGCCGACGTCGTGGAAGGCGAGGACATGCCCTACCGCCTGTCCGTCGAGGTCCAGGATGGCGATACTCATGGCGTGGCGGGCCAGTGGATCGTGACCGTTTCGGCCGTGCCGTCCGAGGTTCAGGGCGCCCGCAAGTACATTGGCGTGGGCATCGAACACAAGAGGGTTGATTATGTCGCTCAGTTACCGAAGTAGACGAAAAGATAAGGGCTTCACGCTCATCGAGGCCACCATCTCCCTCACCCTCCTGCTGGTGGTGTTGATCGTCTCCCTGACGTTTCTCTTCTCCATGCGGACCTTCTCCCAGCGACAGGAGATGTTCACGTCGCCGAGGCAGACGGCCCGGCGCGCGCTCGACTACCTGACCTACTACGTCCGTGGAGCCGGTGATCTGAACCAGGAGCAGGACAATCCGAACGCCATCGTGGTGTGGTACGCGAACGGTTCGGCGACCCCCGTCCAGGCCTCGTACGACAACGTGACCAATGCGAACTTTGCGGACAAGGGCACCGACCTGATCAACCTGGCCATACCGCCTCTGTCCCCCATCAGCGCGCAGTATATTCCTTCGAGTGGGAGCGCCTCGACGGGGATCGTCGCCTTTTCGGCGGGATGCGGCACCTCGGACGACGACACGGCGAACAAGGATCTGTTCAAGACGCTGACGGGGTGCTGCGACGCCAGCGGCAACAGCCCCATCATGACCCTCGTGGACCACAACGGGGACTGGGCCTACTTTCAGATCACCGGTTACCAAGACAGCGACTGTGCCGGCAAACCCACGACGAGCCCTCCGACCCCGCCGGGCGTCCACATCACCGCCAACTACGGGAATTCGTTGGGCATCAACCCGCCGGGGGGGCCTGTTCTCGATGAGCCCTATTACCTGAAAGTGGGCGTTTTTTACTACAGCTTCCGCGTCAAGAACGGCCAGCTCCAGCAGAAGAGCGGCGTTTTTAACCCAACCAAGCCCGATGACGGATTCGTCACCCTTCTGGATAACGTGGAGGATTTGCAAATCGCCTACATATACGACGATGGAACCATTTGGAACAGCGCCGCCCAGACGCTGGTCACAACGGGCGACGTTCCCACCCAGCCGGGCACGGGTACCGCGGCGCCCCCCGACATCCGGAGCGTGACGGGACTCAGGATCACCATCGTGGGACGGTCGGTCCAGCTCCCCGTCACGATGCTCAGCCACGACAAGTACTCGCGGCCGGCAGCCGAGAACCACGCGGGCGGCCTGGCGGATCGCTTCTACCACTACCGGCTCACGGATACGGTGATGCTCCGCAACCGGATGCTGGGGAGATGACCATGAAAGAGAGAGGTAGCGCACTCATTACGGTCGTACTGGTCGTCCTGGTCCTGACCATGGTTGGCATCGCCGGCGCCCTGTTCATGCAGGTCGAAGACAGGGTTTCCAAGAACGACGAACTCCAGCAGGCGGGGCTGTACGCAGCCGAAGCCGGCCTGCGGGTGGGCGAAAAGCTGGTCTACGACGCGGCGGTTTCCAATAGCGACTCGCTCAACACGATGCTCGCCCACATCTCAACCACCGTTCCCGACCTCCAGCCTCCGGGCGAGGGCTATACGGCGGTGGTGTTGGCTGATCCGACTTCGGGCGTCGAGTACGCGAACGTGGTCATTCCGGTTCCGTCGGGAATCGTGGCGCGGGCCACGTACACGCTGTACGTGCGCAACAACATGGACGACGTCACCCACAGCGCCACGGTCGACGGCGACAGCAAGGTGAATCTCATCGCTGTGGGCGAGGTCCAGGATTCGTCTGGAAGGCGTGTCGTGGAGAAGATCGTTGAAGAGCAGATGGACGCAGGCGGCGCCGGAGGGCAACATGGTCCAGAACTCGGGGGCAGCATGGCCGGAACAGGCGCCTCCGGTGTCAACTAGGCGTTGTGAAGGAGAACTGACATGTTTACGGTGGGAAGAGTAAAGAGAACGGCAGCGGGGATTATTGTGCTGCTGGGCGTTCTGTGGGCCTTGCCGTCCCCCGCGGCCGAAGGCTACGACCCCATGCTACAGATCACGCACCAGCTCGCGCGGCCGGACATCTACATGGTCCAGGACACCAGCGGGTCCATGGCGTGGGATATCAACGGACACAGCGTGGGCGTGGACAGCGTGGGAGAAACGCCTTCCGGCGAGTGGATAGTTTCAAAGTCGGGCTGCAGCGACAGCGATTGCAGGCACTGGTACTACAAGCTCAGGGTCTACCAGACTCTGCCCAGCCGCATGGCGAAGCTGAAGAACGCCCTCGGCAACAGCGTGACCATCATCACGGCCTGGGAGCCGCCCGGCGAGTGGACCACGGACACCTCCTACGGCTACATCACCAACACGAACTGGAAGCACGGTACGATCAGCGGCCCGTCGGTCTCGACCCATTCGACGTACCGGGATTACGAGTGGGAGATCGACTTTGGCCGGAGACATCACGAGCCGGATCCCGGTAGTCCCTTCACGGCTTACGATGGGTCCGACACCATGACCGTGGGGACGGGCGGTGTTTCTCTCCCGCCGGCCGACCTCGTCGGACAAACCTCCGGCGTGGTCAACTGGGGCCTCATCACCTTTGGCGGGTCCTGCAGCAGTTACAGCTACCATCTGCAGGTGCCCATAGATTCCAACGACACGGGCGACGTCTCGGCCATCGAAGCCAAGCTCCGCCTGCACAGAGACGGCGGCCTCAACGCCAACGGGAGTACCCCCACGCGGGGAGCCCTCCAATTCGCCGCGACCGAACTGACGCAGACGTTCAATGCCGATCCCAAGTACATGTGCAACAGGGCGTACGGCGCCATCCTCGTCACCGATGGCGAATCCAACGCCTGCAATCCGTACAGTTCGACCTGGTCGAACTGCTCCACAGAGGCTCAAACAAATTATACGCAGTACCCCGCCGGAAAATCCGAAGAGATCTGGAACCTGAATCTGACCCGCGGCGGCTCGGCACCGAGAAACGTTCGGACCTGGGTCATCGGCGTCAGCAACGAAGTCGGCCCGTGTGAGCTCAATTACACCGCCTACATGGGGCGGACCGATGCCTCCAGCCCGAATGGGGACGCTGGCTTCGATACCGTCAATGACCCCTACCTGCCGACCAGCACGGGCGATACGAGCCACTACACGATAAACAGCACCCACCCCGGCTACGCCTATTTTGCGACCGCGTCAGGCGCGCTCGAGGATGCCTTCGCGGCCATCGTAGCGGCCGTAGCGGTGGGCGACTACACGACCTCGGCCCCCGTGGCCACCTCCACCACCAACGTTGCCAATCTGGCGCTTCTGCCTTCGGCCCAATACCCCACCTGGAAGGGACACCTCTACGCGTTCGACCTCACCAAGCCGTCCACGGACCCCAATTACGAGCTTTGGGATGCCGGCGAAGTTCTCGCTTCCACGGCCGCTTCGAGCAGAAACATCTACACGTGGGACGCCAGTAACAAACTGGTCGCGGTAACGAGCAAGAATCTCTCGACGCTTCAGAGCATCGCCACGGCCTTCACGCCGTCGTTCAGCGGGAGCAGTCTCACGAGCAATGTCGTGGACTTCATCCGCGGCAACGACGGCAACGGTACGCCCAGGACCTGGAAACTGGGTGCCGTCATCAATTCGACACCAGCGGTCGTCGTCGCCCCGGAGAAGTACAAGCGTGGCAAGGCTCAGGATCACACGGGCTTCGAGAGCGAGTATGCGAACAGGACGCCGGTCGTATGGGTGGGCTCCGATGACGGCATGATGCACTGCTTCAAGCTTTCGGACGGTTCGGAAGTACTGGCGCTGCTGCCGCCGAATCTCCTGTCGCAGCAGGTCCAGCTCTACGACCACTACCTGGCCAAGCCGGTGGACAACCCCACGGGCGAGCCCAGAATAACCTCCCAACAAGTGTACGGAGTGGCCTCCTCCCCCAGGTACGGCGACGTCTATTTCGGCTCACCCACGAAGGACTACAAGACGGTTTTGCTTCTCACCGAAGGGCCGGGAGGCGACCTGGTGGCTGCCGTGGATGTGACCGACGTCGTGCCCACGGACACCACCTATGTCGCTCCGAGCATCCTGTGGACACGGACGGGGTCTTCACCGAGTTCGCTCCTGACTTCCGGGCTACACAAGACGTGGAGCGTGCCGGCCTTCGGTTACGACTCGCAGACTACCGCCAAGGGCGTCATGGGGGCGGGCTTCGATCCTTCGAGTACGGCCGCTTCCCAGGTCGCGCCCGACGTTTTCACCTTGAATCCCGGCACGGGTGTGTTCACGACATCGAGCCTGTCCAACGGGACTTCGCCGCTCGTAGGGAACCAGGCCTTTGCGGCCAGCGTCATCTTCAACAAGACGGACAACGCCTTTTACGCGGACAGCATCGTGGATCTCGGCTTGCAGGCGGACCTCAACGGGCGCATATGGTTCCTGCCGGCGAAGACGTGGGCCCCCACGATCGGGATCGATGCGACGGCCAAGGCCGGCCAGACCCAACCCATCTACTATTCACCGGCTGCGACCGGGTTCGTACAAGGCAGTCTGCACTACGACCTCTATGCCTTCGCCAGCGGGACTTTCTATGAACAATCTCCGACGGTTACCGGCCCCAATGTGGGAACATCGGGCTACTTCATCCCGTCGTTCTACATCGTGGCCAAGCCCATGGATGCCACGAAGGCCACCAACGACGAGATCCTTCAAATCCCCATCAAGAGCGTCAATGTGCCGGGCAGTACGGACACTTTCCTGGGACCGCGAAGCCAGGTGACGGCACCCCCCATGGTCTTCGTCCCCGTGTCGGGCACGGGTAACCCGGTCGCCCTGTTCCTGGTCTACGATCCAGATACCGCGGATTGCGGTGGGACATCCTACATCGTCAAGATAAGCTTCGACATAAAGGACGGAAAGCCTGCGACGGTCAGCCAGACGACCTACGAAGCGGGAGAGGGCGCCGGCAGCGGCTTCGCCCTCGCGGGCGGTAAAGTCATCGTTGCCAGGAGCGGGATCGGAGCGGGACAGAAGGCCAGTGTCAGCACTGTTCCCGATCTCAATCCCACGGAGGGACTCTCGAATCCCACCCCGACCTGGTGGCGCGAGCTTAAGTAGCCGATTGCTTCACTTCATCGGATCTTGCCGGGCGGGCCTTCGGGCCCGCCCTTTTCATTCCTGATACGGGTCTGGTTTCAAGGTGACGGAACCGTCAAGAATTGGTCTGTCGAAAGCTTTCGTTTTTTCGGACGGAGCCGGCAAACGGTCGCCCTACCTTCCCCAGATGCCGCCTACAAGGCCTTTTATCCCGCTCTTGCGCTTTCCGATGGTTCGAGTCTCACCGCCGCAGGATCGGCACAAATAGTGAGGGGCGCCGCCCTCGATCAGCGGCTCGTTCCTGACGCATTCCTGGCAGAGGTAGTTCTGGCACTTCTCGCATTCCCATCGAGGTCTGGTCTCCCGGTGGACCGCGCAGTGGCCTTCATCGCCGTGCTGCTGTCTGTGGAGCTGGAGGGCCTCAGAGAAATGGGCCCCCAGGGCGGGATAGGAACATACGGGCGCCCATTCGCCATCGTGGACCCTGGCCAGGTCGTTTTCCATGAGCTGGCCCTCGAGGATCTTCTCGCGAATCTGATCGATGGTGAAGGGACCCCGGTCGAAGTCCTGATTCGGGTCGGTTTTCTTGACTTCCCAGATGGGCTCGGCGGCGGGCTTTGCTTCGGCCCCCGACGCCTGGGTCGGCGGTGTCGACGGCTTCCGGCCGGAGCCCGAATCCTCTTGCGCCCTCGTCAGCTTGCCGTCCGGAAATACGACCAGCATCGCCCCGCATCGTTGGCAACGCCCCCTGGCACCCGAGTCCGGTATGCGTTCGGACGGCAGCGAAAAGGAGGTTTCACAAGAAGGGCAACGGAATGTAACGGTCGGCATGGAGTCATCTCTCTACAATTGTCAGCCGGTCGCCGCAAGTGTCTGAAGAACGCCGGAATCCAGTTGCTTATTTTAGCACGAACCAGCGCCGGTGGCACCTCCACGGGCAGGGAGATGCTTGAATGGCCGAAGGCCCCGGTCTCGACTTGGTATGGGAATGAAAAGAGAGATAGAGAATGGGGCGCCCGGCCGGGCGCCCCGAGTCGAGAGGATTGGCGTTCCGATTGCCTAGAAAGCAACCTGCATGGTGAGCTGGACGCGCTTTTCATCGGGGATCTGGGGATCGTTGTGCTGCTTCACCTGGTAGTCCAACAACAGCTTGTTGGACTTGAAGATGTTGTAATACACGCCGCCGATGAGGGTCTTCTGAACGTCGTCGGCCACGGCGTAGCCCGCTTCCGGATTCGGGTCGAACCGGTCGTAGCGGCCGATGAGCCCCCATTTGTCGCTGGGTGGAAAGCTCCCGCGGACGAAGAAGGAGTATCCTTTCTGCTTTCGGGCCGATCCGTCTGCGTTCAGCGCAGTTCCGCTCTGGTTACCCTTGAAGTCGAGATACTGCGCCGTCGCGGTGAAGTAGTGGCTTTCGTAGGAGATCATTCCGTCCCAGCCCTTCCAGTCGGGCAGCTCTTTCCCGGGAACGGAAGCCACGTTGCCCTTGCCGTTCACGCCGAACGCCGTGAACTGCAGGCCGGGGATGGTGCCGGGGAAGGGGCGGACGGTCACACGGCCCTCGAAGACCTTGTTCTGGTTCTTATCGGCGGCGTGGTACCCGCCGCCCTGGTATATGCCCAGCTGAAAGGTACCGTAACGACCGGCGTAGTGGCCATCCACGTTCTTCTTGTAGTCGGAGGACATCTGGCCGCCGAAGTTGCCGCCGATCATCACGCCCATGTCCGCGCTGTTGAAGATGCCGTTGCGCTCGATGAACATGGGGTCCTGCATGCGGAAGCCGTTGATGGCCTCCTCGAAGTCGTGCCACGGCACGTGGGCCTGGCCGAACTCCACGTAGGGCTGGGACACGAAGCCCGTGCCCTTATCATCCCAGTGGAACTTCGCGTAGAGGTATTTGATCCTCGGCTTCCAGTCGCCGTAGGCGTCCCGAGTGATATCAGTGGTTATGCGGGCGTCCATGAATGGTGTGATGGTCTTCTGAACGTCCAGGTAGCCGCGCTTCAGGACGAAATCGTTGTAAGACGTGGTCTCGTTCGCGGTCCCGGCGTACTTGTTCCCGTTCTGGAAGGAGATGTAGCCCAGCCCCCCTATTTTGAGCCCCTCGAGGGCGCTCGGGAGCTTGGGTGCGACGGTGCTAGTCTTCAGGCTCTCGTCCACGGTCTGCTTGACTTCGGTCTTCTGCTGTTCCTTCTGTTGCTCTTTCTGGTGGTTGTACTGGGCCTGAACGGCCAGGGCCTGCTCCTCCGTGATGACGTGGTTTTCTACGAGGATCTTCAGAAGCGGGTCCATTTCCTGCGCCTGTACGGCGAGACCGGCCAGGAGCCCGAGGGCACACACGGCCGCGATGAAGGTTTTCCTCACCTTTTCCTCCTTTCCTTCACTTATAAAAGAAACCATTCAACCTCCGCGTTTCGGCCCTCCAGTCATCGAGGGCAGGGTCAGGCTATAGGACGGAGGTTGCCTGCGCATCACGGTTTTTTTTCGAGAACGAAACAAGGCATCGGGGAAGTTTGGGACTTGGGATTTGGTATTGCGGATTTGTAATGCGGCAGGGGAGATGCCTTCGCAAATTGCGACCTGAAGGCCGCTCCCGCAGCATGAGCGGTCGGCGGTCCCCTGTCTGCCGTCGTTCGCCGGACGCAGCCCGCAGAGGTCCTCACGCAACTCGATCACCGGATCACTTGATCACTCTAAGACTGTCGCAGGAGCCGCGGCCGGTGATAAACTGTTTCCAAAAGGGAGGTCCCTCATGAGGAAGATGGTGATCCTATGTGCGCTGGTTCTGCTGACCGGTTCCCTGTTCCCCGTCGGGCTGCGTGCCGCCGATGCGTCGCAGGTGCTCGCCCGGGCGAACGACGCCTACGCGAAACGGGGGGATCCTGTGCAGGCGCTCGACGCAGTGAAACTCTACAAGGAGGCCGCCAAGGCCGACCCCGGTTCCTACGAGGCGCTCTGGAAGGGCGCCAAGGCCTGCTATTTCTACGGGGAATACACGCGCGCCGATGCCTCGGACAAGGATAAAATGGCCATCTTCCAGGAAG
>Ga0315540_10001770_pt1 | contig 12267 bp, 14 predicted proteins | sample SalMarSW160110MG_FD_203677 | JGI IMG/M metagenome (GOLD analysis project Ga0315540, IMG submission 203677) | Salt marsh sediment microbial communities from the Plum Island Ecosystem LTER, Massachusetts, United States - Salt Marsh Sediment SW1601-10 ... | reverse complement strand
TTCTGGGGCTGGTGGGCGAGGGCGAGACGAGCGTCGAGGCGGACCCCATCCGCACGTCCTTCCCCGGCTTCGCCGACGGCCTCCGCGCGCTCGGGGCCTCGGCCGACCTGCGCTAGGCCCCTTCCCCCGCGCCGGGGCGGCACCTTCTCCCTGCGCCGGTGCGGCGCCTTCCCCCTGTGCCGGGGCGGCACCTTCCCCCCGCGCCGGGGCGGCGCCCGCTGGCATTGCGCGTCGAAATGGGACCACAATGGCCCCGTGGCGATGGGCGTGGTCGACTCCTGAATCCGATGGAACGGACCCGATGGATCTGGGCCGCCTGAAGCGCGTCTCCGACGTCGCCTGGGAGGTCCCGAAGACCGGCGCCATGCAGGCGCCGGGGGTGATCTTCGGGGACCGGGACCTCGTCGGCCGGATGGACGACAAGGTCCTCGAGCAGGTGGTGAACGTCGCCACCCTGCCGGGGATCGTGACCGCCGCCTTCGCCATGCCCGACGCCCACTGGGGCTACGGCTTCCCCATCGGCGGCGTGGCGGCCTTCGACCCGGACGAGGGGGTCGTTTCCGCGGGCGGCGTGGGCTTCGACATCTCGTGCGGCGTGCGCACGCTCTACACGGGCCTGACCCACGACCAAGTGATGCCGCGCCTCAAGGCCCTGGCCGACGCCCTCTACGCCGCCGTGCCGGCGGGCGTCGGCAGCACGGGGAAGGTCCACCTGTCGCCCAGGGAGATGGACCGGATGCTCGAAGGGGGCGCGTCCTGGGCCGTGGGGGAGGGCTACGGCCGCCCCGACGACCTCGCCCGCGTCGAGGAGCACGGCCGCATGGAGGGGGCCGACCCGGACGCGGTCTCGCCCCGCGCAAAGCAGCGCCAGCGGGACGAGATGGGCACCCTGGGCTCCGGCAACCACTACCTGGAGGTGCAGGAGGTCGCCCAGATCCACGACGAGACCGCCGCCAAAGCGTTCGGCCTCGCCAGGGGCGACGTGGTGGTGACGATCCACTGCGGCTCCCGCGGCCTGGGGCACCAGATCGGCACCGAGTTCCTGCGCGAGATGGTCACCCAGGCCGGCGCCCACGGCCTCACCCTGCCCGACCGGGAGCTGGCCTGCGCGCCCCTGCGCTCGGAGCTGGGGCGGCGCTACCTGGGGGCCATGCGGGCCGGGATCAATTGCGCCCTCGCCAACCGCCAGATCATCACCCACCTGGTGCGGGAGGCGTTTTCCCGCGTGATGCCGGGCGTGGACCTGCCGCTCCTGTACGACGTGTCCCACAACACCTGCAAGGCCGAGGAGCACGACGTGGACGGCACTTCACGGCGCCTGTTCGTCCACCGCAAGGGCGCCACCCGCGCCTTCGGGCCGGGGCATCCGGGGGTACCGGAGCCGTTCCGCGCCGTGGGTCAGCCGGTGCTGGTGGGCGGGACGATGGGAACGGCGTCGTACGTCCTGGCGGGCACGGCGAGCGGCATGGAGATCGCCTTCGGCTCCGCCTGCCACGGGGCCGGGCGGGCCATGAGCCGGCACGCCGCCAGGAAGCGCTGGCGCGGGCGCGAGGTGGTGGACGAGCTGGCCGCCCGGGGCATCCAGTTGCGGGCCGCGTCCCTGCGCGAGGTGGCGGAAGAGGCCCCCGGGGCCTACAAGGACGTGGGGGCCGTGGCGGAGGCCTCCGAGCGGGCGGGGCTCGCCCGGCGGGTGGCGCGGCTGAAACCCCTGGCGTGCGTGAAGGGATAGCCAATGCCCAATACGGCGAAGAAGCCCTGGACGATCGAGCCCGGCGACGCGTTGCTGGTGGTGGACGTGCAGCTCGACTTCCTGCCCGGCGGCCGCCTAGCCGTGCCGGACGGCGACGCGGTGATCCCGGTCCTGAACCGCTACATCGACCTGTTCGAGGCCGCCGGCCTGCCGGTCTACGCCACCCGCGATTGGCACCCGGAGGACCACTGCTCGTTCGCGGCCCAGGGGGGCCCGTGGCCGCCCCACTGCGTCCAGGGCACCGAGGGGGCGCGGATCGCGGGGGGGCTGCACCTGCCCAAGAACGTCCCGATCATCTCCAAGGGCGGCAACCTGGACAAGGACGCCTACTCCGGCTTCCAGGGCACGGGCCTGGGCGATCGCCTGCGGCGGGAGGGCGTGCGGCGCCTGTTCGTGGGGGGCCTCGCCACCGACTACTGCGTCCTCAACACGGTCAAGGACGCGCTGGGCGAGGGCTTCGGGGTCTGCCTGCTCACCGACGCGATCCGGGCCGTGGACGCCCACACCGGCGACGGGCGCCAGGCCGAGGCCACCATGACCCGCGCCGGGGCCGTGCCGGTCACATTGGAGGGCCGCGCGCCGTGACCCCCTCCCGGCCCCCGGCCCTGCTGACGGACCTCTACCAGCTCACCATGCTCCAGAGCTACTACGAGCACGGCCTGACGGACACCGCCGTGTTCGAGTTCTTCGTGCGCAAGATCCCGAAGGACCGGGGCTTTTTGATGGCCGCCGGGCTGGAGCAGGTGCTGGACTACCTGGAGAACCTGCGCTTCACTCCGCCCGAGCTGGAATGGATGCGGGCCTCGGGACGGTTTTCGGAGGCGTTCGTGGACCGGCTCGCCGACTTCCGCTTCACCGGCCAGGTCCACGCCATGCCGGAGGGTTCAGTGTTCTTCCCGAACGAGCCGATCCTGCGGGTGACCGCCCCCCTCCCCGAGGCCCAGCTCATCGAGACGCGCATCATCAACCTGCTGCACTTCCAGACCGTGATCGCCTCCAAGGCGTGCCGCATGGTCCTGGCGGCCCCGAAGCGCATCCTGGTGGACTTCGGCCTGCGCCGCGCCCACGGCGCCGAGGCCGGGCTGCTGGCGGCCCGGGCGGGCTACATTGCCGGCCTCACGGGCACCGCGACCGTCGAGGCGGAGCGGGCCTTCGGCATCCCCATCTTCGGCACCATGGCCCACTCCTACATCGAGGCCCACGCCGACGAGGCCGAGGCCTTCGAGCACTTCGCCCGCTCCCACCCGGACAACGTGGTCCTGCTCATCGACACCTACGACACCGAGGAGGGGGCCCGCAAGGTGACGCAGCTGGCGCCGAAGCTCGCGCACGACGGCATCCGTATCAAGGGCGTGCGGATCGACAGCGGCGACCTGGCCGACCATGCCCGCAAGGTGCGCACGCTCCTGGACGACGGGGGGCTCACGGACGCGATCGTCTTCGCCAGCGGCAGCGTGGACGAGCACCTCATCGCCGCGTGCGAGCGCGGTGGGGCGCCCATCGACGGCTACGGCATCGGCACGCGCCTGGACACCTCGTCCGACGCGCCCTACCTGGACTGCGCCTACAAGATGCAGGAGTACGCCGGGGAGCCCAAGCGCAAGCGCTCGGAGGGCAAGGCGACCTGGCCCGGGCGCAAGCAGGTCTTCCGCACCGTGGGGCCGGACGGCGCCATCGACTACGACACCCTGGCCGCCCACGACGACCCCCAGCCGGGCGAGCCCCTGATCCAGTCGGTCATGGAGGGCGGGCGGCGCCTCGTCCCGTACCCGCCCCTGGCCGACGTGCGGGCCCGGGCCAAGGCGGCGCTCGCGAGCCTGCCGGGGCCGGCCAGGCGACTGGAGCATCCGGAGACGGTGCCAGTGCGGGTGGCGGACTCGCTCAAGGCCCTGGCGCGGGAGGCCGACCGGGCCGCGGGGTGATCCGTGGACGTCCGGCGCCTGCTCATCACCGTCGGCATCGTCCTGGTGGCCGTGGGGCTCCTGTGGCCCGTGGCGCAGAAGCTGGGTCTGGGGCGCCTGCCGGGGGACATCGTGGTGGAGCGGCAGAACTTCCGCTTCTACTTCCCCCTCGCCACCTCGATCCTGGTGAGCGTGGTGGTCACCCTGCTCTTCTGGCTCCTCAGGCGTTAGGGGGAGACCGACAAGGAGGTGCGTATGCACGGGACGCGAACCCTATTCCTGCCCACGCTGGCACTGGCCACTCTGGCCCTGATCGCACAGGCAATGACCGCCACCCCCGCCCTGGCCGACCCACCGGGCATGGGGCCGAGGCTCCAGCCCCACAACGCCGCCGTCCACTTCCTGGAGATGGCCAACGCACTGGGCCTGGACGACGCCCAGGTGGCGAAGCTGCGACAATTGCGGGACGCCTGGATCACGAACAACGCCACCAACGAGGCGCGCCTGGAGGCCGCCGAGATCGACCTCCAGGCCCTGCTGTTTGCCCGCTCCGTCAACCGCAGGGCGATCGAGGACGAGGTGGCCCAGATCGGCCCCCTGGAAAGCCAGCTCTGGCTCGCGTTCTCCCAGCAGATCCTGGAGATCAACCAGATGCTCACGGACGCCCAGAAGGCGACGCTCCGCGAGATCCGCCGCCGCCACCCCGTGCTGTGACGGCCCGCCCCGCCCACCCGATGAGCAACCCGATGAGCAACCCCATGAGGAGGAAACGCGCATGAGACCGACCCGAACGCCCGGGCGCACACCCTGGGCCCCGGCTGCCTGGACGCTGGCCGCCCTGTGCCTGGTCGCCACCCCCGCCCTGGCCGACCCGCCCGGCAAGGGCATGCACCCCGGCATGGGGATGCAGCACGGCGGCATGGGCATGGGGAAGGACCACGGAATGGGCTACGGGCACGGAATGCGGCCCCACAACGCCGCCATCCACTTCCTCGCCATGTCCGACCGGCTGGGCCTGGACGACGCCCAGGTGGCGGAGCTGCGCAAGCTGCGGGACGACTGGATCGAGTCCAACGCCACCAACGAGGCGCGCCTGAAGGCCGCCCAGGCGGACCTCTCGGAGCTGCTCGCCGCGGATTCCATCGACATGAAGGCGGCGGACGCCCAGCTCGCCGTCGTGGGTAAGGTGGAGGGCCAGCTCTGGCACGCCTACGTCGCCCAGCTCAAGGACATCAAGGACCTGCTCACGGACGACCAGCGCGCCCGCCTGCGGTCCTGGCACTCCGGCATGGGCCACGGCCCGGGTATGGGGATGGGCATGGGCCCGGGAATGGGTATGCAACCCGGCATGGGCATGGGGCCGGGAATGGGGTCCGGATACGACGAGTGACGCCCGCCGCCGAACGACCGTGCGACGCGTGCGGCCGGGCCTTCGACCCGGGCGCCCACGGCGCGACCTACGACAGCCCGTTCCTCATGCTGCGGGTCTGCCCGGCGTGCATCGACGCGTACGTGCGCGACCACGGCACCCGCTGCGCCAACTGCGGCGGGCCGATCCCGCCTCACTCCCAGGTCGCGGTGTACGACGGAGGCGAGGAAGGGGCCCTGGTGGGCCACGCCACGGTGGCCTGCAACCCCGCCGGCAACTCGTTCTACGGTTACTGGGGCAAGGGGCACCTGAGCTCCACCTTCCGCAATATCGAGATGTGCTGAGGCGTCGGGCGAAGAGGGGTCAGGGCAAGAAGGATCAGGGAGAGACGCGCCGGGCGTAGAGCAGGACGGCGCCCGCCACCGCCACGTTGAGCGAGTCCACCCCGGGCGCCATGGGGAGCGCGGCGGCGAAGGTGCCGTGGCGGCGCAGGTCGGGCGAGACGCCGGCCCCCTCCGAGCCGAGGACCCACGCCACCGGCCCGTCGGGCAGCACCTCGGCCAGGGGCGCCCCACGGGGGCTGGCGATGCCGAGGGCGTAGCCGGCGCCCCGGATGCGCTGAGCGAGGGCGTTGCGGTCGTGGGGCCAGAGCACGAAGGGCACGCGGAACGCGCTCCCCGCCGCCGCCCGCACGCATTTCGGGCCGGTCGGATCGGCGCAGGCCCCGGCCAGGACGACCCCCGTTCCCCCCACGGCTTCCACGGTACGGATCAGGGTGCCCACGTTGCCCGGGTCCTGCACGTCCTCCAAGACCAGCAGGTCGCCGCGCGGGGTCAGGACCCGCTCCAGGGGCGCGGGCTGGAGCCGGGCCACGGCGATGAGCCCCTGGGGCGAGCGGGTGTCGGAGAGGCGGTCGAGCAGCTCCGGCGCCACCTCGTCCATGGCCACGCCGCGCTCGCGGAACGCCGCCACCAGGGCCGCGCCGTCGGGGCGGCGCGCCGCCGCCTCGGACCAGAACAGGTGCACGACCCGGTCGGCCAGGGGCAGGAGCTCCGCGACCGCCTTGGCCCCCTCGGCCACGGCGAGCCCCTCCCGCTGGCGGGTGCGCGGCTTGCCTAAGGCCCGCAGCCAGCGGGCGGTGGCGCCGGACGCGCTGCGCAGGGCTCCGGGATCGGACCCGGGCACCCTAGAGGATCTCGAGGACGCTCTCGGGGGGGCGCCCCAGGGCGACTTGGGCGCCCTTGGTGACGATGGGGCGCTCGATCAGCTTGGGGGTGCGGACCATGGCGGCGATCAGGTCGTCGTCCGACAGGCCCGGGTCGTCCAGGCCCTGTGCCTTGTACTCGGGCTCCTTTTTGCGCATCAGGTCGCGCGGCTTCATCTTCAGGGCCTTCAGAAACCCCTTGAGCTGGGCGGCCGAGGGCGGGGTCTCCAGGTATTCGACGATCTTGGGCCGGACCCCCAGGCCCTGGATCAGGGCCAGGGTCTGGCGGCTCTTGCTGCAGCGCGGGTTGTGGTAGATGACGACGTCGGACATTTGGCTATCTCCTTGGGGTCATCTCCTTGGGAATTCCTACGGGTGAAACGGCCAGACCATGGGCACCATGAACAGGGTCAGGATGAAGATCAGAACCAGCAGCGGCCCCCCCACCCGGACGTAGTCCAGGAAGCGGTAGTTGGCCGGACCGTACACCAGCAGGTTGCTCGGGTGGGCCACCGGCGTGATGAAGCTGGTGGAGGCCGAGATCGCGATGGCCATGACGAACGGGTACGGCGAGAGGGACATGCTCTGGGCCGCCGAGATGCCGATGGGCGCCACCAGCACGGCCGCGGCGGCGTTGGACATGACCTGGGTCAGCACCGTGGTGCACAGGAAGAACCCCCCCATCACGGCCACGGCGCCGTAGGGCAGCAGGAAGTGCAGGACCTGCTCGGCCAGCCAGGTGGCGGTGCCGGTTCGGTCCATGGCGATGGCCAGGGGCAGCATGCCGGCGATGAGGAACACGGCCCGCCAGTCGATGGCCCGGTAGGCCTCCACCATGGTGATGCAGCGCGTCAGGACCATGAGCACCGCCCCCAGGGCCCCCGCCACGGCGATGTGCAGGACGCCGAAGGACGCGAGCCCCACGGCCACGGCCATGATGGCGATCGCCCGGGCGGCCCGGTCGGTGCGCATGCCCTCCATCTCCAGCTCCTCCAGGACGAGGAAGTGGCGCTCGTCCCGCAGGCGCCGGAGGGCGTCCCGTGCGCCCTGCACCAGGAGCACGTCGCCCGCCTTGATGGGGATGCGGCCCAGCTTCTCGTGCAGCATCTCGCCGTGGCGGTAGATCCCCAGGGCCAGGACGTGGAAACGGTTGCGGAAGTCGATCTCCTTGAGGGTCCGCCCCACGATCCACGACTGGGGCGAGATGACCACCTCCTGCAACCCCACCTCGCCCGAGGTGATCGTGCTGGGGCGGCCCTTGGCCTCGGCCTTGATCTGCACGCCGCCAGTGCGCCGCATGTCGAGGATCCTGTCGACGGGGGCCTCCACCAGCAGGTGGTCGCCCTCCCGCAGGACCTCGTGCGGCAGGGGCGAGAGGATGCGGATCTGGCGCATGGCCGGCGCCTCCCCCGGGCCCTCGTGGGGGGTGCCGGCGGGGGCCGGGCGCTTGCGGATGATGCCGAGCACCGCCATGTCGAAGTGGGCCCCCAGGTGGCTCTCCTCCAGGGTCTTTCCCACCAGGGGGGACTCGGGCAGGATCACCAGCTCGGTCAGGTAGGTGCGCAAAAAGTCGCCGATGCCCCCCTCGGAGCCGGTGCGCTCGGGCAGGAGGCGGCGGCCGACCAGGGCCATGAAGGCGACGCCCAGCACCAGAATCGGCAGGCCCGTGCGGGCGAAGTCGAACACCTTGAAGCCCTCGAACCCGTGGCCCTCCAGGGCGATGGAGGCCAGCAGGTTGGGGGGCGTGCCGATCAGGGTCACGAGCCCCCCCAGGAGCGACCCGAACGACAATGGAATCAACAGCTTGGACGGCGCCACCTGGGCCTGGCGGGCGATGCCCATGACCGCCGGGAAGAGGATGGCGCAGGCCCCGATGTTGTTCATGAACGCCGACATCGTGCCCACCGTGAGCATGATGCCGACCACGAGCCAGCCCTCGTTGTTGCCCGTGACCCGGAGGATCTGCCGGCCCATGGCCTGGGTGACGCCGGTCTGGGTGAGGGAGGCGCCCAGGACGAACATGGCGACCACCGTCACTACGGCCGGATTGGAGAAGCCCGAGAACGCCTCGTCCGTGGTCACCAGGCCCGTGAGGGCCAGGACCACCAGCACCAGCACGGCGGTCACGTCCACCCGGATCCACTCGGTGGCGAACAGGACCATCGCCACCGTCAGAATGCCGAGTACGAGGGGGATCTCCATGCGAGGCCCGGGATACGGTCCAGGGAGTACGGTCCAGGGGTTCCGGCGTCAGGCTTTCCGAACGGCCGCGTACGATACCACACCCGCCCCCGCGATTCGTGCCACGGTGTCCCCTACGGGGGGACACCCGGACTCAACCCCGGGGCGCGGGGCGGCCGATAGGACGGGGATGGAAGGGGAGCCGCATTCCGAGCACCACGAACCCGCGCCCCGGTCGGTCTTCAGCCGGCCCATGGTGTGGTTCCTCGTGGTCCTGGCGGTCGTCTTCGACGGCGTCCTGTACCTGCCCCTCACCCTGGACTGGGACCCGCTCCAGGCGGCCGTGGCGGCGATCTGCGTGGCCATCACGTTCGGGCTCCTGCTCACCGCCATCGACGCGGAGCGCTTCCCCTGGGCCATGCGGCTGGTGACGGGGGCGCTGTTCCTCGTGCTCTTCGCCCACTTCGCCCACGAGGCCCTGGGACCGCGCCCGAGCCGCAACGACGTCCTGCTCGCCGCCGCGGGGGTGTGCCTGGTGGGCCTGCCGGCCCTGGCCCACACCCTGTGGGGCTCCACCCACGGCCCCCCGGACGAGGACGCCCCCGCCGCCGTGGGGCCCGGCGATCTGATCACCCACATGCTCCTGGCCGTGACGACCCTGGGAGGCCTGGTGGTCCTGGGGATGCTGGCGGCCGACTCCCTGGGCAAGCTCTGGCGGCTGATCGCGGGCGGCTAGGGCCTACTTCTCGACGGGCATCCGCCCGTCGCGCGGCGGAGGCCGCCTAGCCCGAATCCCGCTCGATGGGCATCCGCCCATCATGCGTCCAGTCCCACCACGAGCCGTCGTAGTTGCGCAGGCGCGGGTAGCCGAGCAGGTGCAGGACGGTGAAGACCCAGGCCGAGCGCACGCCCCCGGTGCAGTAGGGCACGATCTCCCGGTCCGGCGTGACCCCGGCGGCCTCCAGCAGGGCGCGCAGCTCGGGCTCGGGGCGAACGGTGCCGTCCGCCGTGTAGAGGGCCGACCAGGGCAGGCTGACGGCGCCGGGGACGTGGCCCTCCTTCTCGAACTCCTCGCTGGAGCGGGCGTCCACGACCACGGCCTCGGGCTGCTCCAGGGACGACTCGACCCCCTCCCGGTCGATGAGGGTCTCCAGGCGGACGATCGGCGTGAAGGGACGCTCCGTCGCCCGGGAGGGCATGTGGGCCACGTCGCGGCCCTCGCGCCGCCACTTGGGGAAGCCGCCGTCCAGGACGCGCACGTCGTCGTGGCCCAGGTAGTGGAGCATCCAGAAGAAGCGCCCCTCGGCGCCCCAGTACTCGAACGGCTCCGAATAGACCACCACGGGCCGGTCGTTCGTCACCCCCAGGGCCCCGAAGCGGCGCGCCAGCTCGGCGCTGTCCGGGTGGAGGATGCCCTTGATCCGGCTGTCGGGGTCCAGGAAGTCCTGCCAGCGGGTGGAGACGGCCCCCGGGATGTGGCCCTTGAGGTAGGCCGCCATACCGCGCACGTCGAGCACGGCCGGGTCGCTTTCGCGCACCAGCGCGTCCAGCGCGTCCGTGGCGATCAGGCCGGAGGCCACCGGGACCGCCCTCGGATCAGCCCCGGCCGGCCAGGACGTCGAGCATGGCGGCGTGGATGCGGCCATTGCTGGCGACGATCTCGCGCACGTCCTGGTCGAAGGTGGACCCGTCGAAGCGGCTGACCTGGCCCCCCGCCTCCTCGATCGCGAGGACCCCGGCGACCATGTCCCAGGGCCTGAGGCCCAGCTCCCAGAAGCCGTCGAAGCGCCCGGCGGCCACGTAGCACAGGTCCAAGGCGGCGCAGCCGGTGCGGCGGGTGGCGCGGACCCGCCGCGTGAAGTCGGCGAAGTGGCCCAGGTTGTCGTCCTCCGCCTCCCGCAGGTTGTAGGCGAAGCCGGTGACGAGCAGGGATGCCTCCAGGTCGACCGTGCCCGAGACCGCCAGGGGCGCGCCGTTCAGCGTGGCGCCCCTGCCCCGCTCGGCCACGAACAGCTCGTCCTGCATGGGGCCGTAGACCACGCCCAGGGTGCGCTCGCCGTCCACCTCCAGGCCGATGGAGACGCAGAAGAACGGCAATCCATGGGCGAAGTTGGTGGTGGCGTCCAGGGGGTCGATGATCCAGCGGCACGGGTGGTCCGCGCCCCGGTCGCCCCCCTCCTCGGCCTGGATGCGGTGGTCCGGGAAGCGCCCCAGGAGGGCGTCCACCACGGCCCGCTCGCAGGCGACGTCCACGTCCGTGACCAGGTCGATCCGGCCCTTCAGGCGCAGGCCCGGGGCGCGGCCGTACTGCTTGCGCTGGATGTCGCCAGCGATGCGGGCGGCGGCGATGGCGACCTCGCGGGCCTCCTTCAGGTCGACCGGAGGACGCTGGGCGGACGAGGCGGACATCGGGGTCTCCAAATCGGGGGGTGCCGGGGCCACAGGGTACCACCGCGCCGGGCCGCGGCGCACGGGCGGCGGGCGCGTCCCGGGTTCGACGGAACCCGCCAATCCGGGTAGACTTTTCCGGTGGCCGGGGCGTTCCGGCGGCCCAATAATTGCATAGTTATTAAACAAACGTAACCCCTCGCGGGATCGGGCATTTTTTGACCAGGATCGGCGTCATATCGGACACCCACGGCCGGGTCCACCCCCGGGTCTTCGAGCTGTTCGCGGGCGTGGACCACATCCTCCACGCCGGCGACATCGGCGCCGAGGAGGTGCTCATCGACCTGCGCGCCATCGCCCCGGTCACCGCCGTGCGGGGCAACGTGGACGAGCTGCGCGACTGCGCCGGCTACCCGGCCGAGGCGGCCCTCACCGTGGGGTCCGTGCGCATCCACGTGGTGCACCAGGTCGATCCCGTCCTCCAGCGCCTGCGCAGCGGGACCTTCGCCGCCCCCGTGCCCGACGTGGTGGTCTTCGGCCACAGCCACAAGGGCACCGTGGAGCGGGTGGACGGCGTGCTCCTGTTCAACCCCGGCAGCGCGGGCCCGAGACGGTTCAAGCTGGTCCCCTCCGTGGGGCGCCTGACGGTGGACCGGGGCAAGGTGATCCCCGAGCTGATCGCCCTGGAGCCGGGCGAGGACCCCGGCGCCGGTTCCGGCAGACGGGAGGCGAGCGCCGCTGTCTAGCCCTTTCCTGCAGCGTGTGTGCGTGCCCGCCGTGTTGTGCGGGCTGCTCCTCGCCGGCTGTGCCGGCGGCGGCGGTGCGGGCGGCGGTGGCAGCGCCTCGGCCTCGGCCACCACCCCCGAGGACGTGCCGGTGACCTTCGCCCCCGTCGTGGACGACCCGGTCCCGGGCGCCACGCATACCCTGACCGTCGTCTCGGGCCCTGCCCACGGCACCGCCCAGGTGGTGCCCGGGGGCTTCCTCTACACGCCGGCCGCGGACTTCAACGGCACGGACGGCTTCACGTTCCTCGCCACGAACGCCCAGGGCACCGCCATCGCGGGCACCGCCACGGTCACCGTGACGGCGGTGAACGACCCGCCCGGCCCGGCCCCCCTGGCCCTCGCCACGGACGAGGACACGCCCGTCACCGGGTCCCCCACCGTGACCGACGCGGACGCGGGCGACACCTTCACCGTGGCGATCGTCACCCCGCCCGCCAACGGCAACGCCACCGCCTCCGGCACCGACCTCACCTACACGCCGAACGCGGACTTCAACGGCACGGACGGGTTCACATTCGCCGTCACCGACGGGGGAGGCCTGACGGCCACGGCCGCGGCCACCGTGACGGTCAATCCCGTCAACGACGCGCCCACCTCCGCCACCGCCTCGGTCACCGCCCAGGCCGGAATCCAGACCCTGGTGATCCCCTCCGTCGCGGACCCGGACGCGGGCGACATGCACAGCT
>Ga0315540_10001769_pt1 | contig 12267 bp, 5 predicted proteins | sample SalMarSW160110MG_FD_203677 | JGI IMG/M metagenome (GOLD analysis project Ga0315540, IMG submission 203677) | Salt marsh sediment microbial communities from the Plum Island Ecosystem LTER, Massachusetts, United States - Salt Marsh Sediment SW1601-10 ... | reverse complement strand
GGGGCTCAAGGGCCTCGGACAGCCGCCTTTCCAACCGCCGGACGAAGGGCTCCGCCTCGGCGAGCTGCTCGTCGAGAAGCAGCTCGCCGGGCGCGCCCTGGGGTAGTGTCCCTTCCCCCCGCAACCGGGCCAGGATGGAGGCCCGATCCCGTCCGGCGAGCAGCCCCTGAGCCAGCGATTGCCGCAGCTGGTAGCGCTCCAGGTTGTCGCCATCGAAGGGCTCGGTGTCCTCTGGGATCTCCACCTCCTCCGGCAGCCTCAATCCGAGGCGCCGTGCCAGGAAGTAGTGTGCCGGATTGCGCAGGAAGCGGATCAGGTCCTCGATGTCGAGGATTCGGAGATCCTCCGCGGGCGGTCCCAGCTCGGTATCGAAGAAGGCCGGGATCCGGTCGCCGGCCTCGGCCCGGGCCGCGTCCGACCAAGTGCGAGCATAGCTGAAGAGCCGTCGGTCTCTGCCGTCGAAGTAGGCGCGGCTGAAGGGCTGGAGCGGATGGTGCACGACCAGGTGCTCGGCCAGGTCGGCGCCGCCCGCGAGTCGATAGCCTTGACGCAGAGAATCGAGCAACTCCTCGACCACGACCGAGGGCACCTTGAAGCTGTTGTCGCGCGCGTCCCTGCCCACCCAGCTCAGGTATAGGACGTCGCGAGCCGAGAGCAGGGCCTCCAGGAAGAGGTAGCGGTCGTCGCGGCGGCGGGAGCGGTCGCCGCGGCGCGGGTGCCGCGCCATCAGGTCGAAGGAGAGCGGACGCTGCGAGCGCGGAAAATCGGTCCCGTTCATGCCGATCAGGCAGACGACCCGGAAAGGGATGCTGCGCATCGGAACCATGTTGCAGAAGCTGACCCGGCCGGTCAGGAAGCGCTGGGCACCGCCCGTGTCTTCGAGCAGCCCGTGCAGAAGTGCGCGCACCACGTCCAGGGACACCGGCTGATCGAAGCCCGCGGTCTCCGCCCGGGAGACCAGCTCGTCGAGCCCGTCCCGCACCCGCTGCACCCGGGCCTCCTCCTCGTCGTCCAGGGCGAACAGCTCCCCGAGCAGCCCACCGATCGCCGAGCGCCAGCCGGCCAGATCCCGAGGTGCGGCGAGACGGGTGCGCCAGGCGCCGAGGACCTCGATGAAGGACTGCAGGATGCCGAGATAGGCCACCTCGGCGCCTTCCACATCCACATAGGGTAGCACGCCGGCGTAGGGGTCGGCGTCCGGGTCCGGCGGCAGCGTGTAGCCGAGAAAGAGGCGGTCGAGACCAAAGGCCCAGCTGTTCGCCTCCTCTTCCGGCAGGCCCAGATCGGCGCGCATGCTCCCGTCCAGAGCCCAGCGGACCCCGCTCTCACCCACCCAGGTACGGATGCGCTCCAGCCCCTCTTCGTCGAGGCCGAAGCGCCGGCGCACCGCGGCGATCTCCAGCAGGGACAGGATCTCGCCGGCCTCGAAGCGGCTGCGGGGTAACGCGATCAGGAGCTTCAATGCCTCCAGCACCGGCTGCTCGGCGGCGACCCGCCGGTCGGCGATGGACCAGGGGATGCGCCCGGGTGCGTCCGCCGCGCCGAGAACCGCCTCCACGTAGGGCGCGTAGCGGTCGATGTCCGGGGCCATGACGATGATGTCCCTCGGCTCCAGGTCCTTCAGGTTCTCGAACAGGTCCAGCAGTCGGTCGTGCAGGACCTGGATCTCGCGCAGGGGGCCGTGGGTACTGTGCAGCTGGATCGACGGATCGTCCGGCGCGATGACGCGCGGCTCGTCGGTCGCCCGCGGGTCGACCAGCTCCAGCAGATCCCGCTGCACGTGCTCCAGCAGGTTGTCGCCGGCAGGAGTCACGAAGCGGTCCCGGTCGACGCCGCCCAGCTCCAGCAACTGGTCGAGGAACACCTGCCCCGCGTGGCCCAGGGAGGCCAGCAGGGGATTTCCCAGGTCCAGCAGGCCCGTGGGGTCCGGTAGACCGGCCCGCTGCGCCTTTGCCCGGCGCTGCGCCTGGCCGCGCTCGTCCGCCAGGTCGGCCCAGTACTCCCGGCAGGGATTCAGAAAGAAGACATGCACCGGGACATGGTGCGCCAGCGCCCCGAGGACCCGCATGTAGACGGGCGGCAGGGCGCTCAGGCCGAACAGGCTCACGCGCTCGGGCAGGATGTCGGGCCTGGGCCCGCCCTGCCCCATCGCCTGCTCCAGCTCGACCAGCAGCTGCGCCCGGTGGGCATGGCCGCCGTCGGCGCAGAGGGCGCGCCACAGCATTGCCTGCCAGTGCCCGTCGGCCCCCTCCTCCCAGCCCAGAACCAGGTCGGGGCGGAACACCAGGTACTGGTCGAACAGGTCCGCGATGCGCCCACTGAGCTGAAAGAGCTTCAGCCCCGCGCCGTCGTCCGCGAGATAGCGATTCAGGGGCGCGAAGGCCGGCTCCCCGAGCAGGCCCGGCAGCAGCTTGTGCACGCGCCACAGCAGGGCGCCCTTCTCGAACCGGGTGGCGTCCGGCGCATCCGGCAGCCAGGCATCCAGCACCCGCCACAGGAAGCTCGCCGGCAGGGGAAAGTCCATGCGCGCGCTGATCCCGTTGCGCTGCGCCACCTGCTGGGCGATCCAGCGGGCCATACCCTGGTTCTGGACAACGACCGTCTCCCCCGAGAAGGGATCGGCAAGTGGTGAGGAGATCACCCATCCCAGATCCTCGGCCAGCACCTCCAGCCGGTTGCTGTGGTAGACCCGGAGCATCAGGTTGGCCAGATGCGAGCTGGCCAGGACGGCATCCGCCTCGCTCCCCGACACGGCTCAAACGTAGCCGTTTGGGTTCTGCGACTGCCAGCGCCAGGCGTCGCGCACCATCTCCTCGACCCCGAGCCCTGCGGTCCAGCCGAGCTCCTTGTTCGCCAGCGCCGGGTCCGCATAGCAGCTGGCGATATCCCCCGGGCGGCGCCCGACGATATCGTAGGGGACGGATCGACCGCTCACCCGCTCGAAGGCGCGCACCATCTCCAACACGCTGTAGCCGCGGCCGGTCCCCAGATTGTAGGTGACCAGACCTGGGCTCACGGCCAGCCGCTCCAATGCCTTCAGGTGCCCCTTGGCCAAGTCCGTCACGTGAATGTAGTCGCGCACGCCGGTGCCGTCCGGCGTTTCGTAATCGTCCCCGAATACCCGCAACCGCGGCAGCTTGCCCGACGCTACCTGGGCGACAAAGGGCATCAGGTTGTTCGGGATACCGTTGGGATCCTCTCCGATACGCCCGCTCGGGTGGGCGCCCACGGGATTGAAGTACCGCAACAGGGCGATATTCCAACTCTTGTCCGAGACATACAGGTCATTCAGGATCTCCTCGATGAAAAGCTTGGAGCGACCATATGGATTGGTGGCCGAGGTGGGGAAGTCCTCGCGGATCGGGACCGAGGCCGGATCACCGTAAACGGTCGCCGACGAGCTGAACACGATCTTCTTGACTCCGGCCTCGATCATGGCCCCACAGAGGGTCAGGGTACCGCCGATATTGTTCTCGTAGTACTCGAGGGGGATCTCGGTGGACTCACCGACCGCCTTGAGTCCGGCAAAGTGGATGACGGCGTCGAAGCTCCGGCGCAGGAACAGGGCCCGCAGGACTGCGCGATCTCGCAGATCGGCCCGTACGAAGCCGGGCTCGCGACCTGCGATCTCGGCCACCCGGCGGAGGGACTCCTCCTTGCTGTTGCAGAGGTTGTCGACGACCAGAACGTCGTGGCCTCCGGCCAACAGCTCCACACAGGTGTGGCTTCCGATATATCCCGCCCCTCCGGTCACCAGGATTCGCATGCGTGTCTCCCTCTCGGAAACCCAACGAAAGTCGTTTTGCCGTTCAAATCCCTCATCGACGACAGGGTCGCGATGTGCGACTACCGGATGCTGCACGGGAAACCGGCAGGGGGCGCGATGAAGACCGGCGTACCCCGAGGAGCACACCGGCAATCTGGATGGTGTCAGACCGATATCGTGGTATCGGACGGACCAGGTATCAGACGGGCTGCGTGTACAGAATCAGCTCGGGGTAATAGACCTTGCCCTCGGTATCCTGCGCCTGCAGCTCGGCAGCCTTTTTGGATGCCTCGGCATAGGACATCTCCCCTTCCAGACACCCTTTCTCGAACGCGACTCTGTGTCGCCAGCCGACCCGGTAGCCGGGGTCATCGGGACGACGCCACAGGGGATCACCTTTTTGATAGAGCACACCGGCCATGTTCGCTTCCTCCATTCGGTTCGGTTCAGATCAGGCCTTGCCCGGCTCGCATGCCGGGCGACCACAGCATGGGGTCTCGAAGGCGTAGAATAAAGGGCCACTCACTTGGCCGAGCCCGGAAAGCAGTCTCGGCACCGTCTCTTTCTCAGGCGGCACGGACTCGATTCACCCACTGGATGAGAGTCCGGTGAAGCTCCTTCAACCCGAGCGGCTTGGTCACATAGTCGTCCATCCCCGCCTCCAGACACCGCTCCCGATCGCCCGGCATGGCCAACGCCGTGACGGCGATGATGGGGATGAGCCTCGAGCGCGGCTCGGCGCGCAGGAGCCGTGTTGCCTGCAGGCCATCCATCTCGGGCATCTGCACATCCATGAGGATGACGTCCGGTCGCTGCCCCTTGGCCAGGGCGATCGCCTCGACGCCGTTCTCGGCAGTCCTCACCTCCCAGCCCTTGACCCGCAGATAGCACGAAAGCATCTCCAAATTGCTCCTGTTGTCATCCACCAAGAGGACCGAGGGCCGGAAAGACAGAGGGACCTTCATGCCGGTCTCGTCCGACAAATCGGCTTCGGCGGGGATGTTCTCGGCGCTCTGGGCCTCCGGACTCCAAGGCAGACACACATGAAATCTGCTGCCTTTCCCAAGTGTGCTCTCGACATCGATGGTGCCGCCGTGGAGCTCCGCCATTCCCTTAGCCAATGCCAGTCCGAGCCCGGTGCCGTCGTACCTGCGCGTCAGCCCGCTGTCGAGCTGCACGAAGGGCTTGAACATGCGGTCGCGCTGCTCATGGGGTATGCCCACGCCCGTGTCCCAGACGCTGATTCGGACCAGCCTCCGCTCCCTGTCCCCCACGACATCCAATCCGATGGCTCCGCCCTCCGGGGTGAATTTGACCGCGTTGCCCAGGAGGTTGACCAGCATCTGCTTCAAGCGGCGGCTGTCGCCCCGCAGGAGACGGGCCTCCGGGTCGATACTCGTATGCAGCGCCAGGTTCTTGGCCTTTGCCGCGGGGCGGATCAGCCGCAGGCTTGCCTCCCATAGCTGGTCCAGAGGCACGTAGTCCCATTCCAGCTTGATCCGGCCGGATGCCACCCGCGACATGTCCAGGACCTCGTTGATCAGCTCCAACAGGTGTACGCCGCTTTCGTGAATCGTGTGGGCAGCCTTGATCTGCTGGGGAGTCAAGCCGCCCAGCAGACCGTCCTCCATGGTCTCGGAGAGACCCAGTATGGAGGTGAGCGGAGTACGAAGCTCATGGCTCATGGCCGCGAGAAACTCGTCCTTCGCCTGCGCCGTGCGCGCTAGCTCCTCATTGGCGCGGTCGAGCTCCGCCGTACGCTCGCGCACCCGCTCTGCCAGTCGGGCGCGCTCCTCCGCCAGGGCATCGTTGGCCGCTCGCAGCGCCTCCTCGGCCCCTTTGCGCTCCGAGATGTCGGAAAAATTCACCACGGCGCCCACCAGAGCCCCGTCTCGGTAGATGGGGTTGGCATGGTAGTCCACGGGAAAGCTGCTACCGTCCGCACGCCAGAACACCTCGTCGTCGACACGCACGGACACGCCGTCACGGCAGGGCTGTGAGGCCCGGCATTCCTCGCTCGGGTAGGGCGAGCCGTCCGCACGGGAGTGATGCATGGTCTCGTGCATGCTCTTACCTTCCAGCTCCGCCGGGATCCCGTAGCCGAGCATCCGAGCGGCGGAAGGGTTGCAGAAGACGCACCTTCCATCCGTGGCGACCCCGTAAATCCCCTCGCCGGCAAACTCCAGAAGCAACCGAGTCTGCTCCTCGCTCTGACTCAGACTCACCAGGGACCGTGCCAGACTCTCCTGCATGGACTTCATGGCCCTGAGCATCTGGGAGCTCTCGTCCGTGCCCGCGACATGAATGGGCGTCGAGTAGTCACCGGCACTGACACGCCGGGCAATGGCCGTAGCCGTTGCGATCGGGCGACCAACGGCACGATCCAGCAGCCAGATGAGGAGCAGGACCGCGCCGGTCATGACACCGCCCATCAACAGCAGTATGCGAATCTCGATGTCTCGCGTAGAGGTGTCTATCTTCGCCAGAACCCGATTTTTGTGCGCCTGGGCCGCCGCGACCACCTCGTCGATCAGATCCGTAGGCATGCGGTCGATACCCCGGACCTTCACGTCTACTGCAAGGGAGGGGTTCGTGCTTTCCGGCTCATAGTGCTGCAGGGCAGACCGGTACTGCGGACCCAGCTCGCGGTGGGCGCGAAGAAACTGCTCGGCAGCGGCATGCGCCTCCCGGTTCCCGGACAAGAGAGGAAGCAGCTGACCCACCGCTTCGCGCGTCTTGCTCTCCTCTTCCTGGAACTGGCTGAAGTATTTCTCAAAAAGCTGCGGGTCCTGACCGCGGATCAGGACGTCCTTCCATTCCTGGACCTGCTTCTTGAAATGGACCTGTGCGGAGAGGGCCAAGGTGAGGATCTGTGAGCTGAGCTCTCGGACCTGGGCCTCGCGGAGCGATGCCTGCTGGTATCGGTACAGCCCGTAGAGTCCGGCACCCAGATTGATGACCAAAACGAGGATGAGGCCGGTCGTGAATTTGGCTCGAATGCCCATGGAGCCATAAAGCATAGCATTCCATGGCAGCTCCCTTCCCGGGCTGTTCGTCCGGCCATTCTCGGAAGGGGCGGCGCCCGACGGCGCCCGCCCCTTTGAAGCGCCTACTTCAGGCCCATGCAGTTGGCGTAATAGGTGACGGTCGCCGGCCAGTCCGAGAAGATGCCGAGGATCTTTACCCGCTTAGCCAGCACATCCAGAGCCTTGTACATGTCACTGTCCGTCTTGATCGCCTTGCCGTCCGGATCGAATTGGTAGTACCAGCCGGCCTTGGAGGCACCGTAGCGCAGATCGGAGCGCTCGAAGGTCCAGGTGATGATGTCCAGGCCCGCGTGCTTGATGTCACTGGCGTAGTCCGAAGGCACTACCTCGTCGGCATCGTTCACCGCCAGTAGCGCCCACATGGGTGGCGCGAAGATGCGCACCCCTTGTTTTCGCAGCGCTTTCAGCTCGTCGAAGCTCAGGCGTGCAACGGGTGGCTCCGCGGTCGGGTCGATACTGTCCAGATAGACCGCCTGCTTGCCGAAGGCAGGCTCGTTCAGGATCCAATAGAGAATGTCGTCCAAGTTGAAGGACTGGATCCAGGCGTCTTTGGGCGACACACCGCCCGCTTTGAGCTCGTCAATGAACTTCTGGGCGTATTGTTCCTGGCCTCCGAAGATGCCGTCGACGCGGTCCTGGTGGGTGGCGCTCTTCAGCTCGGGAGTGTGCTTGACGCCGTTGGCCTTGTTGATGGCAATGCTTTCCTTGAAAGTCACCACATGAGAGCGGGGTGTGGTGTACAGGTTGGTGCGCCAGCTCGGCGTACCATTCAGGAAGCCTTCTACTGTGGTGGCGTCGGGGTCGCTGCCATCCATTTTGGCCTGTAGGGTCTTGAACTCCGCCAGGGTCAGATCGCTGGTGCAGCACTGGATATCCGAGCCATTCACAAGGTTCCCCGCATCGTCGAATGCCGGCGGTACGGTACAAGCACCGGCCAGATCGGTGGCGACGATATTGGTGGTGGCCTGCAGGTCGCACTCGCTGTGACGGCACACCAGCTCGCCGTCTTTGGTGAAGGTCACATCGCACTCGACGATGCCGGCACCCATGCGCGCCCCGACCATGTAGGCAACGTCCGAGTGCTCGGGAAACTGGAGCGCGGCGCCGCGATGGCCGATAGAAAAGTCGGTGCGGGAGAAGGGGCCATCCTGGCACTGCATCAGGCGGTCTTTGAGCTTGCCCTCGTCCATGCCCTGCACCAGGTAGAAGGGTCGTGGGCCGAGCTGCACTTCGCCGACTGTCCGTTTCTGGCCATACTGATCTCCATGGCCGCGATCGAAGTGGTCGTAATCATCGGCTACGGAGACGGTGGCCGCCCCCGCTGTGGTCGCAATGGCTAGGGCCATGGCTAGGTTCACTTCTTTGCGCATTGGTTTGCTCCCATCAAGCGTGGTTGGTCATGAATCCCCGGTGCGACGTATGCGACATTCGGGTAAGACATTGGAAGCCATCGCCAGGGCCACCCGCCGTGGCTACGGAGACCGGGGGAAAGCTAGATCTGGGAAAGCCGGGCACCTGGGACAAGCCGGGGCCCGGCATAGGGATAGTTAGCTACTTGATCGCCGGCAGGGCGCCGTCCTCGGTCCCTATGTAGCCGATCGCGGCCTTCAGCCTGTTGTTCCACTTGCTATTGAGCAGGGACTCGACCCCGGGGGTTCCATCATCAGGATTGTCCTCCCAGTCAGGATTCCCGTCGCTGAATTCCCCCGGGTGCTGGAAGTTGCCCATGATGTAGGCAAAGCCGTTGTAGTCGTCAACCACCTGCAGGCCGGTGGCCTCGGCACCCGCCGGCACGGAGAGGATGAGGGATAATTTCTCGGTGTCCACGTTGTAGGCCCAGACGTAGTCGTTCTGGCGGTAGCCGGTGTCCTCGCCGATGAAGAGGGTGCGCATGGCCTCGGAATACTTGATGTTGTCGCCGTCGCAGACCTTGTCTTGCGGGCAGAAGTTGCCGTCCACGGCACCCGGGTTGGTCGCAGGGTTGTCGTCATAGCTGCCCAGCAGCTTGGGGATGCTGACCATGTTGACGGCAGCATAGCGGGAAGGGATGAAGTCGCCATCGGAATCCTTCACCCGGCCTTTCAGAGCCAGCTCATACAAGGCGCCGCCCTTGTTCTTCGCCAGTTGGATGTCACCCTCATCATCGCTCATGCCGTTCTCCACGCGGGAGATGACGATGTAGGTCTTCTTGTCCCTGGCATTGTGGGTGACGCCTTCCATCTTGTTGAACTCGGTCGTGGCGCCCAGGTAGGCAGCGTAACGGCGGGTCTCGAGAAAGGCGGCGGCCTTTGCAATATCTTCCTGGCTCATGCCCAACTCGTTGCTGGTTCTGAGCTTCAGCCACTCGATCCCCGTGTAGGTGTGGACCTTGGTGAAGGTCGGATCATCGGGATCCTGGTTTCTGACGTCGAAGATGTCGGTGAACTCGATCCCCTGGAAGTCCACCATATCCTTGATCTCTGCATCGGAGGCATGCCCCAACTTGATCCACTGTATATCGGCGGAGCCGCCGTCGCTGCCCTTCGGGCTGGTCTGTTCCCACTTGCCGGCATAGAGGGTGCCGCGGGACAGGTAGCCACGCCAGTCGGCCACGAACAGGAACAGGCCGGTATATTTGCCGTCGTCGCCCATGTAAACGGTACGAGCGTCGGGTTGGACATCCGCCACCTCGCGGGCGATGCGGCCCAGGGCGTAGTGCTTCTCGACGGAGGTGGTGCCATTACGCCTTACCTTGACCTCGGGTGTCAGGCCGTAGTGGTAGGCGTTCGCAGTCGAGGAATCCTCGACCGTGCCGGTACCGAAGTAGTAGTAGCTGAAGCTGTTGATGTCGGTACCGTCATCCGAGCCCGTTGCCTTCGGCAGGCCTTCGCGGGTCTTGGCGTCCGGCTCGTATTCCTCCGAGCCCAGGTGGGTATTCCAGGGGGAGAGTGAGCCGGCGCAGTGGATCCAGCCGCCGTAGACCTTTGCGAAATCGATGTAGTTGTAATCGGTGACGTCCAGTGCTCCAGAACGCTTGTCCTGGTCAATCAGGGCCAGGCTCATGAGCGCGGGTAGCCTGCTCCAGTAATCCTCACCTCCTTCTAACGGCGGCAGGCCGGTGGTCAGACCGCGGTATTCATAGTGGGTGACCAGGGCGAGGGGACGGTTCTTCCAGGGATTCGCGGCACGCATGCCGGGGATGACCATCAGGGAGTTGCCGTCTGGGGCGTCGGAGGTGACCTGCTGGCCCCCAAGCGCATTAGGCTTTGGCTCACCGCCGATCTCATCGGCAACCTCGTCGGGGTACAGGATCGGGTCGCCATTCACGTCGAACAGGCCACCGACCAGCTTGCCGTTGACCTCTTCCGTGGTGGCCATCAACTGGTTGTACTTGAGGTCGTAGGTCTTCACTTTGCCGTTCCGGTAGGTGACCTTCATCTGGGCCCCGGTGTAGATATCGGTCCTTTCATCGAGGGTGGCGGGCGGTGCCATACCGATGAATTCCACCGACTTGACCGCAGGCTCGGCTTGGGCACGCTGGATGAGGGAAAGGCCGGAGAGAACACCGGCAACACTCGCAGCAAGGACTTTTCGCTTCACGATCGGACTCCTGTACGGGTTATGAGGAGCCGTATCTTCGCAACAGGAAATGACCACAGCGTGATCGTTAGAAGTCCATTACTCGTCCAAGGGATGACAGTTTTGCGAGGTCTAGAGCCCCCTGAGCAGAGCCCTTTTCCACCTGATCCGCTACCAACGCAGCCACGGATACAGGCTCTTGTCAGCGCTTCTGGAGCAACGCCGCACGTTCCTCGCGTCTCTGCACACCGCTTCGCGTCTGCGAGTGAAGTCCAGGGCCCTGTCGATGCGGCACAAGCTCGCCTCCTTTGCCACCTGCCGCAGGGTCGCGTCGATACCCGGTGACGCGGCGCAAACGACGACCGCCTCGTTCAGTGACTGAGCCACCTTTTGCATTTTGCCGGGATTGTCCCACCGTACGCCCCTAAGCGGGCTCAGCGATTCGCGGCAGCGGGATTCGTTGCGGAGGCAGCTCTCGCATCGTTCGCTTGTCACAGGAGGCAACAGAAAAAAACCGACCTCTTTCGCTCAAATAGCCGTCACATGGCCCAGGCATACTCAGACACCAGAATGTAGGTAACACCCATTTGGCGATCGGTCTCCGCGAATGGAGCTGCGGGGCTGGCCAACGGGTGATATTCCTCGACCGCGAAGATCGCGGTGTCCACCGCCCACAGGTGCCTCCACCGATGAGGAGCGACTGTGGGCCGCCGGAAACGGGTTCTTGATTGCATATGCTCTGAGGGAGGGCAATGTGAAAGTGAAGAGATGGGGTGCACTGGCGGCCTGTGCTTTTATGGCCGCGCACCTACCACTGTTTGCGGTACCCGCGATGGCGGGCGCGGGACCCTCTGTATTCATCAATGAGCTGCACTATGACAATACCGGCGCAGATACCGGCGAGGCGGTCGAGATTGCGGGTCCTGCGGGTACGGATCTGACTGGATGGAGTCTCGTGCTCTACAACGGAAACGGAGGTATTCCGTACGACACGATCGTCCTGTCAGACACACTACCTGATCTGCAATCGGGTTACGGGGTGCTCGCTTTCGATACACCTGGTCTTCAGAATGGCTCACCGGACGGGCTCGCACTGGTTGATGCCTCCGACATTGTCGTACAGTTCCTGAGCTATGAGGGGTCGTTCACGGCTGTGGGCGGTCCTGCGGCTGGGATGACCAGTGTCGACATCGGCGTATTCGAGCCCTCCAACAGTCCGGCGAATTACTCGCTTCAGTTGCAGGGGACCGGAACGACCTACGACGACTTCACGTGGGGTAGCCTGATCTCGAATACATTTGGCAATGTCAACACCGGCCAAACCTTCGGAACCGGGCCCGGCAACGCCGAAGTCGTTGTAGACTGCGGCGGAACGCTCTTCTCGACCGAGACTCTCGTGGCCAAGAGAAGCATCGTGGCGTCGGACACCGACGGAACAGTCACGAACATCGTCATCACGTCCGACCCCGTCGCAGAAGGCATTAGGCTCGATGACCTGGATCCGGCGCCCGGTGTTGGAGGCACAGCCACCGCGACGGTGACGGTCGGTGCCGACACGGCACCAGGGTCCTACACCATCGAAGTGACGGCATCCAACGACGATGCGACGCCACAGACCGGCACCTGCTCCTTCGGAGTCACCGTCGATCCCATTGTGCCGATCGGAGAGGTACAGGGCTCGGTGAGCGACGGAGACGACGGTCTGACCTTCGAGTCGCCATACATGGGCGAGTACGTGACGATCGAAGGCGTCATCTACGAGAAGATCATCTCCCGCACCAGCTGGGGTGGCAACTACTACGGGTTCCTCATCCAGAACACGCCCGCGCTGGCTGACGGCAATTCGGACTCCTCGGACGGCATCTACGTCTACATGAGCACCTACACCGACCTAAT
>Ga0315540_10001768_pt1 | contig 12273 bp, 15 predicted proteins | sample SalMarSW160110MG_FD_203677 | JGI IMG/M metagenome (GOLD analysis project Ga0315540, IMG submission 203677) | Salt marsh sediment microbial communities from the Plum Island Ecosystem LTER, Massachusetts, United States - Salt Marsh Sediment SW1601-10 ... | reverse complement strand
GGGGGCGGGGAGGCCGGGTTCTACAACGACCAGGGCATCGAGGCCCTGCGCCAGGACCACTACGAGGAGGCCCGGCGGGACTTCGAGGCGGCCCTGAAGCGCTCCCCCAAGGACGCCGTGATTTGGGGCAACCTGGGGGTGGCCCTGACCCGCATGGAGCGTTTCGAGGAAGCCCTGGACGCCTATAAGAAGTCGCACGACCTGGACCCGGACGACGCCGTGACCGTGGCCGAGATGTCCTCCATCCAGTACCGCCTGGGGCACTATGCCGACGCCGAGGCGGGTTTCCGCGAGGCGATCCGCCTGGAGCCCCGGGCCCCCGAGTTCCACAGCAGCCTGGCCCTGGCCCTGCTCAAGGAGGGCAGGAAGCAGGAGGCCCGGGCCGAGCTGGACAAGGCCCTGCCCGAGGCCGACAAGCGCGGCCTGGTGCGGTACCAGCAGGCCAAGTTCCAGCTCCTGACCGGGGACAAGGCCGCCGCGCTGGACACCTTCGAGCGCTCCCTCAAGGAGTACCCCGCCGGGGCCCGGGACTCGGTGTCCGACCCGGACTTCGAGCCCCTGCAGGACGACCCCCGCTACCAGGAGCTGGTCAAGGACTGGTGGCGCCCCCGGGGGACGGGCTCGTGACCGCCGAGGAGACGCCCGACACCGACGCGGGCACCGACACGGACTTGGGTCCCGGCTTCTGGGACGGCCGCTACCGCTCCGGCGACTTAGGCTGGGACCTGGGCGTCCCGTCTCCCCCCTTCGTGCGCCTGGACGAGGCCGGGTTCATCACGCCGTGCCGGGTGGCCGTGCCGGGCTGCGGCCGGGGCTGGGAGGTCGCCTACCTGGCGGCGCGCGGCTACCGGGTGACGGGCATCGACTTCGCCCCCGGCGCCATCGCCGCCGCCCGGGAGCGCCTGGTGGACGCCGGCGCCGACGCGGAGCTGGTGCAGGCCGACCTCTTCGACCTGCCCGAGGCCCTCGAAGGGGCCTTCGACCTGGTCCTGGAGCAGACCTGCTACTGCGCCATCGACCCGGCCCGGCGCCCGGACTACGTGGACGTGGCCCACCGTCTGCTGGCCCCGGGGGGCCGCCTGATCGGCCTGTTCTATGCCTGCAAGGGGGAGGGCGGGCCGCCCTTCACGACAGAGCCGGACGAGGTCCGGACCCTGTTCGAGGCCCGCTTCGAGGTCCGCTCCCTCGCGCTCACCCCCCACTCCCACCCGCGCCGCGCGGGGGAGGAGTGGCTGGGAGTGCTCCTCAGGCGCTGAGCGCCCCTGGCCGGCCCGTCAGCCGGCTTCATCCGCTTTCTTCCGGCTCGTCCTCCAGAATGCTGTAGACGATGTCCTGCATCGAGACGATGCCGACGAGCTCGCCGTTCTCGATGATCAGGGCGCGCTTGACGTCGAACTGGGACATCAGGCGCGCGGCGTACTTCACCTGGAGCCCCTGGGCCACGGTGATCAGGGGCTTGCTCATCACCTCGTACACGTTGGTCTTGTCCAGAACCCGGTTCTGGGTGATGACCTTGTTGACGATGTCGTACAGCGTGATGATGCCGTAGGCGTCGTCCCGGTGGCGGCGGTTGACCACCAGGCTCTTGATGCGGCGGTCCCGCATGCGCTGCAGGGCCTCGCGCACCGTGGCGATGCCGTCGATGGTCGCCACGTCGCGCTGCATGATGTCGCGGACCTTCTTCTTCACCCGGTGGTCTCCCTCGCGTTCGCGCCCAGGCGCCCCTAGAAATAGTCCTCCCGGACCTCTTCCATCAAGACCTTGAGCTGCTTGTTCAGGCCCGCCACCTCGTCCACGGGGATCGAGAAGCACAGGCCGTTGCCGTCGGCGTGCATGTCGCCGGCCTCCTCGATGGCCTTGAGGATCTTGGTGGCGCGCATGCGGTTGACCAGGAAGATCAGGCAGTCGTACGGCGTGTCGAGCTTCAGGCCGAAGAACGTGCGCTTGTCCTCCACCCCCTCCCCCCGGGTGTTGAGGATGCTCACGCCGGTCGCCCCTTCCTTCCGGGCGGCCTCGATGACCTTGGTCTCCAGCTGGGCCGGGACCATGGCGATGATGGCGGAGAACTCCATGGCAGGTCACTCCTTTTCTACATCGGGCGGGGGACCCGCCGTCTTGCGGGCTCCCAGGTACTTGGCCAGGGTGGCGTAGCCCATGACCGTGATCATGGGGAACAGGGATGCAAAGGCGATCAGGCCGAATCCGTCGATGATCGGGTTGCGCCCCGGGATGCTCGAGGCGAGGCCGATGCCCAGGGCCGTCACCAGGGGCACGGTGACCGTGCTCGTGGTCACGCCCCCCGAGTCGTAGGCCAGGGCGACGATCGAGCGGGGGGCGAAGCGGGTCTGGACGATGACGGCGAGATACCCCGCGATGATGTACCAGTGCAGGGGGTCGCCCCGCACGATCCGGAAGACCCCCACCGTGATGCCGATGGCGACCCCCAGGGCCACGGCGTTGCGCAGGGGCCACTCGCGCACGCCCCCCGAGGTGATCTCCTGGGCCTTCAGGGCCACCGCGATCAGGGCGGGCTCCGCCATGGTGGTGGCGTAGCCCAGGGCGAAGGCGAAGGCGTAGACCCACGGCAGGTGGCGGCCGGTGAACTGCTCGGCCATGGTCACCCCCAGCGGGAACAGGCCCAGGGAAAGCCCCTCCACGAACAGGTAGAGCCCCAGCACGACGAAGATGAGCCCCGGGATGACCTGGCGCGGGCTCTCCAGGGCCCGGCGGAAGAAGACGAACTGGAAGAACGCCACCACGGCCACCACCGGCATCACGTCGCGGGTGGTGGCCATCAGCCCCCGGAGCACGTACTCGAAGGTCGTCGGCACGTCAGTACACCCAGATGCCGTACAGCATCACGAACAGAATCGGCGTCAGGGACGCGAGCGCGATCAGGCCGAACCCGTCCACCAGCGGGTTGCGCCCTTCGATGGTGGTCGCCAGGCCCACCCCCAGGGCCGCCACCAGGGGCACGGTCACGGTGCTGGTGGTCACCCCGCCCGAGTCGTAGGCCAGGCCGATCACCTCGCGCGGGGCGAAGTGGGTGACGATCACGATCAGCAGGTAGCCCCCGATGATGTAGTAGTGGATCGGGTGCCCCAGGATCAGGCGCAGAACCCCCAGGGCGATGGCCACGCCCACGGCGAAGGCCACCACCGTGCGTATCCAGAACTGGTCGAGCTGCCCGCCCGAGATCTCCTGGGCCTTCGTGGCCACGGCGAACAGGGCGGGCTCCGCCACGGTGGTCGCGTAGCCCAGGGTGAAGGCGAACACCATGAGCCACGTCACGCTGCCCTTGCGGGCGAACTGGTACGCGAGCGACTCCCCGAGGGGGAACAGCCCCAGGCGCAGGCCGCCGGTGAACAGGAACAGGCCGATCACCGCCAGCACCATGCCCGCCACGACGCTCGCCAGGTTGGGGAAGGGCTGGCGCAGGATGACCAGCTGGAAGAAGGTGATCACGAGGACGATCGGGAGGACGTCCCGCAGGATCTCCCAGACCATCCGCCAGACCATCGGGACGAGGCGCGTGAGCATGGGCACGAAAACCGTCGGAGGCGCGCGCCGGAACCGGTGCGCGGGTCGGTGCGGGGCCACTCTAGCGTCAACCGGCGCGGCGCATCAACCGCGCCCGCGGCGTGGACAAGCGCCCGGACCCCGCTTTATCCTAGGTTCGCCCCGAGAGACCCCGGGCCCGGACCACCCACAGGAGCGACAGGAGCGCGTATGGCCACGGTGATGTGCTGCAGGTGTGGAGAGGAGAAGGACGCGATCAGCGGCCCCACCTACGGCGGCCCGATCGGCGAGGAGCTCAAGCGCCGCGTGTGCAACGCCTGCTGGCAGGAGTGGTTCAACGGCTTCGGCGTGAAGGTCATCAACGAGATGCAGCTCAACATGCGCAACCCGCAACATGTGCAGATGCTCATGGACCAGATGCGCCTGTTCCTCAACATGCCCAAGGAGGGCGAAGAGGAAGGCTAAGTCGAGGGCTGAGCGGCGCGGCTCCGCGCCTATGCGGGGTCGCCGGCGTGGACGACGAGGGCCGACAACTTGGCGTCGCGGACGACGTGATTCGCGGTTCCCCCCAGTAGATAGCGACCGAGCCCGTGGCGCCCCCGGGCGCCGACGACCACAAGATCGCAGCTGCCCGCCTCCGCCCGCGCAATGAGCGCGCGGGCCGGCTCCCCCTCCAGCACCAGCGTGTCCACGTCCCGGCCGGCCGCCGCCAGGGGCGCCAGGTGGCGTTCCAGCAGGCGCTTCGCGTCGTCCAGCAGCTGCGCCCGCAGACGCTCCAGGTACGCCTCGCTCCCCGCGATCTGCGTGGCGGCGACGCGGGTCTCGCGCAGGTAGCGGTCCTCCACCACGTGGGCGAGGGTCAGGGCGCAGCCCTCGAGCCACGCCGCCTTGGCGAGCCACGCCACCGTGTGGGCGGCGCCGGGTGAGTCGTCCAGGGCCACCAGGGCGCGCCGGAAGTTCGTGGGCCCCGGTCGCACGAGCAGGACCGGGCAGGCGGCGTCCCGGGCCACCCGCCGGGCCACGCCGCCCTCCGGCGCCCCGTCGATCCCCCGGGCGCCCAGGACCGCCAGGTCCGGCCGGTGGGCCTGGATCGCGGCCAGGATCTCCCGCTCCGGGGCCCCCACCCGCGGGTCGGGGGTCACCGGCAGCGCCTTCGGCAGGGCGGCGCGGGAGGCCTCCAGGCGCTCGGCCGCGCGGGCCTCGTGCTCCTGCTCGATCCGCGCCGTCATGAGCCGGTCCTCCTCCGAGAACACGCTCGGGAACGGCAGCTCGGGCTCGGGCAGGGGCACGGTGACGTGCACCAGGACGACCTCGGCGGCGGCCCCGGCCGGGAGCCGGGCCACCACCTCGCACGCCCGGAGGGCGTCGTCGGAGCCGTCGGTGGCGAGCAGGACCTTCATGCCCTCACCCTAGCGTCCGGAAACGCGCGCGGCAATGACGGACGGCGGTTCGTCACATCGCGGCCCGCCCCTCGATGGCCTTGATGAGGCTCACCTCGTCGGCGAACTCCAGCTCCATGCCGACCGGGACGCCGTAGGCGATGCGGGTGACGCTCACGCCGAGGGGCTTCAGCTCGCGGGTCAGGTAGAGGGCCGTGGCCTCGCCCTCCACGGTGGGGCTGGTGGCCAGGATCACCTCGCGCACCTCGCCGTCGCGGACCCGCTGGACCAGGGCGTCGGCGCGGACGGCGCGGGGGTCGGCCGGCTCCAGGGGCGTGAGCACCGCCGCCAGGACGTGGTAGAGGCCGCGGTAGGTGCCGGTGTGCTCGATCTGGTAGAGGACGCCGGGGTCCTCCACCACCATGAGGCGGGTCCCGTCGCGGCGCGGGTTGGCGCACACCTCGCACAGCTCCTGGTCGCTGACGTTGTTGCAACGGGTGCAGGCACGCGCCTGGGTGCGGGCGTGGACGATGGCGTCGCCTAAGCGGCGGGCGCGGGCCTCGTCCAGGCCCATGATGGCGTAGGCCAGGCGCTGGGCGTTGCGCCGCCCGACGCCGGGCAGGCGGGCGAGCTCGCCGATCAGCGTCTCGTAAACGCCCTTTCTGGCCAAGGAATCAGAGCAGGCCGGAGAGGCCGCCCATGCCGGGGATGTTCAGGCCGCCGGTGACGGCCTGCATCTCCTCCGCCATGCGCTCGCGGCTCTTGCGCTGGGCCTCGGCGACGGCGGCCAGGATCAGGTCCTGGAGCATGTCCACGTCGTCCGGGTTGACCACGGAGGGGTCAACCGTCAGGGCGGTGATCTCCTGCTTGCCGTTGGCGGTGGCGGTGACCATGCCGCCCCCGGCGGTGGCCGTCACCTGGATGCGCCCGGCCTCCTCCTGCAGGGCGGCGATCTTCTGCTGCATCTCCTGGGCCTGGCGCATCAGCCCGCCCATCATCTTCTTGGACATTGCATTCGACTCCGTGGCGTGGGACTCCCTTGCGTTTACGAACTCAGGGCTGGTTGGCGTCGGGCTTGCGCAGCTCCACCACCTCGCCCCCGAAGGTCTCCAGGGCATCGCGGATGAAGGGCAGCTCCATGGCCTTCTCGACCTCGCGCCGCTGGGCCGCGGCCTCCTCTGCCTCGAACTCCTGGGCCAGGGTGGCGACGGGCTCCGGGCCGGGGTCGTCCAGGCGCACGAAGGCGACCTCGATGGGCTTTCCCGCCACCTCCCCCGCCACCTGCTCGATGAAGGCCTTGTTGTCGGGCCGCCGGACGATGTCGAGCATGACCTCGTAGGCCGCCTGGAACGCGACCTCGATGCGGCCCGGTGTGGCCGCGCGCACTGCGCCCTGCTCCAGGTAGGAGGCCAGGGCCGGGCGGCGGCGGCGGATCTCCTGCACCGCGGCGGCCCACAGGTCCTTGGGGCTCGCATCCGGCGCCGGCCGGGGCGGTGCGGCCTCCGGCACGGGCTCGGGGGCCGGCTCCGGCGCGGGCTCCGGGGCACGCTGGGCGGCGGGGAGTGGAGGCGGCGGCGTGGGCTCGGACGCCCCGGCTACCATCGCCCGTGCGGGTCCACCCGGGCGAGTCGGCGCGGGGCGAGGCGGCTCCGCTCGGCGCGGCGGCTCGGGAGCTCTTGCGGCGGCCGGGGTAGGGCGGGGCGGGGGCGCGGCCGGGGCGGTGCCCGCGAGGGCGTCCAGGCGCCCGATCAGCTCGCCCAGGTCCACCAGGCGCGGCGCCTCGCTGGCGCGCACCAGGGCCGCCTCCAGGATGAAACGCGGCGACAGGGCACGGCGGCAACGCTCCTGGGCGTCGGTCATCAGGGCCAGGACCTGCTCCAGGACTTCCCGGGGGTGCCCCCCCGCCTGGGCCTTCAAGTCCGCCACGTCGTCCGGGGAGAGGTCGATCAGCGCCTCCGGCTGGTCGCTCACGGCGCAGACGACGAGATTGCGGAAGTGCTCGACCAGCGCGGCCGCCAATATCTGAAGGTCCTGTCCGGCGCCGACGAGGTCCTTCAGGCGCGCCAGGGCCGCCGCGGCGTCTCCGGCGAGCACGTCCGCCGCCAGGGCGTGCAGGGTGGCCTCGTCCACGCGGCCCAGCATCAGGGTCACGTCCTCGTCCGCTACGCGGCCGCCGCCGAAGCTGAAGGCCTGGTCCAGGAGCGAGAGGGAGTCGCGCAGGGAGCCGTCGGCGGCCCGGGCGATCAGGCCGATGGCCGTGGGCGTGGCCGGAATGCCGTCGCCCTCCGCCAGGGCCGAGAGGTGCGCCGCGATCTCCTCGCGCCCGACCCGGCGGAAGGCGTGGTGCTGGCAGCGCGAAAGGATCGTCTGGGGGATCTTCTGGGTCTCCGTGGTGGCGAACACGAACACGGCGTGGGGCGGCGGCTCCTCCAGCGTCTTCAGGAGCGCGTTGAAGGCCGGCCCGGAGAGCATGTGGACCTCGTCGATGATGTAGATCCGGTAGCGGGCCGCCAGGGGCCGGTAGCGGATGTTCTCCGACAGCTCGCGCACGTCGTCCACGCTGTTGTTGGAGGCGCCGTCGATCTCCCGAACATCCGGGGCGCTGCCGTCGGTGATGGCGCGGCACGGCTCGCACCGCCCGCACGGCTCGGGCGTCGGCCCCTCGGCGCAGTTGAGGGCCTTCGCCAGGATGCGGGCGACGGTGGTCTTGCCCACGCCCCGGATGCCGGAGAAGAGGTATGCATGGGCGATGCGCCCGGAGCGGATCGCGTTGGTGAGCGTCCGCACCACGTGCGGCTGGCCCACCACGTCGGCGAAGCTCTGGGGCCGGTGGCGGCGGGCCGAGACGAGGTAGCCGGGGGCCTCGGGGGCCGGGGCGGCTTCAGGTCCGGGTGTCGCCTCGGGGGGATCGGGCGTCGGGTCGGTCATCGCTGAGGCAGGGACGGGCCGGAGCCGGTCGGGTGAGGGGCCAGGCTGATCTGCGGCACACCGAAGCTCCCGCTTACCGCTGCTTCCTTCCGGACCTGACGGGGTTCACAGGTTTCGATTGCGCAGGGCCCGACCCCTCAACCGGCCGGCCCCGGCCCGGTCCGGCGGGAACGGGGTGGCGGAGAGGGAGGGATTCGAACCCTCGACACGCCGTGAAGCGTGTACACGATTTCCAGTCGTGCTCCTTCGACCAGCTCGGACACCTCTCCGGGGACGCCCGCGGCCGCCGGAGGAGCCGGTGGGCATGCGCGGGAAAGTTGGCGGAGAGAGAGGGATTCGAACCCCCGATGGGTTGCCCCATACCTGATTTCGAGTCAGGCGCCTTCGACCAGCTCGGCCATCTCTCCGCGCCCCCGAACCTCGGTCGCTCAACTCCTGCGCGCCTGAAAGAACGTGCGCAACAGGGTACCACAGTCGTCCGCGAGAATCCCCGCGGTCACGGCCACCCGGTGGTTCAGCCGATCGTCCCGCACCAGGTCGTACAGCGACCCGCAGGCGCCCGCCTTGGGGTCGACGCAGCCGTACACGAGACGGTCCACCCGGGCGAGCACCAGGGCCCCCGCGCACATGGGGCACGGCTCCAGGGTGGCGTACACGGTGCAGCCCGTCAGGCGCCACGTCCCCAGGGCCTGTGCCGCCGCCCGGACCGCCAGCAGCTCGGCGTGGGCGGTGGGGTCGGCATCGGCCTCGCGCCGGTTGTGGGCCCGAGCGACGATCCGGCCCTCGCGGACCACCACGCACCCCGCCGGCACGTCGCCGTGGTCCGGCGCGGCGCGGGCCTCGTCGAGGGCCGCCGCCATCCACTTGCGGTCCGCCTCCGGGTCGGCCTTTCTTGCGTCCGGGTTCGCCATGCGGGGGGCGCACGCTACCACGGCCCCAAATCGCCCGGCAACCGCCCGGCAACGGCCCGCGCGCGGCCTTGGGCCGGCAATTTCGCGCCGGGGATTGGAGCCGGGGGCCGTATCCCGCTAGAATGTGGGCGCTTTCGCGGGGGTTTGTCCCCGACCTCGGGGGTCGGGGCGCGGGCCGCCGCCGGGTCGCCGGCGCGCGCGAGGGGCGCCGTTTGCTGTAGGGTGTATGGCATTGGGAGGCCTTGTGACCGAGGACCGTTTTCCAGGGAAGGCCCTGTTCCGGGGCAAGCCGGCCTTCGGCCCCCAGGTCATCGACCTGGCCGGGCGGGCGCGCGTCGCCCAGGGCGGCGATCCGGAGTGGGAGCGCCTCACGCCCGGCGACTGGAAGCTCTACGCCCGGCCGCCGCGTCTGCCCATGGACCGGGCCGGGGTGGTGCCGGGCCCCCCGGCGTCCACCCACGAGGAGGTCCTCGCCGTCCTGAAGGGCCTGCTGGGCGGGGAGGAGGAGAAGGTCTTCGACTTCAAGCCCCACAGCTTCTCGTTCCCGGCCACCCTGTACGTCGCGGTCCGCGCGAAAACCCTGGCCGACCGGGTGGACCCCGCGGCCGCCCCCATGCTGCCGCTCCTGATCGAATCCCTGGGGCGGGCGTTCGAGGTGTGGATCAGCTACGAGCGCAACCGCGAGACCGGCGAGACGGTCCAGCGCATGCGCATCTTCAAGGGGATCGCCGCCGGCGACGGCGAGCGGTACCTGGTGGCGGCGGAGGCCGAGAAGGGGGAGGTGACTGCGTTCCTGGCGGTGCCCCCGTCGGACCACGAGACCGTCAACCACCTGCGCTTCGGCCGCCTGGCCTGGCGCCGCTAGCTCCCTCTCATCCAAAGGCCCACGCGGGCCGGGCCTGATTTCCTACTTCCGGGGTGCCGATAAGACACGCCAGGGAGGTGCGGCGGCAGGGCCTTCGCCATCGCCGCCCGCCTCGTGACGATCGGCACGCGGGCCGCCGGCCCCGGCGGGCGCCCGCCAACGGGGAATCGAGACATGCGCAAGCTCCTGCTGGCCGGGATCGTCGCCGCCATGGTGGCGACGCCCGCCCTCGCTGCAATGGATACCGTGCCCCTGGCGCCCGCCGACGAGGCGGCGATCCAGCACGCCATGGACGTCTTCATCCAGGACCACACGCTGGACGGCCACTACACCGTGTACGACGCCCTGGGCGCCGGAACGGTGCCGCTGTCGTTCAAGCTGATCCACCCGGGCGTCCGGATGATCGGCGGCTTCTACGTCAGCTGCGTGGACTTCGTGGACGCCAAGGGGACGCTGTACGACATCGACATGATGGTCGCCAAGCAGGGCGACCACTACAAGGTCTTCCAGGACCTGATCCACGCGGTGGGCGCCGAGCGGCGCGCCTACCACAACGAGCGCTGACGGCAATCGCCGTCGGGCCGCGCTTTTAAGGGCGCGGGCGCGTTAGACTGAACCCGTGGCGCGGGGACCGGCCCCGTGCATTGCCAGGGGAGGCGAACGGGTGCGGATCGGCGTGCTGGGGTCGGGGGACGTGGGCAGGACGCTGGCGGCCGGGTTCACCGGCCTCGGCCACGAGGTGATGCTGGGCACGCGGGACCCGAAGAAGGGCCCCATCACCGCCTGGGTCCAATCCACCGGAAAAGGCGTGTCGGTGGGCACCTTCGCCGAGGCGGCGGCGTTCGGCGACGTGCTCGTCCTGGCCGTGCTCGGGACCGCCGTGGAGGAGGTCGCGCGCCTCGCCGGGGCAAAGAACTGCGTCGGCAAGCCCGTGATCGACGCCACCAATCCCCTGGACATGTCCACCATGCCGCCCGGCCTGTTCACGGGCACCACCGACTCCCTGGGGGAGCGCGTCCAGCGCCTCCTGCCCGGGGCCCACGTGGTCAAGGCGTTCAACACGGTGGGCAACCCCCACATGGTGAAGCCCGACTTCCCCGGCGGCCCGCCCGACATGTTCATCTGCGGCGACGACGACGGCGCCAAGGCCACCGTCACCGACCTCACGAAAGCGCTCGGATGGAACGTGATCGACTTGGGGGGCATCGAGGCCTCCCGCTACCTGGAGCCCCTCGCCATGGTGTGGATCACGCACTACTTCCGGACGCGCTCCGGAAACCACGCGTTCAAATTGCTGCGCAGGTAGGCCCGCGGAAGCGGGCGAGGCGGCGTCAGGCGCCGTAGGCGAAGAGCGCCGGGTGCGGACTGAGCGCGAGGTCGCCACCGCCGCAGACGACGGTGCGGTCCCGCTCACTGAAGTGGACCGCGTACACGTAGGTGCGCCGCAGCCACGTGCCGACGCGCGTCACCTGGCCCACCGCACCGGCGGGCACCACGAAGCCGTCGTCCGTACGGATCGTGCGGGTGGATACGACCTGCTGGCCGTAGGTGAAGATCTCCGGTATGAAGTACGGCGTCGCCTGAAGCTCGTTCATCGCCGGGGCCCTCCCATGCGTTGGTTTCCCACGCCCATGCCGTAAGCACGCCCGGTGCCAGGACCGGCGGAGGGCGGGAAATATCACGTGATCCAAATGGGTTGTGTGCGTTCCGGCCACGCGCCACGCGACGCGTGTGACGGCCGCGTCCGTCGCGTGTGCGACGAGGTGCGTCGGATGTGCGACATGTTTGTCGGTGTCCGGGATGCCGGGGGTCCGTGTTGTAACAAAGCGTGAAACGGCGGCCGGGGTTTACGTTCCGTTACCAAAAAGGCCCTGCCGTTGCTGGCCGCGCGGGCCTTCGGGTGCTGTAATGGGAAGTATGGGAGCCGGGGCCAGGGGGGCGCCGGATCGAGCCCGGAGGTGACGCCATGGCCAGCACGAAATCGCTCTTCATCCCAATCCTCGCCCTCGCCCTCGCGGCGCCGCTGGTGCCGGCGTCCGCGCAGGCGGGGGGATACGGCAACGCGGACCGGCTGTCCGGCTACCACCGCGGCGGCTACGGCTACGGCTATGACCACCGGGGGCACGACAGCCGCCGCCACGACGGCTACCGGCATGACGATTCCCGCCACGACGGCCGGCGCCACGACGACCGGCATTACGTCCGCCGCCACTACGTGCCGCCGCGCAGCTACGTGCGCATCTGGCTGGGCGACGACCTGGCCCTGTTCTGGAGCGACGGCTTCGTGGGGCCCTACCGCCACGACCACCTGGTGGTGGCGCCCGCCATCGGCGTGCGGGTGGGGCACGTGCCGGCGGGGTACGTCAGCTTCGTGATCGGCCCCAGCCGCTACTTCTTCGTGGGCGGCGCCTACTACGTGTGGGACGCCCGCCACCGCGACTACTTGGTGGTGCCCAAGCCGAAGGGCGCCGACACCGCCATGCGCGGGCCGGATGTGGAGCGGGAGGAATTCTTCGCCGACGCCGACCGGCTCGGCCCCGTGCGCGATTGGGACCGCTACGCCTGCGACGCCTGGGCCTCGGGCGAGACCGGCGGCGCCGAGCGGGCCGCGCCCAGCTCGCCGGAGCGGCGGGAGTACCTGCGCAACATGGAGGCGTGCCTGGAGGACCGG
>Ga0315540_10001766_pt1 | contig 12283 bp, 11 predicted proteins | sample SalMarSW160110MG_FD_203677 | JGI IMG/M metagenome (GOLD analysis project Ga0315540, IMG submission 203677) | Salt marsh sediment microbial communities from the Plum Island Ecosystem LTER, Massachusetts, United States - Salt Marsh Sediment SW1601-10 ... | reverse complement strand
GGTAGTTCTCGTTGTAGATGGTCAGGTAGTAGTAGACGTCCTCGCCGTCACCGTCGTACATGCGGCGAATGCCATGCTCGATGATGGCTGCGAGTTCGTAGGCGAATGCCGGATCGTACGCTTCGCAGACGGGGACCGTCGACGCGAGGAGAAGGCTGTGGCCGTCCTGGTGTTGCAGACCCTCGCCGAGCAGCGTGGTCCGCCCGGCGGTTGCCCCCATCAGGAAGCCCCTGGCCCTGGCGTCTGCCGCCGCCCACAGGAAGTCGCCGACTCGCTGGAAACCGAACATCGAGTAGAACGTATAAAAGGGCACCATCGGCACGCCTCGAGTCGCGTAGGCGGTCGCCGCGGCGGTCCAGGAGGCGACCGCACCGGCCTCGGTGATCCCTTCTTCGAGGATCTGCCCGTCGGTTCCCTCTTCGTAGGAGAGCATCAGACCGGCATCGACAGGGATGTATCGCTGGCCGAACGGTGCGTAGATGCGAAGCTCCTTGAAGAGTCCGTCCATGCCGAATGTCCGACCCTCGTCGGGAATGATCGGGACGACCCTGCTTCCGAATGTCTCGTGGCGCGCCAGATTGCGGAGCAGCCTCGCGAAGGCCATCGTCGTCGAGAACGACTGGGTGCCGGATCCTTCGTCGAACTCGGCGAACGGCTCTGCGTCCGGCAGATCGATTCCCCTGTGGATCCGCCGGCTACGAACGGGCACCGATCCTCCCAGCGACCGGCGCCGTTCCATCAAGTACTGGAACTCGGGGGAGTCCACATCGGGTCTGAAGTAGGGGGGTTCCTGATCCTCCGTCAGCGCCTCATCAGGGATCTCGTTTTCGAGGTGGAGCCGGTCTCGTAGGCCGATGAGCTGCCGGCCGGTCAGCTTCTTGATCTGGTGGGTCGCATTCCTTGCCTCGACATCCGGGCCGAGGGTCCACCCCTTCACCGTCTTGGCGAGGATGACCGTCGGTTGCGCCTCGTGCTCGACGGCGGCACGGTATGCGGCGTAGAGCTTGTGGTAGTCGTGACCGCCGCGGGGGAGCTTGCGGAGTTGGTCGTCGGTCAGGTGCTCGACCATTTTGCGAAGCCGGAGATCAGGCCCGAAAAAGTGCTCCCTGATGTAGGCGCCGTCCTCGACGGCGAACTTCTGGTACTCGCCGTCCAGTGTCGTATTCATCTTGTTGACAAGGACGCCATCGACATCTCGAGCGAGGAGTTCGTCCCACGCCGATCCCCAGATCACCTTGATGACGTTCCAACCCGCACCGCGAAACATCGCCTCCAGTTCCTGAATGATCTTGCCGTTCCCGCGAACGGGGCCATCGAGCCGTTGGAGGTTCGCGTTGATGATCCACGTCAGGTTGTCCAGTCCTTCGCGTGCGGCCAGGTTGATGCCGGCGAGCGCTTCGGGCTCGTCCATTTCGCCATCGCCGAGGAACGCCCAGACACGCGATCCGGTCGTGTCGTCGATGTGCCGGTTCTGGAGGTAGCGGTTGAATCGCGCGAGGTAGACGGAGTTGAGAGGGCCGAGCCCCATCGAGACGGTCGGAAACTCCCAGAACTCCGGCATGAGTCTCGGGTGCGGATAAGACGACAGCCCTCCGCCGGCTGCCTCGAGGCGGAAGTGGTCGAGCTGGCTGTCACTGAGGCGACGCTCGATGAACGCCCTCGCGTAGATGCCCGGTGCGGCATGTCCCTGGAAGAAGATGTGATCGCCGGGGGTGCCGTCGTCCTTTCCCCTGAAGAAGTGATTGAAGCCAACCTCATAGAGTGCCGCCGATGACGCGAACGTCGACAAGTGGCCGCCGATGCCCTCCGCGGCATGGTTTGCCCGCACGACCATGACTGCGGCGTTCCACCGGATGAAGCGCCGGATTCGTTTCTCGAGCTTGTCGTCGCCGGGGAACCACGCCTGCTCCTCGGTTGGGATCGTGTTGACGTAGGGGGTATTGATCGTTGCCGGGATGCCGACCTGTTGTTCGCGCGCGCGCATGAGCATCCGCGAGAGGATGTACCGTGCCCTCGTCTTGCCGCCAACCTCGATGAGCTGGTCGAGGGAGTCGATCCACTCGTTGGTCTCCGTCGGGTCCGTATCCGGCAGCTGCTGCACAAAGCGATCGATATTCATTGCCCAAAGAGGGTATCGCCACCTGATCCTCTATGCGGCAGAGAAGGGTCGCGAAGCCTCGAACCCCCGGCCGGGGAGGGGGTACACTCGCCGGCGTGGTGACGTTCGATGACATCCAGGCGGCAGCGACCCGGATCGCGCCATATGTCCACCGGACCCCGGTGATGACCTCCGCGACACTTGACGAAGAGCTCGGCGCGTCGATCCTCTTCAAATGCGAGAACCTTCAGAAGGTGGGCGCCTTCAAAGCGCGCGGAGCCGTGAATGCTGTGCTGTCACTGGACAGCGACATCGCTTCGAAGGGTGTGGTGACCCACTCGTCCGGCAACCACGGCCAAGCGTTGGCGTACGCCGCTTCGATCAGAAGGATCCCATGCACGGTGGTGATGCCCGACACGGCGCCCCAGGTCAAGGTCGACGCCGTCAGAGGGTATGGCGCCGATGTCGTCTTCTGCCGACAGTCTGAGCGGGAGGCCACCGCCGAACGAGTCCGCTCGGAACTCGATGCCACGGTCGTGCATCCCTTCGAGGATCCAGCGGTGATCGCCGGCCAAGGGACGGTGATGCTCGAGCTGGCCGAGCAGATGGGCGATCTCGATCTCGTGGTTGCGCCGATCGGTGGGGGAGGGCTCCTCTCAGGGACAGCGATCGCTGCCGCCGCGCTGCTGCCCGACGCCCATGTCGTGGGGGCGGAGCCCGAGCTGGTCGACGACGCGTATCGTTCGCTCGTCAGTGGATTCCGTCAGCCTCGAGTGCCTCGTCCAGGAACGCTTGCAGATGGCCTCCTGACCGGAATCGGAGGGCGGGCGTTCCGCATCCTGACCGATCTGCAGGTTCGCGTTGTGACTGTGACCGAGGATCAGATCGTGTCGGCGGCCCGATTCTTCGTGGAGCGGATGAAACTCGTGGTTGAACCGTCCGGTGCAACAGGCCTGGCTGCCGTGCGGGCCATGGGCGTCCACGGTTTGCGCGTCGGGGTCGTCGTGTCGGGCGGCAACACCGACTTCTCCTGGCTCGCCTAGCCCCCCCAGTCCCTTCTCACGTGTGAGCTGCTGTCAGTGCCTAGCTCACGCAAGAAGGTGTGGTGGGTCGTAGTGCAGCTCACACGTGACCAATGATCATGCCGACCAGCAGAATGCCGACCACGACAGTAGCGGTGGCTGCTGCTGCCCAGTCTCGTTCTCGGAGCCGAGCGCCGATGAGCGCAAGGACACCCATGCCGGGCGTCGCACCGCACACCAGGATTCCCGCGAGTTCTAGGCGGGCATGAAGCGGTCCGCCGGCGAAGAGATCGGTGAGACGTAGCGCAGGCGTCGAAGTGTCGCCGGCAACGATTCCTATCGCCAGACCGATGGCGAGTAGCACCCCTCCGAGTGCTACGCCTCCTCGGAGGACTGCCGCTACGAGTGCATGGCCGGAGTCGCTCTTCATCCCGCACCTCGAATAACCATGACGACCGCAACGAGAACCAAGATGACTCCGAGGGTCGTTCTAAGCGCACGAGGTGAGGCAGCACCCGCGAAGCGTGTTCCGACCAACGCACCGGCCAGGACGCCGAGGGCGAGCGGTGCTGCGACGCCAGGATGGAGGAATCCGCGACCGAGATAGACGGTGAGCCCCGCCGTGGCGGTGACACCAATCATGAAGCTCGAGGTCGCTGCCGCGACTTTCACGGGAACATCCATGCCGAGGTTCATGGCAGGCACCTTGAGCACGCCGCCACCGACACCGAGAAGACCCGAGGCCAGCCCAGCGACGAACGACACCCCTTCTCCGATCGGAAGTCGCTTCGCCGTGTACGAGACCATTGACGCTGTGCGTTCGTCCCAGAATGCGCCTCCGAGGGGTCGCCTGGTCTCCCATCCCGCTCGTTCCACGCCGGCCGCGCCGACATGCTCCCCGTGCTCGCCGTGTCCCCGCAGTGAGAGGATGCCGGTGACGACCAGCAGGACGCCGAAGACCACCGAGAGTACTCTTGCCGGAACGAGCGTCCCGATGAACCCGCCAGCGAGACCGCCGAGCGCAGTCGCCAGTTCGAGCGTGAGGGCCAGTCTGGTGTTCACCAGACCCAGGCGGACGTACCGGCCGCTTGCAGTGATCGACGTCACCGCGACGGCAACCAGCGACGCAGCGATCGCCGTCTTGATGTCAAAACCGAAGAGGATGGTCAGCGCCGGAACGATTACCACACCTCCGCCGATGCCGACCAGCGCGCCGAGGGATCCGGACACCAGCCCGAGAAGCACGAGACCGACGAGCGCCAACAGTCCAACGGTCACGAAACCCTCGCAGAAGCGCCCACCGGCCGCGCCGAAGCGCGCGCCGCAACCATGGGAGCATTGTACGTGCTCGATCTCGTCGCGTAGATACTGGCGGCAGGTAGCGTGGACGGCGAGAGGAGACCGCATGAGTTTCACACTGGAAGACGCGGAGTTGCGTAGTCGGCTGACATCTCAGCAATACGCCATCACCCAGCAGGCGGAGACAGAGCCACCTTTCACAGGTGAGTATTGGAACGTGAAGGCTGATGGGACCTACTCGTGCATCGTGTGCGGAACCGATCTGTTCCGTTCGGAGGCCAAGTACGAGTCCGGATCAGGCTGGCCGAGCTTCTACGAGGCGATAGGGGACGGCATCATCGAGACGCGCGAGGATCGCAGCCACGGGATGGTGCGCACCGAGATCGTTTGCGCTCATTGCGGGGCCCATCTCGGGCACGTGTTCACCGACGGACCCCAACCGACCGGACTTCGGTTCTGCGTCAACTCGGCATCGCTCGACCTGAAGAAGGACTGAGTTCCTCACCGCATGGATGTTGCGGCGCTGCGCGCAGACACGCCGGGATGTGAAACCGTTGTCCACTTCAACAACGCAGGGAGCTCACTGCCGCCTCGTCCCGTCGTCGAGGCCCAGACCTCGTGGATCGCTGAAGAGGCGCGTCTCGGTGGGTACGAGATGGCGGAGCGACATCAGACCAGGATCGAGGGCGTATACGGTTCCATAGCCCGGATGATCGGTGCAGAACCGGGCGAGATTGCGCTCCTCGAGAGCGCCACGGTGGCTTGGTGGCAGGCGTTCCACAGCCTCGATCTTCACGGCAAGACCATCCTGACGTCCGAAGTCGACTATGGATCGAACTTCGTCGCCTATCTCCAGGCGGCGCGCAGAACCGGCTCGAGAGTCGAGGTGGTTCCGTCGGACGCCAGCGGCCAGATCGCCGTCGATGAGTTGGAACGCCGTATCGATGATTCGGTGGGGCTTATCGCAGTGACCCACATGCCGACGAATGGGGGCTTGATCAACCCTGCGGACGAGATAGGGGCGGTGGCGCGGGCGGCCGGTGTCCCGTTTCTGCTCGATGCGTGCCAGACCGTTGGACAGATTCCGATCGATGTCGAGGCGTTGGGGTGTGACTTCCTGTCGGCAACCGGTCGCAAGTACCTGCGTGGCCCAAGAGGAACGGGATTCTTGTATGTGAGCCGACGGCGGCTCGAGTCGTCCGAGCCGGCGCTTCTCGACGCGCACGGAGCGACGATGCACGGATCCGATGACTTCCACGTCCGTCCCGACGCGCGTCGCTTCGAGATGTTCGAGGCGAGCTACGCGGCGCGTGCCGCACTGGGCACCGCCGTCGACTACGCAAGGGCTGTCGGGCTGGAGGCGATCGGCGATCGGATCGCCGGGCTTGCCTCCACGCTTCGTTCGCGCCTTGGGGAGCGAGGCGCTCGCATCCACGACCTAGGGGCACGCCGTGGGGGAATCGTCACGTTCACCATGGACGGTGTAGATGCGCGCAACGTGAAGCATCGGCTTGGTGCCCGCTCCATCAATGTCTCGGTGGTGCGGCCTTCGTCGACGCCGGTTGACAGTGAACGTCGAGATTTGCCGGAGATGGTGCGTGCCTCGGTTCACTACTACAACACCGAAGAGGAGATCGATCTGCTCGTCTCCTCGCTCGCGGAGGACGTTCGGAAGAGATGATCGACCCTCCGAAGGGGCGCGGTCGACGAACTGGGCGGTGTCGGATGACGCGATGACCGCCACTAGGCTGATCGACGAAGGAGGCGTGCATGGATCGGAGTCGGCTCACCCACCCTCTCGTTCGTGAGAACGGGGCCCTGAGAGAAGCGTCGTGGGACGAGGCGCTCGACAGGGCCGCAAGCGGCATCAGGTCGGTCGCGGACACGTACGGTGCGAGTGCACTTGGAGTGATGAGTTGCTCCAAGGGCACCAACGAGATGAACTACCTCGCTCAGAAGTTCGCCCGGGTCGTACTCGGTACCAACACGATCGACTCCTGCAACCGCACTTGACACGCTCCGAGTGTCGTCGGTCTGGCGACAGTGTTCGGAGCAGGTGGTGGCACGAGTTCCTATCGAGAGGCGGAAGAGACCGACCTCATCGTCTTGTGGGGCTCGAACGCTCGTGACGCCCACCCGATCTTCTTCCACCACATCCTTCGCGGTGTCCGCAGCGGCGCAAAGCTGATCGTCGTCGACCCCAGGCGCAGCTCGTCGGCCGAGTTCGCCGATCTCTGGCTGGGTATCGACGTCGGATCCGACATCGCTCTCGCCAACGCGGTAGCACGCGAGATCATCGCTGCCGGCCTCGAGAACTCGGAGTTCATCGAGCGAGCGACGGTCGGCTTCGACGCATACGCAGACGCAGTGGATGAGTGGACCCTGGACCGCGCAGAGAAAGTCACGGGGGTCCCCGCCACAGCGATCAGAGAACTGGCCCATACGTACGCGCAGGCGTCCACGGCACAGCTTTGTTGGACGCTTGGGATCACGGAACATCACAACGGCACCGACAACGTGTTCTCGCTCATCAACCTGGCGCTCCTCACCGGCCACGTCGGACGCTGGGGCTCCGGCCTCGTCCCGGTACGAGGCCAGAACAACGTGCAGGGCGGTGGCGACATGGGTGCTCTTCCGAACAAACTGCCCGGTTTCAAGGACGTGACCGACGACGTCGAGCGAGCCCGGTTCGAAGCCGTCTACGGGACGACCTTGCCGGCCCAGAACGGCTGGCACATCTCCCAGATGTTCGACGCGATGGAGAGAGGACATCTCAGGTCGGTGTACGCAATTGGGGAGAATCCGGCCCAGTCGGAGGCCGACGCTGCCCGGGCACGGCGTCTGCTCGGCGGCCTGGATCATCTGGTCGTGCAGGACATGTTCCTCACGAAGACCGCTCAACTCGCCGACGTGGTGCTCCCTGCCGCCGCCGGCTGGGCGGAGACCGACGGCACGTTCACGTCCTCGGAACGTAGGATTCAGCTCGTTCGAAGGGCGGTCGATCCCCCAGGGGAGGCTCACGACGACCTCGTGATCATTGCCGATCTCGCGGCGCGACTGGGGCATGACTGGGGTCACCCGACCGCCGAGGAACTCTGGGACGAGCTTCGAAGCCTGTCGGCGATCCACGCCGGGATGAGCTACGAGCGGCTCGCCGAGCATGGCGGCTTGCAGTGGCCGTGTCTCGATGAGAATGATCCGGGCGCGCCGTTCCTCCACGGACGGCTCTGGAACGATCCCATCACCGGCCCACCCGCCCCATTCACACCTGTCGAGTGGGTATCGCCTATCGATGAACTCGACGCCGAATACCCCATCCGACTCACTACCGGGCGACGTCTCGACTCATACAACACCGGCGTTCAATCGGGGAGGTTCTCGTCACCAAAACGGTGGGGCGAGAGCATCGACCTGTCGCCTGAGGACGCCGCCGCCCATGGCCTCGCGGACGGCGACATTGCACGTGTGGTCTCGAGGCGGGGGAGCGTCGAAGCGCCGGTTCGCACAGACAGCAACCTTCGTCCCGGCTTGGCGTTCATGACATTCCACTTCCCCGACCAGGTCGACACGAACCTGCTCACCAAGGACGCTTGGGATCCCAAGTCCGGTACGTCCGAATACAAGGCGACGGCCGTCAGGATCGAACAAGGAGGGGAGCGCCGATGATCAGCCGGACCGAACGAGTCGCGATCGACCGTGTGCTCGGATCCGAGCCGATCGGATGGGGTGAAGGCGTTCGCTCCGCCACGGGCGGCAGGATGGCCCGTGGGGGTGCCGAGCTGCGCGCCAGGCGGCACTTGCTGCTGCCTGCACTCCACGCGGCGCAGGACGCCGTCGGGTCGGTGACCCCCGAGGCACTCGATTACCTCGCTGACCGGCTCGGGGTCGCACCGGCAGACTCGTTCGGTGTTGCCACGTTCTATGATCTCCTGCGAACGACGCCCGGGCCGAGCGCGACGGTGCGAGTCTGCGACGACATTGCATGCTCGGGTGCGTCGCTCGGAGAACTCGGCCAGGATGTTGCGGTCGAACCTGTCTCATGTCTCGGGCAGTGTGCCCATGGCTCGGCAGCGCTTGTTCAGGTTGTAGGTCTTCCCGACGCAGTTGTGGCGCCGGTCACCCCAGAGCGAATCAGACGTGCGATCGAAGGGCGTCCGCCGCAGGCCGAGCCGGATGAGACCGGGGGAGCCATGGATCTGCTCGCGAGAGTGGGCGTGGTCGATCCGACGAGCCTGGCCGACTTCCTTCGCCACGGAGGCTACGCGGCGCTCGAGAAGGCACTTGCCATAGGGCCCTCCGCGGTCATCGGCGAAGTCGAGCTGTCGCTGCTTCGTGGGCGCGGCGGGGCATCATTCCCGACGGGTCGCAAGTGGTCGGCGGTGAGCCGATCCAGGGCGACCACCAAGTACGTCGTCTGCAACGCCGACGAATCGGAGCCTGGCACGTTCAAGGACCGGGTCGTCCTCGAGCGGGATCCATTCGCTGTTGTCGAGGCGCTGACGATCGCCGGGTTTGCCGTCGGTGCCGAGAAGGGGTTCGTGTACGTTCGAGGCGAGTACCCACTCGCACGTCGACGGATCGAGTCGGCGGTAGCGGCCGCACGAGGCGCAGGGCTTCTCGGCGGGTCGATCATGGGCACCGATTTCGCCTTCGATGTCGATGTGCGCAAGGGTGGTGGCGCCTATATCTGCGGTGAGGAGACCGCGCTGTTCAACTCGGTGGAAGGGTTCCGAGGTGAGCCGCGGTCCAAACCCCCGTTTCCGACCGAGGCGGGGCTGTTCGGAGCACCGACGGTGGTCAACAACGTTGAGACACTCATCAACATCCCGTCGATTGTCTTGGGAGGTGGGAAAGCGTTCGCTGCCCTCGGCCGAGACGGGTCAACCGGTACCAAGCTGTTCTCCGTTTCGGGCAGGGTCCTCGAGCCCGGCCTGTACGAAGCTCCGTGTTGTGCACCCCTCGGCGATGTCATAGAACTCGCTGGAGGACCGATCGGCACGTTCAGAGCGGCGTTGGTCGGAGGAGCGGCAGGCATCTTCATGGGCCCCGATCGCCTCACCGACAGCATGTCGTTCGAGCATCTGGCGGCCCTTGGAGAGTCCTACGGCTCGGGAGCGGTCGTCGTCTTCGACGAGACCTCCGACATGGAGGCGGTTGTCCGCCGAATCGCCGAGTTCTTCCGCCACGAGTCGTGTGGTCAGTGCGTGCCGTGTCGCGTCGGCACCCAGGTGCAGCAGGAGGCGCTCGGGAGATTCCTGGACGGCGATACCTCCCAGCGGCGCGTTCTCGAGGATGTCGATCGAGTCATGACCGACGCGTCGATCTGTGGTTTGGGGAGGACCGCGGCATCGGCGATTCGCTCCGCCTTCAAGCTCGGCTTGATCGGAGGCGCGCCATGAACATCACCATCGATGGCCGGTCGATCGATGTCGAGGATGGGATCACGATTCTGGGGGCCTGCCGGGCCGAGGGGATCGACGTACCCACGCTCTGCTTCCTCGAGACGCTGGAACCTGCCAACGCGTGCAGGCTCTGCGTCGTAGAGGTGGAAGGATCCGCGGCGCTGGTGCCGGCATGCTCTCGCCGGGTTTCCGAGGGAATGGTGGTGAGGACGAACTCGGAACGCGTCACGCACAGCCGGCGGATGGTGATCGAGTTCCTCGCCGCGACCACGGACATCTCACTGCTCGACGTTGAGCGGTACGGGGCCGATCCCGACAGACTCCCCATCGAACGTCAGACGACCGGTCCCGATGTCGACAACGACCTCTACGTCCGGGATCTCGACCGGTGTGTTCTCTGCTACCGGTGCGTCGACGTGTGCGGGGAGCAGGCTCAGAACACGTTCGCGATCTCCGTGACCGGGAGGGGGTCGAGTGCAGCGATAGCGACGGAGTTCGACGTCGCCCTGCCCGAGTCGGCATGTGTGTTCTGCGGCAACTGTGTTGCGGTCTGCCCCACGGGTGCGCTCATGCCGTTGACCGAGTTCCAGATGCGGGCCGACGGTACCTGGGACGAAGAACGTCAAGAGGTGACGAGGACCGTGTGTGCGTTCTGCGGTGTCGGGTGCAACCTGGACCTGCACGTCCAGGACGGGGAAATCGTGAAGGTGACGTCTCCTCTGGACCATGACATCACCAGCGGGAATCTGTGCATCAAAGGTAGGTACGGTTTCCAGCACGTCGGGTCCTAGGGCGAGCCCAGCCCACCCTGGGTCGTACCCCGTACCTGGTACGCGATCGGGATCAGTCTGCGACCGCAGGGCGAGCCGTACCCCACCGAACGCGTTGCTCCAGCTCAGATCACGATGCGAGGTACGAGGTACGGGGAGCAGGCGAACCTCGTTTGCCTACCGCGCCTCTCCACTAGCCTGCACTTCGTGAAATCGACCGGGCGGGACGTCGTGAGGTTCGAGGATGGCGTCCCTTCAGAGCTGCACGACCAGGTCGTGGTCGAAGAGCCACTCGAGTTGCGTATCGGTGAGACTCCGATCGCCGTTGTGATGCGAACACCCGGCGATGACATCGATCTCGCGTTGGGGTTCGCGCTGTCCGAAGGGATCCTGATCGATCCGACCGAGCTCGAAGCGGTCGTGGAGGTGGGGGAGAACCGGCTCCGACTCGACACGAGCAGGCAGATCGACGCGGACAGATTCCGCCGCAACCTGTACACGTCGTCGTCATGTGGGGTGTGTGGCAAGGGATCGATCGATGCTGTGCGGATGACGGTTCCCGAGTTCGCCGATCGGCCGGCAATCGAAGGGTCCGTACTGGTGAGCCTCCCTGGGCGAATGCGTGCCCGACAGGAGACGTTCGCGAAGACGGGGGGACTGCATGCTGCTGCCCTGTTCACGATGGACGGTGCCTTTCGCGCGTTGAGGGAGGACATCGGTCGTCACAACGCGGTGGACAAGGTCATTGGAGTGGCGGCCGCAGACGCCTGGCCGCTGACGTCGCTTGCACTGATGGTGTCGGGCAGGATCTCGTTCGAGATCGTCCAGAAGGCGGCTATGGCGGGAATCCCCTGTGTAGCGGGGGTTTCGGCAGCGTCGTCGCTCGCGATCGAGCTCGCCTCAGACGTGGGGATGACCGTCGTCGGATTCCTCCGCGACGGAACGTTCAATCTGTATGTCGGTCGCCTGAAAGGAGCCACCGGATGAGTGTCTCGGTCCTGTTCTTCGACATCGGAGGCGTGGTGCTGTCCAACGGATGGGATCGAGTATCCCGCCGCCACTGCATCGAGACCTTCGGACTCGACTGGGAGGAGTTCCAGGATCGACACGAATTCGTGTCCGAGTCATTCGAGACCGGATCGATGACGCTCGACGACTACCTGGACCGGACGGTGTTCTATCGGACGCGCAGCTTCTCACGGCAGGAATTCGTCGAAGGCATGTACGCAGAATCACATGCGATTCCCGGAACCCTCGAGTTCATTTCGACATTGAAGAGCAGGTACCTCCTGTCCACGCTCAACAACGAGTCGAGAGAGCTGAACCAGTACCGGATCGCACGGTTCGGTCTCGACCGTGTTTTCGACTTGTTCCTGACATCGTCATACGTCGGTGTGAAGAAGCCCTATCGGGAGATCTTCCAACTTGCCCTGGACATCGCCCACAAGGCGCCAGACGAGGCCGTGTTCATCGATGACCGGCCGTTGAACCTGGATGGAGCGAAGGAAGTCGGGATGCACACGATCGAGTTTCGTGACATCGAACAGCTCGCGTCCGGCTTGTCGGAGCTCGGCGTCAGGTGAGGCCGGCACGGCGTGAGCACGTGCCGGCTGTGACTTCGCTCTATGACAGGTCAGCCCGAACCGGCGCCACCAGATTCACGTAGTCGGCCGTCGATATCCTGATCGTCTC
>Ga0315540_10001765_pt1 | contig 12293 bp, 13 predicted proteins | sample SalMarSW160110MG_FD_203677 | JGI IMG/M metagenome (GOLD analysis project Ga0315540, IMG submission 203677) | Salt marsh sediment microbial communities from the Plum Island Ecosystem LTER, Massachusetts, United States - Salt Marsh Sediment SW1601-10 ... | reverse complement strand
CGGATAAGGCGCGCTCCAAGCTGTTTTCCAAGCTCGCCCGCGAGATCACCGTGGCGGCCAAGCTCGGCATGCCCGACCCGGCCTTCAATCCGCGGCTGCGCGCGGCGATCCTGGCGGCGAAGGCCGAAAACGTGCCGAAGGATAATATCGAGCGCGCCATCAAGAAAAGCCAAGGCGGCGACGCCGAGAGCTATGACGAGATACGCTACGAGGGCTATGCGCCCGCCGGCGTGGCGGTGATCGTGGAGGCCCTGACCGACAACCGTAACCGCACCGCCGGCGAGGTGCGTGCGATCTTCACCAAGAACGGCGGCAATCTGGCGGAAACCGGCGCGGTGTCGTTCATGTTCGATCGTGTCGGCGTGGTGGAATACGAAGCGGGCGTGGCGAGCGCGGACGCCATGCTGGAAGCCGCGATCGAGGCCGGCGCCGAGGACGTCGTGTCCAATGAAGACGGCCATCAGGTCTTCACCAAGCCCGATGAGTTGAGTGACGTCACCAAGGCGCTGGAGGCCAAATTCGGCGAGCCGCGCAAGTCGGCGCTCATGTGGAAGCCGCAGAATACGGTGAGCGTGGACGACGAGGCGGGCGAGAAAATCCTCAAGCTGATCGAATCGCTCGACGACAACGACGACGTGCAGAACGTCTACGCCAATTTCGAGGTCTCCGACGCGCTGGTGCAGAAGCTAAGCGCATAAGACTCGCTATCCGTTCGTCCCCGCGCAAGCGGGGACCCAGAACACAGAACAACAACGTTAGTATGCGTGGCCCTGGATTCCCGCTTGCGCGGAAACGAACGAAGCATGTGGTGCCGCTTCGGAACCCTAACCTACACGGCTATTTCTTCTTCTGCTGCCACGCCACCGCGTATTCCTTCACAACCTCTTCGATCTCGCCGCCGATGGTTTCGTAATTTGCGTCCGGCAGGTTGGCGAGCGAGGCACGCACCGACCATAGTGGCGCGTCGAAGCCGCTGCCGTTGAGCAGGACGGTGCCGAATTGTTCGGCCAGCCGGATGAGAATGTCGATCGGCTCGTAGTGCTTGCGCATATAGTCGACGAAGTCCTTGCCGACGCGTTGTTCGGCGCCGATCAGGACATCCACGGTGGAGTAGTAGCCGGCGCGTAACGGATCGGCCGGCGGCACCGCGTGGAAGCCCTGCCAGAATTTCTCGTAGCGCCGCTTGACGATTCTGCGGGTGAGATGCTTGTAGGCGTTCTTGCTGTCGGTGAGGGCGAACAGCGCAAACAGCATCATCTGCGTCTGCTGCGGCAGCGACAGGCCCGACGTGTGGTTGAGCGCGACCCGGCGGCTGTCAGCCACCATGCGGTCGATGAACTTCATCGCCTCAGGGTTCAGCGACAGCGAGCTGTAGCGCTTGTTGAGCGCCTGCTTGTCGGCCTTGGACAGCGCCGCCAGCATGCGGTCGTAGATGTTGTCCTGGTGCACGGCGACCACGCCCAGCCGCCAGCCGGTGGCGCCGAAATATTTCGAGAACGAATAGACGCCAATGGTGTTCTGCGGCAGGTCCGCCATCAGCGAGCGGAAACCCTCGACGAAGGTGCCGTAGACGTCGTCCGTAATGATGATCAGGTTCGGGTTCTTGCGTTTGACGATGTCGACGATGCGATCAATGGTTTCCTGCCGAATGGCGACCGACGGCGGATTGCTCGGATTGACCAGAAAGAAGGCCTTGATCTTCGGGTCGGCCAACTTGTTGATCTCGCTGTCGGGATACTGCCACGAGTGCAAGCCGTTATTGTGCATCTCGCTGGCGTCGATGGTGACGAGCTTGAGCCCGTACTGGTCGAGCTGCGGCATCTCGATATAGGGGGTGAAGATCGGCGCGCCGATGGCGATGGTGTCGCCGCGCTTGAGCAGGCGGTTGATCTGCAAACTGTCGAAAATGTAGCACATCGCCGCCGTGCCGCCTTCCACCGCGAACAGGTCGAAGCGGCCCTTGGGCGGGCGGTTGTCGCACATCTCCTGCATCAGATAGGCGTGCACCACCTGCTCGGTGTGCTTCAGCATGCGGTCGGGCACCGGGTAGTTGTCGCCGATAACGCTGTCGGCGAGTTCGTGCACGAAGGCGTCGCGGTCGAAGCCGAGCTTGGTGACGCCGTAGTCGACCGCCTTCTTCAGCAGACTGCCGCCTTCGCCCTGGCCGTGGCGGGCGAGCCAGTCGTCGAAGCGCGCGGCGATACCGTTCTTGCCCGGCATGCCGCCAAGGTCTTGTTCTTCCCACACGCGCTTCGATTCGGTGAGCGCGAACTGGCCGAGTTGGAAGAAGGCTGCGCGCGGCGTGGTGGCGATCCAATTCGGATTACCGCGGCCGGCGTTGAGCATCTGGCGCGCGCCCGCCATCTGCGAACGCTCTTCCGCGATTTTGATGAGCTTGTCCTTGAGTTCGAACGGGCTCAGCCCTTCGAGCTTGCGCTCCTGCGCGCGGCCCATGTGCCTGAACCTCGCCGGCTTCTTCCTCGCCCGCGCCGGCTTTGCTTTCTTCTTCGACTTCGTTGCTCGTTTCAGCGCGGCGACCTTGGCCATGACGTTCGCTCCTGTCGAATGCGATTGCGGAGTCCTTGCCGGTGTGACGCCTCACGCCAGCAGCATGATGATGACCATGCCCCAGATGGTCAGGAGTGTGTTGCCGACCGCGTAGGTGACGGTGTAGCCGAGCCCGGGCACGTCGCTCTTGGCCGTCTCGCAGATCATGCCGAGCGCCGCGGTGGTGGTGCGGGCGCCGGCGCAGCAGCCGAACAGGATCGCCGGGTCGAAACGAAAGATGTAGCGGCCGACCAGCAACCCGAGCACCAGCGGCACCATGGTGGTGACGATGCCCCAGAGGAACAGGCTGACGCCGAGCTGCTGCAAGCCTTCGACAAAGCCGGGCCCGGCGGAGATGCCGACCACCGCGATGAAGACGTTGAGGCCGACCGAGTTCATGAACCACACGGTCGAGGAGGGGACGCGGCCGAAGGTCGGATGCACCGAGCGCAGCCAGCCGAACAGCAGGCCGGCGAGCAGTGCGCCGCCGGCGGTCGACAGTGTCAGCGGCACGTCGCCGATGTCGAGCGTCATCGCCCCGATCAGCGTGCCGAGCGCGATGGCGCCGCCGATGAAGGCAACATCAGCGACGTTGCTGGCCTTGTCGGCATAGCCGAGCACCTTGGCGGCGCGGCTGATGTCGCCGGTGCGGCCGACCAAAGTAAGAATGTCGCCCCGGTGGATCTGAGTCTGCGGCAGGATCGGGATGTTGGTGGCGGTGGCGCCGCGGGTGATCTTGCGCAGGAAGATGCCGCGCGCTTCCGGCCGCTGCGCGGCTTGCGCGAGCGTCATGCCGTCGAGCTGCTTGTGGGTGACCAGGACGTCGACGCCTTCCATCGGCACCGCCAGCAGGTCGGGGTCTTCGACTTCCTCGGCGGCCTTTTCGACGACGTCCACCAGCGCTTCGCGCCGCCCCGCCACGGCGACGATGTCGCCTTCCTGCAGCACCGTGTCCGCGGCCGCGTCCATGATTTTGCCCTCGCGGCGGATGCGCTCGATGAACAGCCGGGCGTCTTGCGGCGCCAGCTTCTCCGCTTCGGCGGCGGTCAAGCCGACGAACCGGCCGCCCTTGCGGACGCGATAGGCGCGCAGCTCGAACTGGTGCCAGCCGCCGCCCGGCTGGTCCTGCGGGCCGGTCTCGCCCATCTGCTTTTCGTAGCGTTCGCATTCGGCGGCGAGGTCGATGCCCAGTAGCGGCGGGCCGACCTTGGCCAGCAGGATGGCCGAGCCGATGGTGCCGAAGATGTAGGTCACCGCGTAGGCGATGGGCATGGCGTCGAGCAGTTGCTTGGTGTGATCGGCCGGCAGCCCGAGCCGGTTGATCGCGTCGGTGGCAAGCCCCATTGAGGCCGAGATGGTCTGCGAGCCGGCATAAAGACCGGCGGCATAGCCGAGGTCATAGCCGGCGAGCCGTGCCGCGAGATACGCCGTGCCCAGGCAGAACACGCAGAGCACCACCGAGAACAGCGCTTGCGGGATGCCGTCCTTGGCGATGCCACGGACGAATTGCGGGCCGACGCCGTAGCCGACCGCAAACAGGAACAGCAGGAAGAAGACGGTTTTGACATTGGCGGAAACGGTGATGTCGAGCTGGCCGATAATCACGGCCGCGAGCAGCGTGGATGTCACCGAGCCGAGGCTGATGCCCTTGAACGACTTGCCGCCGACCCAATAGCCGATGCCGAGTGCGAGGAAGATCGCGATCTCCGGGTGGTCCCGCAATGTCTCGATGAACCATTTCGCCACGTAAGCTCTCCGTCGCCGAAGTGCTCATCACCGTCGGCGCAGCCGCGGCAAAGAAATCGTTTCACAAAATTGGAGCACACCGCGATTGTTGCCACCGTGCTCGGATGCATTGGTAATGCAGCGGCGGCGACCGACCTTGATATGCGTCAATCGACGTAAATTTGGGGTGCCATGCCTAAGAATAATTTGCTATTTCGAATAAATTGCCGCGCATCGCACGTGCTGGTGCAGTATGCCATCGCTGCGACGGGCAATGGTGATTTGATACCGGACGCCGCGCCGATTTGCAGCGCGGATATCCGGCAGCCCGGCCTCAGTGCAAAATGCTGTCGAACACCGGCATGCTGGCGAGCGCGGCCAGTGCCACGATCGCATAGGCGATGCGGCGATAGGTCTGGTCCGAGGCGCCATGGAACATGCGGGCGCCCAGCCACAGCGCCAGGACGTAGACCGGGCATAACAGCACCGCGAGCGCAATCGGCTGCGCCGTCATCAGTCCGTGCCAGGCATAGTTTCCCGCCATGGTGAGCGCGATCAGCAACAGGTAGACAATCATATTGGCGCGCACAAAGGCGGCAGTGGTCGGACTGCTGAGCCAATAGATAATCATTGGCGGACCGGAGAGCTGGGCGGCGCCGCCGAAGAAGCCGGAGACCGCGCCGGCGCCCATCGCTGCCGGCGTGCTCGGCTTTCCCGGATAGCGCCAGCCGCTCGCCAGTAGCAGGACGAAACAGAGCACCACCGTCGCCATGCCCCAGCGCAGCACCATCGGGCTGAGCTCGGCCTGCGTGAGTGTCCCGAGCGGGGCCACCACGAAGGCGGTGGCGAAGGCGGGAAACAGCTCGCGCCAACGGCAATGCCCGAAGGCGCGCACCGCATAAGGCACGGTGCAGGTGAAATCGATCAGCACGAACGAGGCGACGGCGACTTGCGGTGAGTAGATCGCGGCGGTCAGCGGCACATAGATCAGCGCCGCGCCAAATCCGGAAAAGCCGCGCACCACGCCGGCGGTGACCGCGACCAGGGCGGCGGCGACGAAACTGCCGTGCTGGAGCACGGCGAGGAATGCGGCGCTGTCGGGAAGCTGGATCACGGACCTTGCGGGGCACGAACGGCGGGGCGGCCTGCTTATCAGGTCGCCGCCAGCCGGGCGAGGCGGCATTCTCACTGTGCGGTAATGGTCTCGGGGGTGGCTTCATCCCCAGCCCAAGCCGGCAGCGGCGAGGCGTGGATGAGCCTGCTATGCCTCGGCGGGGCACGGCGCTATCAACGGGGCCATGGGCCGCCAACCGATTCGCATCCTCGGCATCGATCCTGGGCTTCGCCGCACCGGCTGGGGCCTGATCGAGGCCGACGGCAACAGGCTGATCTACATCGGTTGCGGCTCGCTGGCGACCAGCGAGCGGGCCGCGTTGAGCGAGCGGCTGGTGGCGATCCATGACGGGCTGATCGCCGTGATCGAGCAATACCGCCCACACGAGGCGGCGGTGGAACAGACCTTCGTCAATACCAATGCGGTTGCGACACTCAAGCTCGGCCAGGCGCGCGGCATCGCCATGCTGGTGCCGGCGCGGGCAGGCTTAACGGTTGCCGAATACGCGCCCAACCTGGTGAAGAAATCGATCGTCGGCGCCGGCCACGGCGTGAAGGCGCAGGTGCGCATGATGATCGGCGTGCTGCTGCCGAAAGCCGATCCGCAGACCGAAGATGCTGCCGACGCGCTCGCCATTGCCGTGTGCCACGCCCATCACCGCACGAGCATGATATTGAAGGTGGCAGCGTCATGATCGGCAAGCTCAAGGGCGTCGTCGACTCCTTTGGCGAGGAGTTCGTCATCCTCGATGTCAACGGTGTCGGCTATCAGGTGCATTGTCCAGGGCGCACGCTGCAATCGCTGCCGGCGCCGGGCGCGGCGGCGACGCTGTCGATCGAAACGTATGTGCGCGAGGACCAGATCAAGCTGTTCGGCTTTTCGAGCGACGCCGAGCGCGAATGGTTCCGCCTGCTGCAAACGGTGCAGGGCGTCGGCGCCAAGGTCGCCATGGCGGTGCTCGGAACGCTGAAGCCGTCGGAGCTGGCGAGTGCGATTGCGCTACGCGACAAGGCGAGCGTGGCGCGCTCGCCCGGCGTCGGCGCCAAGGTAGCCGAGCGCATCGTGACGGAATTGAAGGACAAGGCGCCGGCCTTCACCAATGTCGATCCCGCGGTCGTGCATCTGGCCGGCGCCTTGGATGAGAAGCGCGCGCCGCGGCCGGTAACGGATGCGGTGTCGGCGCTGGTCAATCTCGGCTACGGCCAGCCGCAGGCGGCTGCGGCCATTGCCGCCGCCACGCGCAGCGCCGGTGACGGCGCTGATACCGCGACGCTGATCCGGCACGGGCTCAAGGAGTTGGCGAAATGAATAGCCCGCGCTGCCTGATCACCGCCGAAGCCCGCGACGACGACGTGGACGCCTCGTTGCGTCCGCAGCGGCTTTCCGAATTCGTCGGCCAGGACAAGGCGCGCGCGAACTTGAGCGTGTTCATCGTGGCGGCCGCGGCGCGAAAAGAGGCGCTCGACCACGTGCTGTTCGTCGGCCCGCCGGGCCTCGGCAAGACCACGCTGGCGCAGATCGTGGCGCGTGAGTTGGGCGTGAATTTCCGCGCCACCTCCGGGCCGGTCATCGCCAAGGCCGGCGATCTCGCGGCGCTGCTTACCAATCTCGAGCCGCGCGACGTGCTGTTCATCGACGAAATCCACCGGCTCAATCCGGCGGTGGAGGAAATCCTTTATCCGGCCATGGAGGACTTCCAGCTCGACCTCATCATCGGCGAGGGGCCGGCGGCGCGCTCGGTAAAGATCGACCTGTCGCCGTTCACATTGATCGGCGCCACCACCCGCGCGGGCCTACTCACCAATCCGCTGCGTGATCGTTTCGGCATTCCGGTGCGGCTGAATTTCTATTCCGAGGCGGAGCTGGAGCAGATCGTCAATCGCGGCGCGCGCGTGCTCGGCCTGGCCATGAGCGCGGACGGTGCCAACGAGATTGCGCGCAGAGCACGCGGCACCCCGCGCATCGCCGGCCGCCTGCTGCGCCGCGTGCGCGACTTCGCCCATGTGGACGGCGCCAAGTCGGTCGACCGCAGAATCGCCGACCGCGCGCTCGGCGAATTGGAAGTGGACGCCGCCGGCCTCGACGCCATGGACCGGCGTTACTTGACGACCATCGCCAACAATTACGCCGGCGGGCCGGTCGGCGTCGATACGCTGGCGGCCGCCTTGTCGGAGCCGCGCGACGCCATCGAGGACATCATCGAGCCGTTCCTGATCCAGCAGGGCTTCATCCAGCGCACCCCGCGTGGGCGCCTGCTCACCGCCGCCGCGTTCAAGCATCTCGGCCTGCCGGAGCCCACGCGCGACGCCAGCCAATTCGGATTGTTCAACGGCGAAGACGAGTAAAGCACGATGAAGACGATGCAAGGCGGCTGTCATTGCGGCCGGGTGCGTTTCAAGGTGACTGCCGATCTCGATAAGGTCACCGTTTGCAACTGTTCGATCTGCAGCAAGAAGGGCTTCCTGCATCTGATCGTGCCGCCCGAACAATTCGAGCTGGTGAGCGGCAAGGACGATCTCGCCACCTACCAATTCAACACGCGCGTCGCCAAGCACATGTTCTGCAAGACCTGCGGCATCCATCCGTTCTACGTGCCGCGCTCCGACCCGGACAAGATCGACGTCAATGCGCGCTGCATCGACGACATCGACCTCGACGGGCTGGCGGTCAATTTCTTCGACGGCAAGAACTGGGAGCAGGCCATGGGCCGCAAGGTGCCCTGGCGATGAGCGCGCTCGACGGCGAAATCCGCAACGGCCGCCATCATCAACAAGTGCGGGTCTACTATGAGGACACGGATTTCTCCGGCGTGGTCTATCACGCCAGCTACCTGCGCTTCATGGAGCGCGGGCGCACCAACTATCTGCGCCTGATCGGCGCCGACCACCGCGCGCTGTTCGAGCAGGCCGCCGCCGAGGCCCCGGGCTTCGCCTTCGTGGTGCGCCACATGGGAATCGATTTCAAAAAGCCGGCGCGCATGGACGACGTGCTCGACATCGTCACAGCGCCGGAAGAGGTGAAGGGCGCCTCCGTCACTCTCAATCAGAAGGTCATGCGCGACGATGAGCTCTTGGTGGAGGCCCATGTGCAGGTCGCTTTCGTTTCCGGCGGCCGCGCACGGCCGATCCCCAAGCCCCTGCGCATCGCCATGAAGGCGGACCAGGATGTGGCGCAGCCAAGCAATTAGGCGGAGCCATCGACGCGCCTCCCGGACTCATGTTAATGCCCTTCACATGAGATCCATCGCATGACCTGGGGCAGGCGCGGCCACGGCGCGCGCGGCTACCACCACGGCAACCTCAAAGAAGCCCTGGTGCGCGCCGCGCTTGAATTGATCGCCGAGAAAGGCCCGGCCGGTTTCACTTTCGCCGACGCCGCGCGCTGGGCGGGGGTGAGCCCGGCGGCGCCCTACCGACACTACCGCGACCGCGACGCCTTGCTGGCCGACGTGGCTCGGCGCGGCTTCGAGCTGTTCGAGGCGGCGCTGACCAAAGCCTGGGGCGACGGCCGCCCCGACGCGCTCGCCGGCTTCGACCGGCTGGGCAAGGCCTATCTCGATTTCGCCAAGCGCGAGCCCGCTTATTACTCGGCCATGTTCGAGGCCGGCGTGCCGCTCGACGTCGATCCGCAGTTGCGCGAGGCGGGCGAGCGTGCCTTCGGCGTGCTGCGCGCCGCCGCCGAAAAGCTGGTGGCGCTGATGCCGGCGAAGGGGCGGCCGCCGGCGCTGATGGTGGCGCTGCACATCTGGTCGATGACCCACGGCATCGCCTCGTTGTTCGGCCGCGGCGACGCCGCCCGGCGCGCCCTGCCGATGCCGCCGGAGGAACTGCTGGAGGCGGCTTTTCTGATCTATCTGCGCGGGCTCGGGCTGCCGCCAGATGCCGCAGGCGAGCGCGGCTGAGGCCTCTCGCAAACGCGCCTGCAATCCCCATGTGAAGATTTCAATGTGAAGGGTGTTGACATCCGCGTCCGACGCCCCTATCAATGTAAATGTTATTTACATTCACGCGAGGCCGACAATGCCAATCACCGCCAAGCTCGACGAATACGGCAAGCCCGCCTGGATCGCGCTGATCGTCCTCGGGTTCATCGCCTGGTGGCCGCTGGGCCTGGGCGTCCTCGCCTTCACAATATGGAGCGGAAGAATGGGATGCGGATATCACGGCAGCTCTGACCGTTGGCAGCACAAGATGGAGCGCATGCAGCGCAAGATGGACTGGATGCGCAGCCGCATGAGCGGTGGCACCCCTTGGGCAGCGCCGACAAGCGGCAACCGCGCGTTCGACGAATACCGCACCGAAACGCTGAAGCGGTTGGAAGAAGAGCAGCGCGAGTTCCGCGACTTCCTCGAGCGCCTGCGCTTCGCCAAGGACAAGACCGAGTTCGACGCCTTCATGGCCGAGCGCCGCAACCGGCCGGAGCCGGAGGCGCCACCGCCGCAGCAAAACTGATCACCCCTTCTGCCCCTGCGACCGGCCGTCCGCTTTCCCCGAAGCGGGCGGCCGTTGCGTTTTGCGGGGGGCCCGGCGCGGTAACCAGTCCTTAACCACAATCAGCGCTGTTTAGGCCGCCAATGACCGGTTCCGCGCCCTAGTTTGGCCAAGTTTCGCGGGGATTTCCTATGCCTGCCGGTGGTGGGACATAAGCGTTTTCGCGAGACATTCGTTTTTCGGCTGAGCGCGTGAGCCGGTTTGCCCGGCGCGCTCTTGCGCTTCGAATTGCGCCGCGCCGGTTTTGATCGACGGAGCCGGTTTAGCGGAAAGGACGTGCCCATGAATTCTGGCGATGTGGCACAGTCGGTGCTCCCGCTCACCTCATCCGACCTCTCGCTGCTGACCCTGTTCTGGCACGCCCATTGGATCGTCAAGTCGGTCATGGTCGGGCTTTTGGTCTGCTCGATCTGGGTGTGGGCGATCGCGATCGACAAGACCGTGCTCTATACGCGCACCCGGCGTGGCATGGATGCCTTCGAGCAGGCGTTCTGGTCCGGCCAGTCGCTGGAAGAGCTCTACCGCTCGCTCGCCTCGCGCCCGACCCATTCGATGGCGGCGCTGTTCGTGGCGGCCATGCGGGAATGGAAGCGCAGCTTCGAGGGCGGGGCGCGCTCGTTCGCCGGCTTGCAGATGCGCATCGAGAAGGTGATGGAGGTGACGATCGCGCGCGAGGTCGAGCGGCTCGAACGCCGCCTCCTGGTGCTCGCCACCGTCGGCTCGGCCGGCCCCTTTATCGGCCTGTTCGGCACGGTCTGGGGCATTATGACCAGCTTCCAGTCGATCGCGGCATCGAAAAACACGTCATTAGCGGTGGTGGCGCCGGGCATCGCGGAAGCGCTGTTTGCCACGGCCATCGGCTTGGTCGCCGCCATACCGGCGACGATTTTCTATAACAAGTTCGCGTCCGAGGTGAACAAACAGGCCCAGCGGCTGGAGGGTTTCGCCGACGAGTTCGCCGCCATCCTGTCGCGGCAGATCGACGAGCGCGGATAGCGCGTGATCCCGAAAAGCATGTCCTCGGCTTGAACGGGGGATGGGGACCGGTTTTCGGAAAGATCATGCGCAAGTGAGAGGGAACGTTCATGGCAGCCAATGCCGGCACGCCGGTTATCGGACGCAGGAAGCATCACCGCCGCAAGGTGATGAGCGAGATCAACGTCACGCCGATGGTGGACGTGATGCTGGTGTTGCTGATCATCTTCATGGTGTCGGCGCCGCTGCTCACGGTCGGCGTGCCGATCGACCTGCCGCAGACCCAGGCTAAAAGCCTCGATCAGGACAAGGAGCCACTCACTATCTCGGTCAACGAGAAGGGTGAGGTCTACCTGCAAAATGCCGAAATCGACGTGGACAATCTGATCGCCAAGCTGCAGGCCGTCGCCGAGGCGCGCGGGGGCACCGACGCGCGCATTTACGTGCGGGGGGACAAGAAGGTCGACTACGGCACCATGATGAAAGTGATGGGGCGGCTGTCGGCGGCCGGCTTTCATCGGGTAGCATTGGTGACCGAATTTGAGCAGGGCTCGCAAGCGCCGTAATGCAGATGAAGACAGCGTCAGTGATTTCGACCGGGCTGCACGTTGCCGTGCTGCTGTGGGCGACGCTGTCCTTCACCGGCGAGACCTTCAAGGCCGCGCCGACGGAATCGCTGCCGGTCGATCTGGTGAGCGAAAAGCAATTCTCCGAGATCACCAAGGGCATCAAAGAGGCGCCCAAGCCGGTCGAGAAGCCCAAGCCGCTGGTCGAGAAGATCGCGGAGCCGATACCCAAGCCGGTCGAGGACTTGAAGGCCAAGATCACCGAGAAAAAGGAAATCAAGGCGGCGGCGGAAAAACAGCCGGAGCCGGCGCCCGAGCCGAAACCCGATCCGATCGCCGACAAGCTCAAAAAAGTCGAAAAGCAGCAAGCCAAGGTCGAGCCGAAGCCGCTGCCGCCGCGCAGGCCGCCGATTCCCCATAAGCCGCAGCCCAAATTCAATCCCGACAAGATAGCCGCTTTGCTCGACAAGCGCGATCCGACGCGCGTCGCAGCCACCGGCGCGACACTGTCCGCTCCTACGCTCGGCACCGCGCTGGGCAACGCCGCGCACCTGTCGCAATCGGAGCTCGACGCCTTACGGTCACGGCTGATGGCGCTGTGGAATCCGCCGGTCGGCATCCAGAAACCGGAAGACTATGTCATTCGCATCCGCATCCGGCTCGGCCGCGACGGCCGGCTGACCGCGCCGCCGTTAGTAGTTACGCACGGCACTGGGCAACTCTTCGTCACCGCGCGCGACAGCGCGGTGCGCGCCGTATTCCGCGGCCAGCCCTTCGATATGCTCAGACCGGAGCACTATGATACGTGGAAGGACATCGAAGTGACCTTCGATCCCCGCGACATGTTTCACGGCTGAACCGACGGGATTTTCCAAA
>Ga0315540_10001763_pt1 | contig 12311 bp, 12 predicted proteins | sample SalMarSW160110MG_FD_203677 | JGI IMG/M metagenome (GOLD analysis project Ga0315540, IMG submission 203677) | Salt marsh sediment microbial communities from the Plum Island Ecosystem LTER, Massachusetts, United States - Salt Marsh Sediment SW1601-10 ... | reverse complement strand
CGTGTCGTCCCTGGGCGACGCCACCAGCCTCCAGGGCGGCACGCTCCTGATCACGCCGCTCAAGGCCGCCAACGGCGAGGTCTACGCCGTGGCCCAGGGGCCCATCTCCGTCGGGGGCTTCGTGGGTGGCAGCGGCGGCGACCAGGTGGTCAAGAACCACGTCACCGTGGCCCGCATCTCCGACGGCGCCCTGGTGGAGCGCGGCGCCGGCTCCGACCTGAACGGCCGCGACGAGCTCACGTACCTGCTCAACCGCCCCGACTTCACCACCGCCCTCGAGGTGGCCGACCACATCAACCACGACATGGGGGCCGAGGTGGCCCTGGCCTCCGACGGCTCCACCGTGGACGTGAACGTGCCGGAGGCCTACCACGGCCGCATCGTCTCGCTCCTGGCGCGCCTGGAGGGCCTGGACATCCCGGTGGACGTGCCCGCCAAGGTGGTGGTCAACGAGCGCACCGGCACCGTGGTGGTGGGCGAGAACGTGCGCATCCGCGAGGTCGCCATCGCCCACGGCAACCTGAACATCCGGGTCGCCACCGAGACCCAGGTCTCCCAGCCGGGTCCCTTCTCCCGCAGCGGCCAGACGGCGGTGGTGGACCAGCGCGACGTGTCCGTGGAGGAGGAGCCGGGGAGCCTCGTGATGGTGCCCCAGGGGGTGAGCCTGGGCGACGTGGTCAACGCCCTGAACGCCATCGGCGTCACGCCCCGCGACCTGGTCGCCATCCTCCAGGCGCTCAAGGCCGACGGCGCCCTCATGGCCGACCTGGAGATGATCTGATGGACGCCCTCTCGGCCCTGCTCTCGACCGGCGTGGCCCCGGCCCGGCCGGGCGGCGGCGCGGACCCGACCGCCCCGTCGGCCGGGGCGCCCGCCGACAACGCCGAGGCGGCCAGGCAGGTGGAGTCCCTGTTCGCCTTCCAGCTCCTGAAGGCCATGCGCAAGACCGTGCCGGAGGACGGCCTGTTGTCCGGCGGCAAGGGCGAGGACATCGCCCGCACCCTCCAGGACGAGATGCTCTCCGACGCCATCGCGAAGCGCGACGCCTTCGGCCTGGCCGCCCAGCTCCAGAAGGGCCTCGACCGGCTCCAGCCCGGCCCCGAACACGGCGCCGAGGGGGCTTCCGGACCAAACGGAACACGGTGAACAAATTTGTTCTAACCTGTTGAATATAGGTTGAATTTTTCGGCCTTCGTCTCAAGGCCGAACGGGGCGGTCCCGATGAGGAACGGGAGCCGCGGGGGCATCGCCAACAGGCGGTGCCGGTGCTCTTCAAGGAAGGAGTGGTGCACATGGAGATTCAGGGGAACAGCGCGACGCCGACGATGGTGGCGACCCACCAGGACATGCCCGCGGCAGACGTCGACACCCGGACCAAACAGTCCGACGAGGCCGCCGGGCGCGGCCCGGGCGGGGCCCGGGAGACGCGCGTGGCCCTTTCGGAGAAAGCGCGATCCATGCTGGCGATCAAGCAGGCGGCGGACGGAACTCCCGACGTGCGGGAAACCCGCGTGGCGGAGCTCAAGGCCCGGGTCGATGCCGGGACCTACAACATCGAGGGCAAGGTCGTCGCCCGGGCGGTGGCGCGGGAGGCCCTCATCGAGGCCGTGGTCTGACGGCCCGGCCCCCGCGAGACGGAAGAGAGAGAGGGAACATGCCCACGCCACGGGAGACCTTCGACACCGGCGCGGCCCTGTACCGCGGCCTGGAGGCACTGCTCGCCGCCGAGCGCTCGGTCCTGTCCGGGCCCGACGCCGCGGGCATCGCCGCGGCCAACGAGCGGCGCGCCGCCCTGCTGGCCGAGATCGCGGCCTGGGAGGAGGAGGCGCGGGCCCTCGCGGTGGACGGTGGCGCCCCGTCCCTGTCCGCCGTCGTGGCGGCCCTGCCGAAGGCCGACCGGCCCGAGGCGGACGCCGCCCTGAAGCAGCTCGCCGCCGCCGCCCACTCCGCCCGGCACCAGGCCGCCGTGAGCCACATCGTGGTGGAACGGTCCCTGGAGGCCGTCGGCCGGACGATCGACGTTCTGACCGGCACCCCGTCCAGCACCACCTACGGGCCCGGTGGCGGCGTCGCCCGGGGCCCCCGCCGGGGCCTGGTGGAGCGCGCGGGCTAGCCATGAGCCTGGGACCCATCATGGACCTGGGGCGGCAGGGCATCGCCGCCTCCCGGGCGGGGATGGAGGTGGTCGGACGCAACATCTCCAACGCCTCCGACCCCGACTACACCCGCCAGGAGATCTTCTTCGAGAACCCGCTCCAGGGCGGCGTGCGCACCTGGACGGTCCGCTCCCAGGTGGACGCCTTCATCGAGAGCCGCCTGGCGAGCGAGAACCAGAACCAGGGCCGGCTGGAGGTGGAGCGCCGCCTCATGGGCGAGGTCAGCTCCGTCTTCGGCACCACCGAGTCGGGCCTGAGCACCTCCATGGCCGACTTCTTCGCCGCCGTCTCGGGCCTCTCGTCGAGCCCCGAGTCCAACGAGTCGCGCGCGAACCTGCTCTACCAGGCCGACGCCCTGGTGGGGGAGTTCCAGCGCGAGGCCGGCACCCTGCGCAGCCTCTCGTCCGAGATCGGCAAGGAGATGGGGACCACCCTGGAGCGCGCCAACCAGATCGCGCGCGACATCGCCAAGCTCAACGTCTCCATCGGCGGCAGCGCCGCCGCCGACGGCGCCACGGGCCAGCTCATCGACCAGCGCACGGCCCTGGTCAAGCAGCTGGGGGGCCTGATCGACGTCAACTCCTTCGAGGACGGCAACGGCAACGTGACCGTGTTCGTGGGCGGCGGCGTCCCCCTCGTGGAGGGCGCCAACGCCTACACCCTCGAGCTCGCCCCGGCCCAGGGCTTCGACCCCTACGCCGGGGTCCAGGTCACCACCCCGGGGGGCACCAAGAACGACATCACGAGCCGCATCTCGGGCGGCGAGATCGGCGGCCTGATGCGCATCCGCGACCAGGTCATGGGGCCCGCCATGGACGACCTGGACCGGGTCGCCGCGGCCCTCGTCCAGAAGTTCAACCAGGTCCACGCCCAGGGCTACGGCCTGGACGGCAGCACGGGCCAGGACTTCTTCGATCCCCTGACCGCCTCCGTCGTGGGGGCCGGGTCCAACACCGGCGGCGCCGACGTGTCCGCCGCCATCCTGGACCCCACGGCCCTGACCCTGGACGACTACGAGGTGGTCTTCACCTCCGCCGGCCAGTTCGACGTCCTGAACGCCACCCAGGGCACCACCGTCTCCACCGGCAACGCCTACACGAGCGGCATGACCCTGGACGTGGACGGGGTGCGCCTGACCCTCTCCGACGCCACCGGCGGCCCCCAGGCGGGCGACCGCTACCTGGTCTCCACGGTGCGCGACCAGTCCCTGAACATCGCCGCCGCCCTGACCGACCCCAACGCCGTCGCGGCCGCGTCCACGGCGGCGGGCGTGCCCGGCGACAACGCCAACGCCCTGGCCCTGTCGGACATCGACGGGACCAAGCTCCTGGACGGCGGCACCCTCACCCTGAGCGAGAAGGTCAGCCGGGTCGGCGCCCAGGTGGGCCTGGAGCAGCAGTCCGTGGAGCAGGCCTACGCCGCCCAGAGCTACATCATGGAGGGGCTCAACTCCCGCCGCGCCGAGGTCTCGTCGGTCTCCCTGGACGAGGAGGCGGCCAAGCTCATCCAGTTCCAGAACGTCTTCCAGGCCTCGGCCCGGCTGATCCGCCTGTCCGACGAGCTGTTGCAGACGATCATCAACATGGTGCAGTAATGCCGACCCGCGTCCCCGACCTGATGCTCAAGGACACCGCCCTGCTCGGCATCGCCCGCGGCAGCGTGGACATCGCCAAGCTCAACGCCCAGATCTCCTCCGGCAAGCGCATCCAGTCCCCCGCCGACGACGCCATCGGCTACGCCCGCGCCAAGGACCTGCGCACGGTCCTGACCGCCACCGACCAGTACGCCGCCAACATCGACCGGGCCGACGAGCGTCTGAGCGTGTCCGAGACGTCCCTCGCCTCCATGGAGGACGTGCTCGCGCGGGCCAAGGAGATCGCCCTGGAGCAGGCCAACCCCACCTACGACGCCGGCCAGCGCGCCGTGCTGGCGGACGGCGTGCAGCAGCTCATCGACGAGATGGTGGCCCTGGGCAACACCCAGCTGGAGGGGCGCTACGTCTTCGCGGGATTCCAGAGCGACGCCCCGCCCTACGATGCCGCCGGCACCTACTCGGGCGACTCGGGCGTGCGCAACGTCGAGATCGGCGACGGCGTGCAGGTGGCCGAGAACATCACGGGCGACCAGTTCCTGGGCGGGGCGGGCGGCGGCGTGGACGTCTTCCAGGTCCTGACGAACCTGCGTGACGCCCTGACGGCCAACGACGTGACCGCGGTCTCGGCCACCATCGACCCCATGGACACGGCCGCCCAGCAGGTGACCCAGGCGCGCATGACCGTGGGCTTCCGCATGAGCAAGCTGGAGACCCACCGGAACGTCCTGGACGAGGTGAAGTTCCAGACCCAGGAGCTGCTCTCGAACACCGAGGACGTGGACCTCACCCAGGCGGTCTCCGACCTGGTCCAGCGCCGGAACACCCTGGACGTGGCCCGCGCCACCCTCGCGCAGATCCTGGGCACCGGCTCCATCATGCAGTACCTGGCGTGACCTGAAGGGACCGGGAGGGGGCCGTGCTCATACTCACCCGCAAGCTGGGCGAGGGGATCATCATCGGGACCGAGGTGGTGGTGCGCGTCGTGGAGATCAAGGGCACCCAGGTCAAGCTCGGCATCGAGGCGCCCCAGCAGACCTCGGTCCACCGCGAGGAGGTCCACCGGCGCATCTGCGAGGAGAACCTCCGGGCGGCGGCCCAGGCCCCGGACGGCCTGGACGACGTGGTGAAGGCCCTCTCGCCCGACAAGCTGCCGGAGAAGGGGGACAAGAAGGGGCGGACGCCGCCGGGCTGAGGCCCGGAGAGGGGGTCCGCCCGAGGGGAGGACGCGCCGCTCCGGCACGCCGGAGCCGCCCCGGACGAGGGCGACGGGCGCTCGCGACGTTCGATGCATTTTGCGGGAGGAGACGACATGACCGACAGAGCGGCCCAGAAGGTGGCCACCACCCGGTTCGGCGAGCTCGAGGTGGCCGCCGACACCGTGATCACCTTCCCCCAGGGGCTGGTGGGACTGCCCCAGCTCACGCGCTTCGTCCTCATCGAGGGCAAGGGGCCGTTCCAGTGGCTCCAGTCCCTGGACAACCCGGACGCCACCTTCGTGGTGATCGACTCCGACCAGGTGGTCACCGACTACGCCATCAGCCCGAGCCCCGACGACCTCGCCATCGTGATGGAGGGGGAGGAGCCGGCGCCCCTGTGCGCCCTGCTCATCGTGACCGTCCCCCGGGAGGCCCCGGAGCGGCTGACGGCCAATTTGATGGCCCCCCTGATCGTCAATACGGAGCGGCGCCTGGGGGTCCAGGCGGTGCTGCCGGACCGGTACCCGGTGCGGTACCCCATCGTGATGGAAAAAGCCGCCAATCTTCAGGAAGTTCCGGTTTCGTGAAAGCTTTCCCTCGCGGCCCTAATGCCGCGCCTCCGGAGGACCGAAAAGGTCCGTTGGGAATGCCGTGCGCCCACAGGGGGCGCGGCGTGTGCAGTGGGTCCACCGGGAGTCTGTGCAGGCACCCGGCGGATCGGACGCGAACGAGGCCAAGTCTCACGTTCCCTCGCACGCTCTCACGGCGGGCCCATGAGGACCACCGGGCAAGGACGCCCACAGGTCCGCCGGGGCACCGGCGGCCTGACAACACACGGAGGGATCCGCGATGGGACTTGTAGTCAACACCAACGTATCGTCCCTGTCGGCGCAGCGCAGCCTGTCCCGCACCGGCAGCCAGCTGGGCGTTTCGCTCCAGCGGCTGGCCTCGGGCCTGCGTATCAACAGCGCCAAGGACGACGCCGCCGGCCTGGCGATTTCGAGCCGGATGACGACCCAGATCCGGGGCCTGAACCAGGCCGCCCGGAACGCCAACGACGGCGTCTCCCTGGCCCAGACCGCCGAGGGCGCCCTGGGCGAGATGACCAACTCGCTGCAGCGCATGCGTGAGCTGGCCATTCAGTCCGCCAACAGCACCAACAGCGCCAGCGACCGCGCGGCGCTGAACTCCGAGGCCCAGCAGCTGGTCTCGGAGATCGACCTGATCGCCCGGACGACCGAGTTCAACGGCCTGAAGCTGCTGGACGGCTCCTTCGGCACCTCCTCCTTCCAGGTGGGTGCCAACGCCGGCCAGACGATCTCGGTCTCCATGGACAGCGCCCGCGCCAGCGTCCTGGGCGGCGGCTACACCGAGTCGGTCACCTCCGGCGGCCTGCAGGCCACCAGCGGCCTGACCGGCGCCAGCGGCGTGCTGTCGATCGACGGCAACGTCATCACCGGCGTGGACGACGGCAAGTCCCACAACTTGGCCTCGTCCTCGGCCATCGCGCTGGCGCAGGGGATCTCGTCCCTGGACGGGTTCAACGCCAGTGCCAACGCCAACGTGGTGAGCCTGGGCGCCTACACGGACGACGACGGCACCGCGGGCGTCGCCCTGGCCGCCGGCGACCTGACCATCAACGGCGTCGCCGTGGTGGGCACGACCACCAGCAACACCGAGATGGTGGACCTGATCAACAACGCCAACATCGACGGCGTGACGGCGGCGCTCAACGGCACCGCCATCGAGCTGACGGCGTCCGACGGCCGCAACATCCAGGTCGAGTCGGCCGGCGGCAACGTCGACACCGTGTTCGCCACCGTGGACCTGAGCGGCGCCGCGGTGGACAGCACGTCGATCGCGGGCTTCGACATCATCGCCGGAAGCTCGACGTTCACCTTCGACGCCACCACGACGGCGGCGGCGGAGGGCTTCGTGGTGACCGCGGGCACCGTGGTCAACGCGTTCGACACCAACACGACGGTGTCGGCCGCCGACATCACCACGGTGGACGGCGCCAACGACACGGTGGGCATCGTCGACCGGGCGCTGGACGCGGTCAACTCGATGCGCGCCAACCTCGGCGCGGTGCAGAGCCGCTTCGAGTCGACGATCAACCGTCTGACCACCACGGCCGAGAACCTCTCGGCCGCGCGCAGCCGGATCATGGACGCGGACTTCGCCGCCGAGACGGCGAACCTGACCCGCAGCCAGATCCTGCAGCAGGCCGGCGTGTCGATCCTGGCCCAGGCCAACCAGCAGCCGCAGCTCGCGCTGTTGCTGCTCCAGTAAGGCCGGCCGGAATACCGGCCGCCTTGCTCGGGGCGCGGGGGCGAGTCCCCCGCGCCCCGACGGGGCGGCGGGCCGGGCCCGACGGCGGGCCCGAAGAGACGGAAAGCTACGGAACGCAATCGAGCGCGGATTCGCGCGGGATCGTTCCGAGAGGGCTTGATCGGGAGAGGAGGGCCCGGGCGGCGCCGAGCGGCCGCCGGACCCCAAGAGGGATCGAGGGTACGAGCCATGCCGCGTTGCCTCCGCGACGGACGAGGCACAGGCCATGATCAGCATCGACTGGACGGGGGGGCCCGCCCCCGCGATCGGTCTGCCCGAGCCGCGCAAGGCGGACGGACCCTCGCATGTCGTCAAGACGCCGCCGGCGTCGGCCGAGGCGCCGGGCCAGGCGGTTGCACCGCCCCAGGAGGGCGAGGACACGGGCGCCACCCACGCCCGGGCGGACGCCGTGGATACCCTGGCGGAGCAGCTCAACCGTGAGTTGGCGCAGCGCCCCGGGCGCTTCAACCGGCGGGTGCGGTTCCTGCTGGACCCGCAGACCCGGGAGCTCATCGTGCAGGTGATCGACGGCGACACCCAGAAGGTGGTCGGGCAGCTGCCGCCCGAGGAGGTCGTGCAGCGCATGAAGACCCTGGAGGCCTTGAAGGGCCTGATCGTGGACGGCGAGGTCTGACCCCCGGGCGCTAGCGAGAGGGACGCATGGCGGACATCACCGTACAGGGCCTCGCGTCGGGCCTGCCGTCCGACCTGGTGGACAAGCTGGTCCAGGCCGAGCAGGCGCCCCTCACCCGCCTGGCGGACAAGAAGGTCACCCAGCAGACCCGGCTGGCGGCGGTCCAGGACCTGAACGCCAAGCTCCTGACCCTCAAGGCCGCCATGGAGGGGCTGGACACCAAGTCCGACTACCAGCTGCGCGCCGCCACCTCGTCCGACGAGGAGACCGTGGGCGTCACCGTCTCGGGCGCGCCCGCCGTTGGCAGCTACACTCTATCCGACGTGGTCCTGGCGCAGAACGACCAGAAGCGCCACACCGCCGGCGTCGCCAGCCGCAACGACCCGCTGGCCGCCGGCACCTTCGCCTTCACCTACGCCGGCGGCACCGAGCAGGAGGTGGCCGTCTCGGGCGGCGAGACCCTGTCCGACCTGGTGGACAACATCAACGCCCTTGGGGCGGGGGTCACCGCCACCATCATCAACGACGGCACCAGCGACTACCTGGTCCTGACCGGCGACGACACCGGCGCGGCCAACACGATCCAGATCACCGCCAACACCACCATTGCCGGGTTCGAGGCCCCCGACTTCACCGACACCGCCACCGAGCAGGACGCGAGCTTCTCCCTGAACGGCCTGACCATCAGCGGCGCGTCCAACACCTTCGCGGGCAACGTATCGGGCCTGTCCATCGACCTCTTGAAGGCCACCGGCGCGGGCGAGACGGTCACCCTGTCGGTCGGGCGCGACACCGCCGGGCTGACCGGGCGCATCCAGTCCTTCGTCGACGCCTACAACACCCTGGCCTCCACCCTGGCGGACCACGCAAGCTACGACGCCGACACCGGCAGCCGCACGATCCTGTTCGGCGACCCGGCCGTGCGGTCGATCCAGTTCCAGCTCCGCAACCTCCTGAGCACGCCGGTGGACGGCCTGGGCGGCGCCTACGACACCCTGGCGGAGCTGGGCATCACGACCAACAAGGACACCGGCGCCCTCGAGGTGGACGCGACCAAGCTCGACGCCGCCCTCGCCGCCGACTACGACGGGGTCGCCAAGCTCTTCTACGGCGACGAGGACTTAGGGATCCAGGGCTACGGCTCGCGCCTCGCGTCCTACCTGGACGACGTCACCAACCCGGCCGTCGGCCTCATGCAGGGCAAGACCAGCGCCATCCAGGCGCAGATCAAGGCCCTCGACAACCAGATCACGAGCACCCAGCAGCGGGTGGACATCTCCAGCCAGCGCATCCGCGACCAGTTCGCCTCCCTGGAGAAGCTCATCGCCGACCTGAACAGCCGGACCACCGGCGCGCTCCAGTCCCTCCAGAACCTCACGCTCTCCTCGCAGGGCCGCTGACGGCGGCCTCCACGCCCCGGAACGCCGCCCCGCGGCCGACGGCGGCGTGCGCCCGTTTCAGGGTCCGGGTTTCCCGGTGTTTCCCTCGTGGAAACACACGGTTCGGCCGATACAAGAGGGGCACGCCGGATCGCAAGGAGCCCATGGCCAACCCCTACGCCCGCAGCTACACCGAGAACCAGACCTCGACGCTCCCGCCGGAGCGCATCCTGCTCCTGTTGTACGAGGGCGCCATCGGCTTCCTGGGCCGGGCCCGCGAGGACCTCGCCGCCGGCCGCCTGGGCCCCGGCAAGACGGCCCTCTCCAAGGCCCTTGCCATCGTGGCCGAGCTGCAGAACTCCCTGGACCCCACGGCCGGGTGGGACGGCGCCGAGAACCTCTCCCACCTGTACGGCCACATGATCCTGGAGCTGACCGAGGCCAACGTGCGGGGCGACCTGACGCGCATCGAGCGGGTGCGGGACCTGCTCTCGGGGCTGTACGACGCCTGGCGCCAGGCGGTAGAATCCGCCCCCGGCGCGCCGGCCCCGGATGTTCCTCCCACCGGTGGGACGGCGTCCGGCCCGGCCTCCGGAGCCCCGTTCCGGGCCCAGGTCTAGAGCGTCCGCCGTGGCTTCGGCGCCCGGCCTTTCCGATCCCGCGATGTCCGACCCCCTCGCACCCATCCGCGCCCAGAAGGACGACTACGCCGCCCTGCTGGACGCCACCCGCGCCCTGCTGGCGGGGCCCCTGGACGAGCGGGTCGTGAATGCCTTCCGCGCCGAGCGCGACGCGGTCCTGACGCGCACCGCCCGGCGCGAGGAGCGGGTCGTCGCGGCGCTTCAGGGTTCGGCCGACGCGGCCCTGGCGGCGGCGTACCGGCAGGTGCTGGAGGCCCTCGCCCAGGCGGAGCGCGAGCTTTCCCGGCGGGCGTCCGACGAGCGCGACACCCTCGGCCGGGAGCTGGCCGACATGGTTCACGGCCGCCGCGCCCTCTCGGGCTACCGCTCCCCCGGCCCGGGCACGCCCCAGGCCGTCAGCCGCCACATCTGACACCCCCCGTCACGTTTCCCACGCCCTGAACCCTGGGGCGTTGACGGTCACCGCCGCGCACCGTTCCCGTACGGGGGCGCATTTCCACGCGGCGCGCGCCATTGCGCTCCGCACCGGACGGCAGCTTGCATTTTCCGGTGCGGGCAGTGATCCTGCATGCGACGGGCGGTGGGGCCGTGCGCCCCGCCCCGGGGCGCGGCAGGCGCGCCCCGTTTGAACCACCGTCCGGGAGCCCGCATGCGCGACGCCAAGACCGCCGGCGCCACCCGCCTCAAGGAGGTGCCCCCCACGGCGCCCTCCGGCTCCGCGGCCATCCTGCAGAGCCTGGAGACCTTCGGCGAGATCGCCCAGACCCTGCGCGGCATCGCCGAGGTCCCGGCGATCTGCGAGCGGGTGGTGGAGATCCTCAAGGCCCGCCTGGGGCTCGACACCGGCTCCATCATGCTCCTGGACGACGACGGCGAGACCCTGGTCAACGTGGCCGGCACGGCGCCGCGCGGCGAGGGCGAGGCGGGCCCCGCCACCCACCACCGCTTCCGCCTGGGGGAAGGCATCGCGGGCCTCGTGGCGCAGACCGGCGAGGCCGTCCTGGTGCCCGACGCCAGCCGCGACGCCCGTTTCCGCCGCGGCGACACGCCGACGCCGGTGCGCTCCCTGCTGTGCCTGCCGATTCTCGGCGCCGGCGCCCCGATCGGCGTCCTGAACCTGAGCCACGCCCGCCCCGGATTCTTCGCCGAGGACCACCGCACCGTGTTCGGCATCCTGGCGACGCTGCTCGGTCGGGTCCTGTCGGAAGTCCGCCTGACCGAGGCCCTGGCCCGGTTCAACCGCGACCTGGAGACCCAGGTGGCCGACCGGACCCGCGAGATCCAGGCCTCCCACGCCTACGTCGAGCGCATCCTGTCCCAGGCCAGCGACATCATCGTCACCGTGGACTGGCGCGGCTGCATCACCTTCGTCAACCCGCGCATCGCCCAGCTCGGCTACACCGCGGAGGAGGTCCTGGGCCGGCCCTTCTCCGCCCTGTGCCGGGGCGGGAATTTGCCGGCGCCCCTCGTCGATGCCATGAACGGCCAGGTGGCGCGCAACGTGGACCTGGCGCTGGTCGCGCGCGACGGCGGGCGGCTCGACACCTACTGCGGATTCGCCCCCCTCACCGGCGCCGACGGCGGGCAGGGGGCCCTGGTCCTGGTGCGCGACGTGACCGAGACCAAGCGCTTGGGGCAGAAGCTGCGCCAGGTGGAGAAGCTCACCGCCGTCGGCACGCTCGTCGCCGGCATCGCCCACGAGATCAACAACAAGCTCGTGCCGATCCTGGTCTACTCCGAGCTGATGGAGCGCGCCGACCTGGGGGAGAAGGAGCACCGCCTGGTCCAGACGATCCACAAGTCGGCCGTGGGCGCGCGCCACATCATGGACTCGCTTCTTCGCTTCTCGCGCCAGGAGGCCCCCAACAAGGCCGTCCACGACCTCAACGAGGTGGTGCGCGAGGTCCTGGGCATGGTGCGCTACCGGGTGCGCAGGCGCGAGGTGGCCCTCGTCGAGGAGCTGGCCGAATCGCTCCCCAAGGCCCGCATGGACGCCCACCAGATCGGCCAGGTGGTCCTGAACATCGTCGGCAACGCCTGCGACGCCGTGGAGGCGGAGGGCGGCACGGTCACCGTCCGCACCCGGTCGCGGGACGGGCAGCTGCGCCTGGTGGTCGAGGACGACGGCCCCGGCATGGACGAGACCACCCTGGGCCGCATCTTCGACCCGTTCTTCACGACCAAGGAGGTCGGCAAGGGCACGGGCCTGGGGCTTTCCCTGTGCTACGGCATCGTGCAGGAGCACGGCGGCGACATCCGGGTGGAGAGCCGCCCCGGCCGCACCCGCTTCGAGGTCCGCCTGCCGGTCGCCGCCGGTGGGGGTGCCGATGCCGGCGCCGGTGCCGCGGCCACGACGCCCGCCCCCAAGCGCCGCAGGGCG